>Ga0307933_1000055_pt1 | contig 104922 bp, 90 predicted proteins | sample OrgLakmetageno88_FD_201811 | JGI IMG/M metagenome (GOLD analysis project Ga0307933, IMG submission 201811) | Saline water microbial communities from Organic Lake, Antarctica - #88 | ecosystem: Environmental > Aquatic > Non-marine Saline and Alkaline > Saline | place: Antarctica: Organic Lake...
TCTACAAGGGTTTACTGCTGGCAGATCAAGTCGGCGTCTATTACAAAGACTTACAGGATGCGCGCTGCGTTTCCGCATTGGCACTCGTGCATCAACGTTTCTCGACCAATACCTTCCCTGAATGGCCTTTGGCTCACCCCTTCCGCCTGATCGCTCACAACGGTGAGATCAATACTGTCAAGGGCAATGTCAACTGGATGCGCGCGCGCGAAGGCGCTATGAAATCCGCCGTGCTAGGCGACGATTTGCAAAAATTGTATCCGCTGATTGACGAGGTCCAGTCCGACACCGCGTGCTTCGATGACGCGCTTGAACTGCTGGTGATGGCAGGCTATCCGATCGCGCAAGCGATGATGATGATGATTCCCGAAGCCTGGGAAAATCACCGGTTGATGGACGACAACCGCCGCGCCTTCTACGAATATCACGCGGCAATGATGGAGCCGTGGGATGGCCCCGCCGCGATGGCGTTCACCGATGGTCGTTACATTGGTGGCACGCTGGATCGCAACGGCTTGCGTCCAGCGCGTTATATCGTAACCGATGACGACTTGGTGGTAATGGCATCTGAATCAGGCGTGCTGCCAATTCCTGAATCCAGCATCGTCAAGAAATGGCGTCTGCAACCCGGCAAGATGTTCTTGATCGATCTCGAAGCCGGGCGCATAATCAATGATCAGGAAATCAAAGACACCTATGCCAACGCCAAGCCCTACAAAGAGTGGATCAATTCGGTGCGTATTAATTTGCACGAAATTAAGACGCAAACATCGGCTGCCAGAGCCAGCGCCAGTGCATCCTTGCTCGACCGTCAGCAGACATTCGGCTATACACAAGAAGATATTAAGGTACTGATGTCGCCGATGGCGGTGAACGCCGAAGAAGCAACGGGCTCAATGGGCAACGACTCGCCGCCGGCAGTGATGTCTAACAAGCTCAAACCACTGTATCACTACTTCAAGCAGATGTTCGCGCAAGTGACCAATCCGCCGATCGATCCAATCCGTGAAGCAATGGTGATGTCATTGGTGTCCTTCATCGGTCCAAGGCCGAATCTTCTCGACGCCAATAACATTAATCCGCCGATGCGCTTGGAAGTATCAGAGCCGATTCTGGACTATTCAGACATCGCCAAACTGCGCAACATCAGCGCCCACACCAGAGGCAAGTTTAAGTCCCACGAACTGAATATTTGCTATCCGGTGGCCCAGGGTAAAGAAGGTATGGAAGTGCGCTTGACATCAGTGTGCGCGCAAGCGGTGGATGCGGTCAAATCAGGCCACAACATTCTGATCGTGTCGGACCGTAAAGTGGATGCCGAGCAAGTGGCGATCCCGGCCTTGCTCGCCACGTCGGCAATCCATTTGCATTTGATTAACAAGGGCCTTCGCACGTCGACCGGCTTGGTGGTGGAAACCGGTTCTGCCCGTGAAACACATCATTTTGCCCTGCTCGCTGGTTTTGGCGCCGAAGCCATCCATCCCTATTTGGCAATGGACACGCTGGCGGAAATGGCTAACAGATTACCCGGTGATTTGACGCCGGAAAAAGCCATCCAGAATTACCAGAAAGCCCTCGCAAAAGGTTTATTGAAGGTGATGTCGAAAATGGGAATATCGACTTATATGTCTTACTGCGGCGCGCAGGTTTTCGAAGCGATAGGCTTGAATAAATCGCTTATAGATAAATATTTCAAAGGCGCTGCATCCAATATCGGAGGCATCGGCGTAGTCGAAGTGGCAGAAGAGGCGTTGCGTCTGCACCAGCAAGCCTTCGGTAACGACCCGGTTCTGGCGCATGCGCTCGATGCCGGTGGCGAATACGCGTTTCGCGTGCGCGGTGAAGAGCACATGTGGACGCCGGATGCGATTGCCAAACTGCAGCATTCGACTCGATCCAACAATTTCAGCACCTACCAAGAGTATGCGCAAATCATCAACGACCAAAGTAAGCGGCACATGACGCTGCGTGGTTTGTTTGAATTCAAGCTGGATCCTTCCAAGGCTATTTCGTTAGACGAAGTCGAGCCGGCCAAAGAAATTGTCAAGCGCTTCGCCACCGGTGCAATGTCCCTTGGCTCGATCAGCACTGAAGCTCACGCCACCTTGGCGGTCGCGATGAACCGCATCGGCGGCAAGTCTAATACCGGCGAGGGCGGTGAAGATCCGAACCGTTATCGCCAGGAGATGAAAGGCATCCCGATCAAGCAGGGCGAGACCATGACATCCGTCATCGGCCGTGACCAGATTAAAGCAGATATTGCCTTGCAAGATGGCGACTCGGTGCGTTCCAAGATCAAGCAAGTCGCGGCTGGCCGTTTCGGTGTGACAGCAGCATATTTGGATTCCGCTGATCAAATCCAAGTCAAAATGGCGCAAGGTGCTAAGCCGGGAGAAGGTGGACAGTTGCCAGGCTACAAGGTGTCTGAATATATCGCAAAATTGCGTTTCTCGGTGCCGGGCGTGGGCTTGATTTCACCGCCGCCGCATCATGATATTTACTCCATCGAAGACTTGGCACAACTGATCCATGATTTAAAAAATGTAAACCCAAGCGCGTCGATCTCCATCAAGTTAGTGTCCGAAGTCGGCGTTGGCAAGGTCGCGGTCGGTGTCGCCAAGGCCAAGGCCGATCACGTGGTTATCGCCGGTCATGACGGCGGTACCGGAGCCACGCCTTTGTCTTCACTCAAACATGCCGGAACACCGTGGGAATTGGGTTTGGCCGAAACTCAGCAGACACTGGTATTGAACGGTTTGCGCGGGCGTATCCGGGTACAAGCCGATGGCCAAATGAAAACCGGCCGAGATATCGTGATTGCAGCTATGCTGGGCGCGGACGAGATCGGTTTTGCAACCGCGCCGCTGGTGGTTGAAGGCTGCATTATGTTGCGCAAATGCCACCTTAATACTTGCTCAGTCGGCATTGCGACGCAAGACCCGTTGCTACGCGCCAAGTTCTCCGGTAAGCCGGAACATGTGGTCAACTATTTCTTCTTCGTCGCTGAGGAAGCGCGGCAGTTGATGGCGCAACTCGGTATCCGAACGTTTGATGAATTGATCGGTCGCGTCGATTTGCTCGACAAGTCGCAAGCGATTACGCACTGGAAAGCCAAGGGACTTGATTTCAGCAAGATTTTCTATCAGCCGCCGATGCTTGCTAGTTCAACGTGTTATCACGCAGAAGAGCAAGACCACGGGCTGGAAAAAGCCCTAGATCATAGGCTGATCGCCCAATCGCAAGCAGCACTAGAACAAGGCAAAAAAGTATCATTCAGCTTGCCGGTCAGAAACCTCAACCGCACGGTCGGCACGATGCTGTCTGGCATCGTTGCAAAGAAATACGGTCACGAAGGCTTGCCTGACGACACCATCCACATCCAGTTGCTAGGGACTGCTGGCCAATCTGCCGGCGCGTTTCTGGCGCATGGCATCACGCTAGATCTAGTCGGCGAAGGTAATGATTACGTCGGCAAAGGTTTGTCGGGCGGGCGCATCATCGTCCGTCCGAATACACAATTTACTGGTTTGGCAAACGACAACATTATCATCGGCAACACCGTGTTATATGGCGCGATTGCCGGCGAGGCGTTTTTTAACGGCGTCGCCGGCGAACGCTTTGCAGTGCGCAATTCCGGCGCCATCACTGTTGTTGAAGGCGTCGGCGACCACGGTTGCGAATACATGACTGGCGGCACAGTGGTCGTGTTCGGAGCAACCGGCCGTAACTTTGCCGCTGGTATGTCGGGCGGTATCGCTTACGTGTGGGACCCAGACGGCGATTTTGCCAAAAAATGCAATACGGCGATGGTCTCGCTGGAACCTGTCCTAGCCCACGCCGAGCAAGAAGTGAAAGTCGATCGCTCGATCTGGCATAGCCAGTTGCGCGGCGACCAAAGTGAGACCGACGAGGCGATTCTAAAGCGCCTGATTGAGCGCCATTTCAAGTATACCGGTAGCGCGCGCGCGCGCAATTTGTTAGATGACTGGTCCAATGGCCGCAAACAATTTATCAAAGTATTCCCGAACGATTACAAGCGCGCACTGGGTGAGATGAATACGGCACAAATGCCATCCCCACTTCAGGAAGAACTAGATAAGATAGAGGTAGACAATGGGTAAAGTAAAAGGTTTTATAGAGTTTGAGCGGCAAAAAGAAGAACATTTGCCGACGGATGAACGCGTCAAGAACTACGGAGAATTCATCCTGCCGCTGAGCGACAAACAAGCGAAAAAAGAGGGTGCGCGCTGTATGGATTGCGGCACACCGTTTTGCATGACCGGTTGCCCTGTTAACAACATCATCCCCGATTGGAACGACTTGGTGTATAGCGGCAATTATCGCGGAGCCCTGGAGACGCTGCATTCGACTAACAACTTCCCTGAATTTACCGGCCGCATCTGCCCCGCACCGTGTGAATCTGCGTGCGTGCTCGCCATTAACAACGATGCGGTTGGCATCAAATCAATCGAGCATTTCATCATCGATAAGGGCTGGAAAAACGGTTGGGTTATGCCACAACCTGCAGCTTTCAAAACGGGTAAAAAAATAGCCGTGGTTGGATCTGGTCCATCTGGTCTGGCTGCAGCCCAGCAACTCGTGCGTGTCGGTCACGATGTGACTGTGTTCGAAAAAAACGATCGGGTTGGTGGTTTGCTGCGTTACGGCATTCCGGGTTTCAAGATGGAAAAGTCGCATATCGACCGCCGCATCGAGCAGATGCAAGCGGAAGGTGTGCACTTTCGTCCCGGTGTATTGATTGGAGAAGATTTTCCGTCAAAAATCATCAACTGGACCAAAGAAACCATCTCGCCTAAGCAACTCAACCAAGAATTCGATGCCATCATTCTTGCTGGCGGTGCCGAGTTGCCGCGCGACCTGCCGGTACCGGGACGTGAACTGAAAGGCGTGCACTTTGCGATGGAATTCCTACCGCAACAAAACCAAGTGGATGCAGGTGATAAGCTCAACGACCAAATCATGGCGAAAGGTAAGCACGTAGTCGTTATTGGAGGTGGCGATACCGGATCGGACTGCGTAGGCACATGCAACCGCCATAGCGCGGCTAGCTTAGCGCAGTTTGAACTGATGCCGCAACCGCCGGAACAAGAGGACAAGCCTTTGGTGTGGCCTTACTGGCCGATCAAGTTGCGCACCTCCTCGTCACAAGAAGAGGGTTGCGAGCGAGATTGGGCAGTTGCGACCAAGCGTTTCGAAGGTAAGGACGGCAAGGTCGAGAAGCTGATTGCAGCCCGCGTCGAATGGGTAGACGGTAAGATGAAGGAGGTGCCGAATTCCGAATTCGAAATGAAAGCGGATTTGGTCTTGCTGGCGATGGGTTTCGTTTCGCCAGTGGCACAAGTGCTGGAAGGCTTTGCAGTCGAAAAAGATGCACGCGGAAATGCCAAAGCAAGTGCCGACGGCGACGGTTGTTATCAGACTTCGGTCGCCAAAGTATTCGCCGCGGGGGACATGCGACGGGGCCAGTCTCTGGTGGTATGGGCAATCCGTGAGGGTCGTCAGGCCGCGCGTGCTGCGGATGAATTTTTGATGGGTTGCTCGAATTTGCCACGCTGACATCGGTCGAATTACTACAAAATAGCGAGCAAAAAGCGACTAATTCACTAGTCCACAAGGACTACGGTAGTTTTTTTGACATTTTCAGAGGGAGCCATGATTGTCTCCCTTAGTTAAAAAGTGCGTCGACTAGTGTGCGGTCATAAAGTTGGACTAACTTGGAGTTAGTTTGATATTTACATATGAAGGGCGAATTAATGCAGTAAAGCTATATATTAAGTTAGGTAACCCGAATCTTGCTTAAGAAAGTTGAACTAAGTGCCTGTTCCAAGACCTGATCTTTCGACGAAGATTGAACCAAACCAAAAAAGCAACAGGCATGAATAAGTTAGTTGAGTTATACCCGTTTTCTTGCAGTGATGCTCAGGTTAATTGTGCCTATGTGTGCATATTTTGCCTCACTCAAGGTGAAGCCTACAGGTATTTCTCAACGTGCCAAAGATACTATCGGTGGTTTTATAGTTTCAAACTCCACTTGATGGTCAATTATCAAGGCGAGATTGTCGCTGCAAAAGTCAGCGCGTTATGGAAAAGCGCGATGCTCTCCAAGCGGTTTATTATTGAAACAATAAATGACCAATTGAAGAACATTTCGTACATAGAGTACTCAAGACATAGCCGCAATAACGGCTTTATGCTCAATCTACTGGCTGGATTGGTGGCTGATTACTCTAAGAAACATAAGCCAAGCCTTAATTTGACTGACGTAGAGCACAACGCTATGGTTGCTGCTTAAGCAGATCTGAGGTTACCTAATCTGTTTACCAGCAGCTTGCAGATCTGCATGGTAGCTTGAACGCACTAGCGGACCAGATGCAGCATGGGTAAAGCCAAGTTCTCTTGCGATAACACCAAGTTGATCAAACTCGGCCGGGGGAACATAGCGTTTAACCGCAAGGTGATGTTTACTTGGTTGCAAGTATTGTCCTAAAGTGAGCATCTCTACATTATGTTCACGCAAGTCTTTTAATACGTCGGTAATTTCCTCAATAGTCTCACCAAGACCCAGCATCAGCCCGGATTTTGTGGCAACCTGTGGATGGGTGACTTTAAAACGACGCAACAACTCCAATGAATTTTTATAATTAGCCCCTGGTCGAACTTCACGGTACATATGTGGAGCGGTCTCCAAGTTATGATTAAATACATCTGGCGGTGCAGTACTTAAAATGTCCAGTGCTTTGTCCATCCGACCCTTAAAATCAGGCACTAAAATTTCGATCTTTATACTGGGTACTTCCCTGCGTATCGCATTAATGCAGTCGACAAAGTGCTGAGCTCCACCATCACGAAGGTCATCGCGATCGACCGAGGTAATGACCACATAATTTAATTTCATATCACGTATTGTTGCTGCCAATTTCTGTGGTTCTTCAGCACTGACTGGCAATGGTCTGCCATGCGCTACATCACAGAATGGACAACGACGAGTACAAATAGCACCAAGGATCATAAACGTAGCGGTGCCGTGGTTAAAGCATTCGTGTAGATTAGGGCAAGAGGCTTCTTCGCAAACTGAACTTAAATTATGCTTGCGCATAGCTTGTTTAATTTGATCTACTTTAGCCGTGTTACTAGGCAGTTTTATTTTTAACCAACTCGGCTTTTTTAATGTTGTTTCTTTCTCGCTGGTAACGATTTTTACTGGAATAAATGCTAGCTTGTCTGCATTACGTAGCTTTTCGCCAGCGACATAGTTTGATTGTTTTATATTAGTCATGGTATTGGTCGATCCTGTTGATACTCGACGCGTTTAATCAATTTTATATTGATACATTGAGACGGCATTGTTTATGCTGTTGGCAGCATAGTTTCCAAGCTATCAATCGCATGGACTGGTGCACCGGGTCCCGACATCAGTGGCGCAATGGCAGAGAGTACCAACTTGTGTTTAGCTAAGGTGTTTTTACCAACAAACTCTTGAGTCGTTACAGTGAGGTTGAAATGCCTCCCGCCCATATTACTGACCGTAACTTGGGCGTCAGATATCTTATTTATAATGATATCTTGAATTTTCTCATTAATATTCACGTGGTCATTCCTATTCGGATGTTTGCAGTTTGTCTAACAATTTAAGAAGCTTGCTACTGTTTTATTAGCGCGGGATCAACGAGTACTTCTTTTATCTGCGCACTTTTTAGCGCTTCTAGGACAATTTCTTTTAATTCTCCACTTTGATTCAGTTCATTTACAATATCACCGCCCCCGATCAACTCACCATTTGCCCACACTTGGGGAAAGGTCGGCCAATCTCCGTAGGCCGGTAATGCCGCTCGAATTTCTGGATTATCCAAGATATCAATGAAAGAAAAGGTTTCACCACAAGCGATTAACGCTTTTACTGCGGTCCCAGAAAATCCGCATCGAGGTTGTTCCGGCGTACCTTTCATAAAAATAATGACGGCATTGCTATTAATGTGTTCTTCAATCTCACTCATGATGTCCATGTATCGTCCCTAGTAAGTTATTAGTCTAAATGTGACTTAGGTATAATTTTTGGCTACGTATAAAATTTTGTTGACCATGGCACGCAAACCGTTACCACGCATCGAACTTAAATGGTTGAATAAATCAATATCGGTGAAGAAAGCATCGATATTAAAATCCGTAATTTCTTGCGGCGTTTTCTTATTAAATGCACTCAGGACGATACCAGCGAGTCCTTTTACAATCAGGGCTTCACTGTCGACTGCCATAAAAAGAAGATTATTGGTGTTGTCGTATTCGCAAACTAGCCAAACCTGACTTTGACAGCCGATAATAAGATTTTCATCAGTTCTACAAGAAATAGGTAGGGCAGTAAGCTCTTTACCCAGATCTATTATATAACGGTAACGATCTTCCCAATCTTCAAAGAAGGACAGTGTATCTGCGATGTCTGTAGACTTAATTTTAGTGCCAAAAGGGCCCTCGGATAAAACAGGAATAGGCAGTGTATTCATCAAAATAAGCCCATCTCAAGTTGTGCCTCTTCCGTCATCATTTCTCGACTCCATGCAGGTTCAAGTACAAGGTCCACCTTTACATTATCCACATTGGGCACTAGCCCAACTTTGTACTTGACATCTTCGACCAATACCGGTCCCATGCCGCAGCCTGGCGCCGTTAATGTCATGGAAATCAGGACCGTATTAGCTTCAATTTTACACTCATATATCAAACCCAAATCAACAATGCTAACGGGTAGTTCTGGGTCGTAAACGGCAGACAAGGCCCTCCATACATTACTTTCAATAACTGTTTCATCACCTGAGTTATCAAATTCTATGATAATTGGCTTAAATCCAAGCGCATCCGCATCAGTACCATCAACTCGTGCCATATTGCCGTTAACAAGCACGGTATATGCGCCACCTAATGATTGGGTCAGAGTTACAAATGTGTCTTTCTTAATGGTAATAGCAATGCCGTCTGGCACTAATAGTGCTGGGCACTCTCTATTCACTACAATTATTTTGTTTTCCATAGCCTACTTCAATTTTATTGAGTTAAATCGTTAGATCCCAAAGCTTTCACCGCAACCGCATTCAGTTGAGCTATTTGGATTGATGAACTTGATGACTTGGTTCAATCCTTCAGTAACACAATCAATCTCAGTACCATTCACATAGGGTAATGCTTCTTCTGTGATATACAGTGTCAATTTATCATCATTAATAACAACTAAACCCACCTCGGTACTAGGTTTGTCAATAAAATCCAAGACATATCTAAAACCATTACAGCCACTTTTTTTGACTGAAAAACACAGACCATCGGCCTGCTTATTATCGATCTTTTGAGACAAGAAGGTACGTGCGCTGTCACTCAAAGTGACGCTGGGCTTAGTCGGGTCAAACGTCATTACGGTCATAATAAAATTACCTTTTTTATCGTCATTTTTGAGTTATAAGAAGGTTTTAGCTTTAGTTAAAGCTGCAAATAACATTGCTACTTCTTCCTGTGTGTTGTACAGAGAAAACGATGCGCGCACCGTGCCCGGAATACCCAGTTCATTCATCAGGGGCATCGTGCAATGATGACCCGTTCGCACAGCAATACCTTGTTGATTGAGCAGAGTACCAACATCGCTTGGATGCGCATCACCGAGCAGAAAAGAAAAAATAGCCATCCTGTTTTCGGCGGTGCCATAGCGTTTAATATCACTCATATCCTGAGCTAATTCTGCGCAGTAGTTCATTAATCGTTGTTCATGCGCTGCCGCGCCAGTGCGATCTATACTACTGAGATAATCGATGGCCGCTGATACTCCTATTGCACCTGCAATATTTGGCGTGCCTGCTTCGAATTTATAAGGTAATGCATTCCATGTTGCCTCTTGAAAAGTCACCGTTTGGATCATTTCTCCACCCATTTGAAAGGGCGGTAGTTGCTCGAGACGATCTTCTTTACCGTACAATACGCCGATACCCGTTGGGCCAAATAACTTATGCCCTGAAAATACGTAAAAATCGCAATCCAGATCCTGCACATCAACATGATCATGACCAATGGCTTGTGCGCCGTCTATGACTGTAATCGCACCCACTTGCTGTGCAAAGTGAACGATTTCCTTAACATCATTAATAGTGCCAAGCGTGTTGGACACGTGTGTCATCGCAACAATGGCGGTTTTTTCATTGAGTAATGTCTTGTAAACTGGAAAATTCAGCTCGCCTTTCTCATTTATTGGAGCAACAACGAGCTTCGCACCGCTTCGCTGCGCAGCGACTTGCCAAGGTACAATATTGGCATGATGTTCCATTGCTGAAATAATAATTTCATCACCAGGCTTTAAGTGGCTTTGAGCTAATCCGCTGGCGATCATGTTAATCGCCTCAGTGGTTCCTCTTGTCCAAATTATCTGATGACAATGTTCTGCATTAATAAAATGTTGTACATTACTCCGTGCCTTCTCAAATAGCTCGGTTGCATGGTCACTCAAAGAATGCGCACCTCGATGCACATTAGCATTGCTATTGGCATAATATTGGCTGATTGCATCAATCACAACCTGTGGCTTCTGGGTTGTTGCCGCATTATCCAAATAGACCAAGGGTTTATTTTTAATTTTCTGGTTTAACAAAGGAAAATCTTGCCGGATTTCCGCAATATTAAATGGTTTTGCTTGTGTAACTTTGATTAACGCGGACATTGTTATTGTGCTCCTTCGGACTGCAATGTTGCAAACAAGCTAGATGAACGTTGTGAAACAAATTCCCGCACACGATCATCTGTTAGTTGGTTTACTATTTCGGCAATGAAGGCGAGGCTTAATAATCGTTTAGCCTCGGCCTTTGGAACGCCCCTAGATTGTAAATAAAACAATGCCTCACTATCAATTTGACCGACGGTGGCGCCGTGCGAACATCTCACATCGTCAGCGTAAATTTCCAGTTCGGGTTTAGTATTAATAGTGGCGAAATCTGACAGTAATAAATTTTTATTACTCAGTTCAGCTAATGTTTTTTGGGCGTCGGGATGTATATGAATTCGGCCGTTAAACACAGCATTGGCTTGATTGTCGACCAAACCTCGAAAGACCTCATTGCTGGTGCAATTGGGTACAATATGCTCCATGCAAGTGTGGTTATCGATGCTTTGCTGGTGACGACCGTAGAAACTACCTCGGATATCGGCGTGCGCATATTCACCTCGCAAGGCTACCGTAAGATCATTACGTTTTAGTTTTGAGGCTAGGCTAATTTGATGTTGTTGATAAGTACTATGCGAACTTTGTCTTACACGATGACTACATATACTGGTCACACTCTCATCGAGTTGCAGACGGCTATGTGTGATATGTGCGTGGTCATTAACGAAACATTCAATCACGGTATTAACCATTCCTGTATGCTTTAATGGCGCATCTTCATGCTCGATTATGGTCGCCTTACTACCTGTTTCAGCAATAATTAATAATCGCATCATACTGGTTTTTGGCTGTTCACCTATCGTCAGGTTTACGATGTAAAAAGGCTTATCAACAGCGCAATCCTTTGGAATATTGATCAGCAAACCGTCTTCAAGCTGCGCGCTGTTTAGACTAGAAAAATAGTCATGATAATAGTTATGGCTGGTATCAAGATGATCAACAATGAGTTGTTGCTGAGCTTTGCTAGCCGCAGAGAACAAAACACTATAAGGGTTGCTATCATGCTGTGATAATTGGCTAACGAACACGCCATTGACAAAAACCAAGCGATACGCGTCAAGGCCGCTTATCAAGGACTGCGCAAGTAATTCATCGATATCCTCTACACTTTTAGAATCGAGTTCTTGCATGCTTTGCGCGTCAAGTTGGTCGTTAGCTAACAATTTCTCAAGCTTCAGATATTTCCAATCTTCGGTTTTTTGCGTTGGTAATTGGAGCACTCTTAAGCGCTCCCTTGCCGCATCACGAGTATCTTGTAACCACGGATTTTTTTGAGATCGTTGTGCACTGGTAAAGTCAGGTGTTACTAGCTTTAGATTATTCATTGTTAAACCTTAACTGGATTTGCTGATTGCTCAGTTCCACTTTCCAACCAACTGTAGCCTTTTTTCTCTAATTCTAACGCCAGCTCACTGCCACCAGATTTAACAATCTGACCGTCGGACAATACATGCACAAAGTCAGGCTGAACGTAATCTAACAATCGCTGGTAATGAGTGATTAAGATAAAGGCACGATCCGGGCTGCGTAAGGTATTGATACCATCGGCCACAACGTTGAGTGCATCGATATCTAAGCCAGAGTCGGTTTCGTCAAGAAGACATAGCTTTGGCTCTAACATGAGCATTTGCATAATTTCGTTACGCTTTTTCTCGCCACCTGAAAAGCCTTCATTGACTCCGCGCTTAAGAAAGTCGGTGTGTAAATCAACAAGTTTGCATTTTTCACGAGCCAGTTTCAGAAATTCAACAGCACTTAAAAGAGCTTTGTTTTGATAAGCATGCAGACACTCAAGGGATGTTTTTAAAAATTCAAGATTGCTCACCCCAGGAATTTCAACTGGATATTGAAAGGCAAGAAAAATGCCTTCGCGAGCACGGTCTTCAGGCTCAAGAGCTAACAAGTCCTTGTCTTCAAACATGATAGTTCCAGCGGTTGCTTCGTATTTATCACGACCTGCTAGTACATTGGATAATGTACTCTTACCGCTCCCATTAGGTCCCATAATTGCGTGGACTTCACCTGGTTTAACGTCAATGTTTAAGCCTTTGAGGATTTCTTTGCCATCAACGTTGGCTTTTAAATTTTTAATGTTTAGCATCTGGTACCTTTTATATATTCTAGTAAAGTCTTTATCAGCACACAGCTATAACTGATATCTGTATCATGCATTTGCGTTGATTCCGCTTAGAGTGCTATCCAACAGAGCCTTCTAGGCTAACCTCTAACAGTTTTCCGGCCTCCATAGCGAACTCCATTGGTAGCTCTTTGAAAACTGATTTACAGAAACCATTAACAATCATTGATACTGCTTTTTCAGGATCTATACCGCGTTGTTGGCATAGGAATAACTGGTCGTCACTGACTTTTGATGTGGTTGCTTCATGTTCGACTATCGCACTTGGGTTTTTGCTTACAATATAGGGGAAGGTATTAGCAGAGCATTTATCGCCAATTAGTAGTGAATCACACTGAGTGAAATTACGTGCACCTTCTGCTTTTGGTGAAATATTGACTAACCCACGGTATGAGTTGGACCCTTTGCCAGCAGAAATTCCTTTTGAAATAATCGTACTGCGAGTATTACGACCAAGATGGATCATCTTTGTCCCAGTGTCAGCCTGCTGTGCATTTCGGGTTAGGGCTACTGAGTAAAATTCACCAACACTATTATCACCGAGTAATACAACGCTTGGGTACTTCCACGTAATTGCGGAACCGGTTTCTACTTGAGTCCACGATACTTTGGCGTCGTCATGACAGATACCGCGCTTAGTGACGAAGTTATAGATACCTCCTTTACCGTTTTCATCGCCTGGATACCAATTTTGGACGGTCGAATATTTGATTTGCGCGCCTTTTAGAGCGACTAATTCAACAACGGCTCCATGCAGTTGGTTTTCGTCACGCGATGGTGCGGTACAACCTTCAAGATAGCTTACATAGCTACCCTCATCAGCAATAATCAAGGTTCGTTCAAACTGTCCAGTGTTCATTTCATTGATCCGGAAATAGGTCGACAATTCCATGGGACACGTTACGCCTTTGGGAATATAGACAAACGAGCCGTCACTAAAGACAGCACAGTTAAGTGCGGAATAGAAGTTATCGTTAACGGGGACAACAGAACCTAGATATTTTTTAATTAATTCTGGGTGTTCGATTACCGCTTCTGAAAGTGAACAGAAAATTACGCCGGATTCAGCCAGCTTTTCTTTAAAAGTGGTGATGATAGACACACTATCAAATACGATATCAACGGCAACACCAGCAAGTGCTTCTTGCTCATGTAGCGGAATACCTAATTTTTCATAGGTGCGCAGCAATTCGGGGTCGACTTCGGCCAAACTTTTAGGCGCATCTTCTTGGCTTTTTGGACTTGAGTAGTAAGCAATGGCGTTAAAGTCAATTTCTGGGTAATTTACTTGTGCCCATGCTGGACGCTCCATCTCCAACCACTGTCGATAGGCATCTAAGCGCCATTCCAACATAAATTCGGGTTCATTTTTTTTTGCTGATATTTTTCTAATGACATTTTCATTTAATCCAGGATCAAATGTCTGCATTTCAACATCGGTGATAAAACCAGCTTCGTAACCGGAATTAATACGATCATCAATAACACTGCTATCGCTCATAGTGATCAACTCTCTCTATATAGTTTTGAAAAGTAATTTGAAAAGTAAATAGTGCTGAGTTACATCGCCATTCTTGTGATTTTGATTGAACTAAGTGAAACTCTGACACTATTAAGGATACCAATCTAGTAATGTATGTTACCCTACCTCATTGTAATAATCAATACGATACTAACTTAGTATCTATGGTTATTCTTGTTGTTATGCAGTGAAACTAGCAACAGGATAGAATTACTGAAAATAGCGGCTTGATATACAGTACAAAAAATATCAAAGTTATCTTTTATCTTTGGGTAAAAAAGTCACTTCACTGGATATACTATATTTATAGTAAGTGCTTAAATAAGGATCACATGTTTTTCGAGGAAACCTTTCATGATAAGAATTAGCCGCATGGCAGACTATGCGCTATTGGTCGTATTCAAAATGCGTAGTTGTGAGCAACTCATTACGCAAGAACGCTTATGTGAGTTAACTAGCCTGTCGTTGCCAACTGTGCGTAAATTAATGCGAGCACTGACTCATAAAGATCTAGTAACCTCAGTTAGGGGTCCTCGCGGTGGCTATAAACTCAGTAACAAGCCCGATCAAATATCCATCGCAGAAATTATAGAAGCCATCGACGGACCAATAGCCCTAACTGAATGTGCGAAGTCGGACGGCGGTGACTGCCAAATTGCTAGTAGCTGTGAATTAAAAGAGAATTGGAACATCGTCAATCGTGTGATTTCCAATGCTCTGCACAACGTTAAACTGGATGAAATGGGGAACATGCCAATGGATACCAAACACCTCAAGTCTGCCCTAATAAAAATACCCAACTAAAACCAATAAGTAATTAAAAATCAGTCTCGGCAGGCATGTTTACGCTAGCTCATTTTTTGTTGTTTGGCAAAGAGATTAAGGCTTTGGTTTTGGGTAAAGGTTGCTGATGTTTGCCGAGCAAAATATACACAAAACAACATAAGCTAATACCAATAACCAGAGCGCCAACCCATTGGATTTTAATAAATTGCAGGCTAAATAGTACAGTCAACAGCATCATTAAAAAGGCATGTAAACCTATGTATTTCTGCCTACCAAAGCGAGCCACAGTTAAGTCCAGGTTGTCAGAGTACAAGCGGATTAATGAGTCAAGGGAATTAATCACAAAAACAATACCCACGAAAACCATGGCCAGATTGATAAACCCAGACGTCTGCAACCCTTTTAAGTGGAATACGTACAGCACACTAAACCACAGTCCAATGGAAAGGGACGGCCAGATAAGCATGCATAAAAATAATTTAACCGTGCTCATATTGCCGACAAAACGGGCAGTAAATTGGCCGATCATGATGCTCCAGGCAAACCACCAAAACAAATAAAATGCGTGATAGTCATTAATCGGTAATATAAATCGGTCTAAATGTACGAAGTAGGTGGTCAGCAGTGGCAGGGTGCTCAGGTAGTCCGAAGCCGATACCTTGTCAGACATCAATGCAACGCTACCAAGCCCGATAATCAGCGCAAAAAACAGGCCACCGGAAGACAAACTTAGAATTTTAACAAACTTTATATCTGTGCTCGAGTAAACCGAAAACAAAATAGTGGCACCGACAATGAGTGAATAGGTCCAAGGAAAGCCATCACCTGCCGCAATCTCAGGTAAATACCAGCTTAAGTTGGCAAACAATAAGTGAGCAGTAAACGCGCAAGTGCCGATAATGACAATGTTGTTGCTCCACTTAACTAAAGGAATTTCAAAAAATTTAACTTTAGGCTCAATTGCACAAAAGTAAAAGCACGTGACAAAATAGATTGCCCAGACTAGAAAACCCCAGAAGCCAAATTCAATCGCTAATGGGTTAGCAAAAGCGTATTCACTGTTATTTTGGATATCGGCATACACTGGAAATTCGGTCAGTGGGAACATAATCAGCCCCACATCTAGACCCGAGGTAAACAATATTGCAACAAAGGTAAGAGTCGAAACGGGGTAGCGGCCATTGAGTTTTAGCTTACCCCAGCGGGCTAAAATGAATACCACCATAGCCATAAAAAACAGCATACCGATGCTTACCAGCGTTAACACGTCAGATCCCGTTTTACCTGTCCGCTGCGCTGATATTGCCGCCATTGCGGGTCTTTATAAACATCAACATCGCTTGGGGGTAACACTTGCTGCTTTATAATATCAGCTGCTCGCTCAGCAACCATCATAGTAGGGCCATTGAGGTTACCGTTGGGCGCGGTAGGGAAAACTGACGAATCGACAATACGCAGCCCCTGTAAACCACGTACTCGCATTTCTGCATCAATCACGGCCATCTCATCATCAGCAGCGCCCATACGGCAAGTACCGCAAGGATGATAAGCGCTTTCAACTGTCTCGCGCACGAATGCATCGATTTGCGCATCAGTAACAATGTCAGCGCCGGGCTGGATCTCATCACCTCGATAATCATCCATGGCTGGTTGTGCAATAATCTCACGCGATAACCTAACACAGGCGCGAAATGCCTCAATGTCATCTGCATGTTGCAAATAGTTAAATTGAATGCGAGGTGAGGTAAGCGCATCAGCATTTTGTATTTTTACTGAGCCGCGGCTTTTTGGCTTATTGTGTCCAATATGTAACTGGAAACCATGGCCGTTAAACGCCTTTTTACCATCGTAACGCATGGCGGCGGGTAGGAAGTGATATTGTAAGTCTGGCCATTCAACACCTTCTTTAGAACGAATGAAACCACAGGACTCAAAGTGGTTAGTTGCACCTAATCCGGTTTTAAATAAAATCCAACGGACACCAATGGCTAGCTTACTTAATGGGCCTAATTGACTGTTTAGCGTTATAGGCTGTTTGCACTTGTACTGAAAGTAAAATTCGAGGTGATCTTGCAGGTTTTCTCCCACGCCCGGCAGTTCATGTTGGGTCGCAATACCCGCCGCTGAGAGGGTTTCAGTACTGCCAATACCGGATAACTGTAAAATATGTGGCGAACCGATAGGGCCAGCACTCAATATCACTTCTTTATTAACCAATATTTGGGTTTTGCTGTCGCCTTCAACTAATTCAACACCCACCGCTTGCTTGCCTTCCAGTAACACTTTAGTCACCTGAATACCGGTTTTTACGCTCAAATTAGGTCGTTGCATAGCCGGTCGTAAATAGGCGTTAGCAGTTGACCACCTGACCCCTTTTTTAACCGTCATGTGCATAGCACCGAAACCTTCCTGCTGGTAACCATTGTAATCCTTAGTCGCCATATAGCCGGCATCTACCCCGGCGTTAACAAATGCTTGATACAAGGGATTTTGCATATTGTTACCGTTATTAACGGCTAACAGTCCGCCTTCAGAGCGATAATCATCAGTTCCAAAAGCCCAGTCTTCGGCCTTTTTAAAGTAAGGTAAACAATGCTGATAATCCCAGTTTTCTGCGCCATGAGTCTGCCATTCATCGAAATCCAGCGCATGACCACGCACATACACCATGCCGTTAATAGACGAAGAGCCACCCAAGACTTTGCCTCGTGGACAGTGCATTTCACGGTTATTTAGAAAAGGCTCTGGTTGGGAATGAAATTGCCAAGCATATTTTTTGCTATTCATTGGGATTGATAAAGCTGTCGGCATCTGAATAAAGATGCTGCGATCTGAGCCGCCGGTTTCCAGTAATAATACCGAAGTAGCTGCGTCTTCGGTCAAGCGGTTAGCCAGCACACAGCCGGCTGATCCCGCTCCCACAATAATATAGTCGAAATTATCTGAAATAGTAGACGTCATCAAAATGGACCTTCAAGTGTTTGCATGCCGACATAAATTGATTTGGTCTGCGTGTATGACTTGAAGCCTTCTATTCCATTTTCACGACCAATACCGGATTGCTTATAACCACCTACCGGCATTTCTACGGGTGAGTTACCATACGCGTTAATCCAGCAAATACCGGCTTCCAATTGTGCTATCACGCGGTGGGCACGGCGTAAATCTTGACAGAAGATACCGGCAGCAAGGCCGAAAACAGTATCATTGGCGCGTTGGATCACTTCTTCTTCAGTGTCAAAGGTCATTACAGACATGACCGGTCCAAAAATTTCTTCGCGGCTAATACGCATATCGTCATTACAATCGGTGAAGATGGTTGGCTCCACGAAATAACCGTTTTCACAGCCCGGTGGTTTAATACGTTGACCTCCAAAGGCCAGTGTTGCGCCCTCATTCTTACCCGATTCAATGTATGCCAATACTGCTTGCATATGACTCTTGGAAATCAGTGCGCCTAAGTTAATTGTTGGGTCTAATGGATCACCGATACGGACATTATCTCGGGTACGCGCCAACAGACGTTCCATAAATGAGTCGTAGCAATCCTTGTGCACAAAAACCCGCGTTCCATTAGTGCAAACTTCACCCTGTGTGTAAAAGTTCGCCAGCATGGCAGCTGTTACAGCCTCATCAATATTAGCATCTTCAAATACAATTAATGGTGACTTACCGCCCAGTTCCATGGTTACCGCTTTCAGCGTGCCTGCGGCTGCGGCCATGACTTTTTTGCCGGTTCCGACTTCGCCGGTTAGGGATACTTTCGCTATCGCCAGATGCTTAACCAAATAGTTGCCGACGACGCCATCCCCCTGGATGACATTAAATACACCTTCGGGCATACCGGCTTGAATAAAGATTTCTGCCAATAGACTGGCACTGCGAGGCGTTTCTTCGGATGGCTTGAAAATCATACTATTACCCGCCGCTAGTGATGCTGCGGCCTTCCAACATGCGATTTGCAAAGGGTAATTCCAGGCCCCTATACCTAAACACACCCCGAGTGGTTCGTGTCTTGTATAAAAGAAATCATTACCGACGCTTTGCTGTTCGCCCATCACTGAAGTAGATAAATTAGCAAAATACTCAATCGCATCTGCACCGGTCTGAACATCAACCTCTACTGCTTCTTGCCATGGCTTTCCGGTGTCTAGTACCTCGACTTTGGCTAATTCATCGTTGCGCTCTCTGAGTATCGCTGCGGCTCGTTGCAATATCCTAGCGCGTTCTACGGCCGGCATTTTAGACCAGATTTTAAAGCCTTCTTGGGCACTTGTTATGGTTTGTTCTAAGAGTGTTTCACCAGCTGTTTCAACAGCGTAGATTACTTGCCCGGTGCTTGGGTTGATAACGTCGAAAAAGGTGTTGTCACTGTTGTCGACATAACGACCATGGATAAAGTTTTTAAGTAATGTAGAAGGCAACGATAACTCCGATTGGTGTTGGTAACTTTTAAATGACAGTGTGCTGTTCCAGCACACTGTTGATGTATTTTTTACAGTATTCTTTCGCTAGGCTAAACTTTTCTTGATTGGCCCGACTTAAGGCACAACGCAACCAAAAACCATCGATTAATGCAGCGGTGACTTCGGCAGCGTCGTGAGCCATTTTAGGATCTATTAATTGTTTAAAGCTATAGCGTAGATTGCTCACAAGGCGGCGCTTATTTATCTCTTGCAGGCGGTATAGGTTTGGATCATGCATAGACTGTCCCCAAAAACTTAACCAGATCTTAGTGCTAGCGTCCGCCTTTTGTACACCTGAAAAATTCAGGTCAACAATCTTCATTAACCTGTCATATGGGTTATCTGGTGAATACTCTATTTTAAGTTGAGAAAGCAGATATCGAACAGAGGCTTCAATCAATGCCTGTTTACTACCAAAATAATGACTGATAATGCCGGATGACATCCCGGCGCGCCTTGAAATAAGGTTAATAGTCGCGCCTTTTAAGCCGACTTCAGCAACAACATCAATCGTCGCATCAATCAGTTGTTGACGACGCATTGATTCCATCCCTACTTTTGGCATTCCATTCTCACATGGTTAGTTTATTAATAAGGTTCTAGCGTTGATAGCCTGAACCGGTGTTCGTTAAGCACGTCACCGGCAACATCATAAAGGCCTAAAGTGACAACGGGATCTTCTCTTTCCCAATCAACATTCAGCGCACCATAGTTAACTTTACTGGTAAAATTACCGATGCGGTGTTTGTTTGGACTCACGTTTTTCCATTCCTGGTTTAAACCGGACGAGGTGATTTCCCATAATGGATAATCTAAGTCTTCATCATAGTAGCTGACTTCACCCCAATGAGTATCACCACTTATTAATACCAGCCCATTTACTTTATGTTTTTTAATAAGCGAAAACAAACGTTGGCGGTCCGCGGGGAAATTAGCCCAAGATTCCCAGCCAGTAAAGTCAGCTAACAGCTGCAGACTCGATCCTATCACTTTTATGCGTGCTGGTTTTTGAAGTTCTTGTTCCAGCCACAGCCATTGTTTTTCTCCAATCATACTTGCGTTTGGATCGCTGTGAACGCTATAAGGACCCATGTTCTTAGGTTCGCGAACGTTAGTATATTCTTCACTAGTTACGTGAGCAATGTCATCTCGGTTCCAGCGAAGATCAGGTAAAATTACGTGGATACTTTCATCGCCTTCGCCATATTGATAGGAGGTATAAATACCATCTTCTCTCGTTCTACGCGCTGAATTCTCAGGCTCATCCCAGAAATTAAGCATAATTTGGCGAGAGGCTTCTTTCTTTGGATAATGCTTACCGGCATCATTAGCACCGAAATCATGATCATCCCAAATGGCGATTAACTCAGCTTGTTCTTTTAACTTTTTAAAACCGGGTTTTGCGCCCAGTTTTTCGTATTTATTCCGCAGTACCGACATATCTTCGGTATCGCCATAGACGTTATCTCCAAGAAAGATAAAAACCTCGGGTTCATCGTCGACAATACTACTAAAAATGGGAATATCTTTATCTTGATTTGAGCACGAACCAAATAAAATACGACTGGGTCCACCTGCCGAGACGGAAGTGGTGAACAGTAATGTACAAATTGCCAATAATCTAAACATACGTTTTTTTACCTTATTATGCTAATGAAGTAGCCACATGCAGTTGTTACCGCATGTGGCTTTTCTCTTGTTTTTTTACAATACGCTTTTTACATTACGCTTTTTACATTACAAACTTGGCGTTAAATGTCGCCGTTCTCGGGGCACCTATCCACGCTGCGCCAGGCGCAATTGTGCCAAGATAATTTTTGTCAAAGACATTGTTTATAGTAAAGCTTAGTTCCATACTTTCAACAGCCCCACCAAATTCGTATGCGGTTTTACCCACGTACAAGTCACTCACTACATAAGAGTCAGTTTCTTGCGTATTGGCTTGGTCTAAATAACGTTCGCCAACATATTTCGTGCTAAAACCTGCATAAAAATCGCCTTTGGTATAGTCAAAACTAACCACTGCCATGTCTTGAGCACTTCCTAGTACGGTTTTACCTATGATGCCTTTGTCGGTATATGTAGAGTCATTTTTAGTATAAGAAACATAAACACCCAGACTATCAGTCAGTCTATAATCTAAAGATGCTTCGATACCATCTGACTCGACACCTCCGTCGTTAATGTATCCTCCGGCAGCGGTTGCTAAGAAGTCGATACCGTCAACGTCTTCATAACTGATAAACGTGATGCGATTTTCAAACTTAATGTTGTAATAGGTCAAGCTGGCGTTAAAACCAGGTGCAGAGTAACGCAGACCAAAATCGATGTTATCCGCTGTTTCCGGCTCTATCTGGCTCACGTCAGTGTCGTCACGACCTAATACGCCATCTTTTATTGCGGCAAAGTTCTCAGCGTAACCAGCAAATACTTCTAAGCCGCTCAAGGGCAGAGGGGCTACAAATCCAGCTGATATTAGGGCGTCTGAGTCAGATGACACGTTTAAGTTATTTGCTGGTGTAAACTGATCTTCCTTAGTAACGTCAACGTTGAATTTCTTGGCACCTAAACGAAATTTAGCAAAACCCGCATCTACCTCGTTTTCAATATAATACATCAGAGTCTCGACTGGAAACTCTTGACTATACTGGATCCAGTAAGGCGTGTTTTCATAACGTGGGCCAGTTGCTGCGTCGATGGTTTTATGCCAACTACGGTTCTCATCGCGCTGATAATCTTCATACCATAAACCACCGCGTACCGTATTTGGCATACCCGCAATCGTGGTGTTCCAAACTAAGTCGGCGTTTACGCCGTAACGCGTTTTACTATAATTAGTATGACGATTTGAACTGACAGGCATAGCACCTTGTTCATAGCAACCAGGATCGATTTCAGGTCCGCCACCGCCATAAGGGTAGCCGATAGAACTGACACAGCCCGCGTTAGGTGACAACGATTGACCGTCACGATTAACAAAATAGATACTGCCCGCTGATGAGCCGCCGAGGGCTGTGGTCGAAGTATCTAGCTCGGAGTGCGGATTGCCTGCGCCGTCATCTGTGACGTCGGCCATATAATAAGGCATCCATTTACCCGTACCTTTGTTTTTATGATAATAAACGTTGGTACTAACCTGAACTTCACTGACCATAAAGTCTGCTTGTAAATAACCAAAAAGGTTTTCACGTTCAGTACCCCAAGTCTTACGTAACGCTTGGTCTTGATAAGGCACGCCCGTAAAGTTTTTGATCAGGCCATCCCAATTAGGTTCTTGTGCATATTGTTCAAGGCCATAAACACGCTGATAAGTAAATTCTACGGCGTCGTCGTAGCTAAAATAACCCGTTAAATCGACGTCGCCAATGCGACTGATTATTTTACCCTCAGCATGATCCCGTGTGTTAGTTATTGAACCGTCCATATAGTCATCATTTTGCTGCGTTGATATAGACACCCATGCAAATGTGTCTTGAGCAATCTCGCCCGTATCGTAACGCGTGTAAAATTTGCGTGCGTTGTATTCACCAAGAGTAGTACTGACGGTTAGTTTTTCGTCGAAACTTGGACGTATTGTTGTGAAATCAAGTGTGCCGCCTAGCGCTTCGTTGGAACGCGAGCTTATGTCGGCTGTACCTTGAGATACTTTAATACTGCGTAAATTTTCGGTATCGATGTAACGGCTGGGTTTAGTACCACCGCCGTAGTTAGAGTTGCCATTGGAAATGCCATCGACGGTCATGCCAATTTGCTGAAGTTGAAATCCACGGATGGAAATACTGGTTGACCATTCGTCTGATCCAAAGGGGTCGCCTTCGTTCACTAATACACCAGGCAGGTTATCGATAATAGATAATACGCTGGTCATAGGAGTTTGCTGTTTTTTCATTTCCGTTGAGACGGTGCTGTTTGCATAAGAAAGGCTGCGGCCGCTAACTTGAATAGTTTCTATTTTTTTTTGTTCGTTATCCGCCCGCTGTTTTTCACTATCTTGTGCGATAGCGGACAGAGAAGTTACAGATATTGCTGATAATACAGATAGTGCGATCACGCTTTGCTTCATAGGCAATTGAGGTTTCATAAAAGTTCCTGTTGAATGTATTTTAGTAAACGTTCTTAGTGTGTGGGAATAATATGCCAACCGCATTTATATTAATTGAACGTTCAATTAAAATCAAGTTTGGCTAATTTTACGGTCAATAAAAATCCTGAAAAAGACTTTTTTTACATACTGAAAGCACGACCATATTATCAAATATAAAATCTCTTAAAACCCTATTAATATCGGTCTAAACAGTATTTTTAAAGCAGGTTAAAAGACATTTTTGAAGGCCTTAATATGACGTAGTAAGTACTTAATAATACCCATTGTTAGTACTGGTCAAAAAATAAGCATATGGCAAAATTAGTCAAGGATTGTTTTTAATCGCTTCTGATCAAGAACGCCCAACGCGTAAAATAATATTAGTGTTCTAACTATTAATTCTTGCTGCTCTTGCTGAGTCGGCGTGATCATCTTTGATTTCGAACATCAGCGGTGCAAGGATCTTTATTGATTTATATAAGTTTGAGAACTTATCTGAAATATTATTGAGTATCGGGATTGACCCAATCTCCAGCTCTGCAATGTTTCATTTTGTTGGTGATGCAATCAAAAATAAAGCATTGCAGTTGCCATAATTGGCGAAGGTTATTGCTGTGCACAAAGCTATTTCTGTTTTTTCACTAACGTTGCTTGATACCTAGCTGGGATTAAGTGCTAACCACGCCTAAACCCGCTAGGTGATACCCCAACAGATTTTTTAAAACGCTTTGAAAAATTAAAGATATTTGGATAACCCACATAACTCGCAATATGAGAGACAGGCCAAGATGTATTTAATAACAACGTTTTTGCTCGCTGTATACGCAAATGAATAAGTTGTTGTACTGGGCTATTACCAAACTTGGCTTGGCATAAACGATGCAAATGCGGTGATGAATAGTGAATATGATTACACATGGCATCAATGGTCCAATCAAACTGCAAGCGTTTTTCAATTTCTTGAAACAGCTTTTGTAGGCGATCATCTGAGGATCTTTGTGCGCGCCCTTGTTGTGTCTGACCTTTAAGCGTTAGGTGCAGATAATGGCTAAGTATTGGTATCACACCTGCACGCAAACTCGCGCTAGGCTCCGAGTATAGTAACTCCATAGCGAGATGAAGTGGTTCGATTTTTTGATTCTCTAACACCATCGCTTCACTTAACGCCACATGTTCCCAGCATGCTGTGTTGGCAAGGTTGATCCAACAAATGTCCCAATGCTTGGCCGCTATGTTCACAGCAAAACCCTGCCTTGCTGGCAAAATGGCCAATGTATTAGGTGTCAGATCATATTGATTATAAAGCGTGGTTAATTTGCCTTGCCCACTTAGGGTGTAAAATAAAGTGTGGTCAGGTGGTGTTGTACGCGAAACGCAATATCTTCCTGATAAGTTTGAACAACCCGCTAGTTCGATTTCTAGAGGCTTGATTTCTGCTAAGGTGGCATATTCTATAAAGCGTTCATAGCAGTTAGGACCAATATCTAAAATGTCTTTAAGCGTATTTTTCATGAGTAAAATGACAGTTTTGGATAAAAATAAGATAGATTTAAGCATAACTTAAGGGTTAAAATTTAGCTATATTTAGAAGCGTATAAGTAATAACCATGAAATGCGCCGTGTTGGTGTTTTAGCGCCTCTCCATTTTCGTTTTATCAAAAGTTAAGAAGCAAAATTCGCACGAAATCAACACGTACAAAAACAATCCGCAATAGCAGAAAGGAGTATCATGAAGTCATTGCAACATATTCTTCAACGCCGCGACTGGGAATCCCCCTTGTCTGTGCAAGTCAATCAAGAAAGGGCTCATAGTCCACTTAATGGCTATAAAACTGTAGCGGATGCTCATCAAAAACAACATCCGCAAAAACAGTTATTAAACGGCCAGTGGGATTTTAAATTGATTGCCAAGCCTGAAGATGTTGATGACTCATTACTAGCTGAGTTTGTTGATGACTGGCAAACTATAAACGTGCCCTCAAACTGGCAGCTTCAAGGTTTTGATAAGCCTATTTATTGTAATGTAAAGTATCCTTTTGCGGTGGATCCTCCTTTTGTGCCAAGCGATAATCCAACGGGTCTGTATCGCACTGAGTTTGATATCGGGACTGAGCAGCTATCCCAGCGTAATCATATTATTTTTGAAGGTGTAAATTCGGCATTTCATCTGTGGTGCAATGGCCAGTGGGTCGGTTATTCACAAGATAGCCGTCTGCCCAGTGAGTTTGATTTAAGTCCCTTCCTCATTGCTGGCAAAAATCGTATTTCGGCAATGGTCATCCGTTGGAGCGATGGTAGTTATCTTGAAGACCAAGATATGTGGTGGCTAAGTGGTATTTTTCGTGATGTGGTCTTGCTCACAAAACCGCAAACTTATATTCGTGATGTGTTTATTGCGACAGACTTAGACGCTTGTTATCGCGATGCCACACTCAAGCTGAAAACAGCAATTCAAACCTGTACCGGAGTTGGTCTAGCTCATCTTAAAAATCACACGGTCAGCGTGCAAGTATTTGATGGTGATTCTGCTATTTGCGAGCCACAAACGCAAAGTACAAACAACAAACGCATCGATGAAAAAGGCGGTTGGGAGGATATTGTTTTCCATCATATTGGCATTCAAAACCCCAAAAAGTGGAGTGCTGAAACCCCAAATTTATATCGCTGCGTGGTAAGTTTGCAAGATGACAAAGGCATTATTCTTGATGTAGAAGCCTACGATATTGGCTTTAGGAAAGTAGCAATTGATAACGGTCAGCTTTGTGTCAATGGCAAGCCAATCTTAATACGCGGTGTAAATCGACACGAACATCATCCACAAAACGGCCATGTAGTCGATGAAGCTGACATGCTCACTGATATTAAGCTGATGAAGCAAAATAACTTCAACGCAGTGCGCACTGCGCATTATCCAAATCACCCGCGTTGGTATGAGTTGTGTGATGAGTTGGGTTTATACGTTGTCGATGAAGCCAATATCGAAACCCATGGTATGTTTCCGATGGGGCGTTTAGCATCCGATCCACAATGGACTGGTGCTTTTATGTCAAGGTATACACAGATGGTTGAACGCGATAAGAACCATGCCTCAATTATCATTTGGTCATTGGGCAACGAATGTGGTCATGGCGCAAGCCATAATGCGATGTATGCTTGGTCAAAAAGTTTCGATCCGTCCCGTCCGGTGCAATACGAAGGTGGTGGAGCGAACACCTCAGCGACGGATATTATTTGTCCTATGTATTCTCGAGTCGATACGGATGTAATAGACGATGCAGTGCCTAAATATTCAATCAAGAAATGGTTGAGTCTACCTGGTGAAACACGCCCACTTATTTTATGTGAGTACGCGCATGCAATGGGCAATAGTCTGGGAAATTTTGACGATTATTGGCAAGCCTTTAGAGAATATCCGCGTTTGCAAGGCGGCTTCATCTGGGATTGGGTTGACCAAGGACTATCCAAAATCGATGAAAACGGCACTCACTATTGGGCCTACGGTGGCGATTTTGGCGATGAAGTTAACGATCGTCAGTTCTGTATCAACGGCTTATTGTTTCCTGATCGCACTGCACACCCCTCCTTGTACGAAGCTAAATATAGCCAGCAGCACCTGCAATTTACTCTCGTGCCGAAAGTACCGAAAGCCGCGAATGAACTTTCGCAAAATCACAATCATTACAGCCTCAGTGTATTCAGCGATTATGTGTTTAGGAGCACCGACAATGAAAAGCTAATTTGGCGACTCATGCAAAATGGCCTTGAAATTGAACAAGCTAGTGTAGTCCTTAATATTGCCCCCCACAGCGGTGTGATTATTGATATCGCACCCAATTCAGAGTTTATAGCGGGGCAGCAGTATCATATCAATATCGATATTGAACTGCTCAACGATTGCATTTTTGCGCAAGCGGGTCATGTGCTGGCAACAGAACAATTTAGTCTGGCGAACAGCTTGAGCTTGAGCCAACTACCGACTCAGCCACTAGTGGAATCAGGCGGTTCACAAATACCATTAAACGTGAATGATGGTGAACAAGCAATTGCTGTCCAAGGGGCTAATTTTATAATCAATTTTAACCGTAAAACGGGCTTGATAGACAAATGGGAACACGCCAATCAGTTGGTTATTGCCAAAGGTTTACAGGATAACTTTTATCGAGCACCGCTGGATAACGACATTGGGGTCAGTGAGGTTGACAACCTTGACCCAAATGCGTGGCAAGCTCGCTGGTTGCTCGCGGGCATAGGTAAGTGGCAACGCACATGTCGACAAATTAAGGCGGTATCATCCAGCGACGATGTGCGCGTTACTTGTGCGTTCGATTATGAATATGAGCAGCAAGGTAAAAGTGCAATGCAAGCGCAAACCAACTGGATTTACCACATCAACACCTTGGGTGTTGTTACTATAGATATTGATGTGCGTTTAAATGAATCCCTTCCGCCACTGCCTCGTATAGGGGTCAGTTTAGCTGTCAACAGAGAGCCACACTCGCAGGTTAGCTGGTTAGGCTTAGGACCATTTGAAAACTATCCAGATCGTAAAGCGGCTGCGCGTTTTGGACAATATAGTTTGGCCCTTAATGAGCTTCACACAGGGTACATTTTCCCAACAGATAATGGTTTACGCAGCGATTGTCAGCAACTTAAAGTCAATAATCTGCAGGTGCAGGGTGCGTTTTTATTTGCCGCTAGTGCGTATTCACAAAATACTTTAACAACTGGCAAACATACCAATGAACTGGTGCAAGATGATGTTATTCACTTACACATAGATCATCAGCATATGGGGGTGGGTGGCGATGATTCATGGAGTCCTAGTACGCATAAAGAGTATCTACTTGAGCGTAAACAATATCGATATTCGTTAACATTGCATACTGCGTGACAAAAGACACTTCAAGGGTCAGTCTGCACTCGTCTTACTAAAAGTCCACTTTAGCTCAAGCCGCTTGTAAATAATTTGTTAAATAACGTATTATCCAAGGCTGTCATATGTGCTACTTGCACCTAGCAAACAAGCGTATAAATCTTGGGGTTTTGAATATGGATATTGCGAATTTGATTAAGCTATTGACCAAAAAAACGTAAAGAAAGCAGCTGATTTGGCTGCCTTTTGCTTCATGCCGTTGGCACAAAATCAAGCTACTTGCGAGGTTTCTTGAATACAGCGTTTCGACGGTGAAGGGGTAAATTGGAATAATTGGACAGCGCAAATTCAAGCCAATTATAACAACGAAATTCAACGTTACACCGACCACGAAACCTCCACCCAAGGTAACTTTGAAGTGTCAGACGGTACTCATAAAATTACCGCCCGAAGGCAAAATATTAGCTGCCCTGGTTGAATTAACAGCCAAGACAAAGCTGAATTTTTATATGGCCGTATTGAAACTCGCCTTCGCTTTTTGGAATTAAGAGGGGGTACTTGGGTTATTGTCGTCGTTCAAGCGCCGCAAGAACCTGAAACTGCGTCTGGATGGGGCGGTGGTGCTGCATCTATGCTTACTAGTTAGCTTGATTGCGGTTACAATCCAAAGGCGAGGGAGGTCGATAGCTGCAAGCTCGGTGAAAATCGCATTTAAATAAGTGGCGACCAATAGAAATCAGTGCCAGATAGAGCTCGCGAATAGCTAGCGTTGGTCTGATTAAATAAAAATAAAAGCCTTAAAAAGAGAGCTAATTTAATGTCAAAGAGTGTTTATTTCGCGATTGTCGTTGCACTGGGAGGCTTCGTTTTTGGCTTTGATGCATCGGTTATTTCTGGTGTGGTTGGCTTTGTAACAACTGAATTCAAATTGAATGACTGGCAGCAAGGCTTTGTGGTCAGCTCGCCTACACTTGGTGCCTTATTTGGCTCCTTGTTTGCTGGGTTTTTTGCGGACATGTTTGGTCGTAAAAAGGTCATTATCGCGATTGCTTTTTTGTATGTGGTGTCTGCTATTTTTTCTGCATTAGCGGTTAGCTATAGCATGTTAGTTACGGCTCGAATTATAGGAGGGATTGCCTTTGCATCCTTGGTTGTTGCTCCTATCTATATCGCCGAAATTTCGCCAGCAAAAATACGTGGCAAAATGATTTCTATTAACCAACTCAATATTGTTATTGGACTCTCAGTCGCTTATTTTGTTAACTATTATCTATTACAATTGTCGACTAGTCCGGTTGCATGGGTCAGTGCCTTAGGCATCGAACACAATGTTTGGCGCTGGATGCTCGGTTTTGAAATTATTCCCGCATCTATATTTTTTGTGCTGTTGTTTACTATTCCTGAGAGCCCTCGATGGCTTGCTTTAAATAACCGCGAAACCCAGGCCAAATCTGTCCTTTTAATGCTCAACGGAAAAAACGCGGCTGAGCCACCAATGACGAGTGTACAGGCCGATACTTTTATTGAAGAAATCAAAGCAGACCGCAACGTTGCTGCACAAGGCAAAGCAGACTCTATATTCAATTTACTTAAAAGTTTATTCTCTAAAAAAATGCGATTTGTTTTATTAGTTGGTTTAGTTGTGGCTATTTGCCAACAAGCTACCGGTGTAAATGCCATTTATTTTTATGCGCCAAGTATTTTTGAGCAAAGTGGGGTTGGTCAAAATGCCGCATTTTCGCAAGCCATTTGGGTTGGGGTTATCAACGTTGTATTTACCATTATCGCCATGCTATTAATTGACAGGCTAGGCCGAAAACCACTAATGTTGATTGGTCTTGCAGGTGTGTTCATTAGTATGTCCATCGCCTCCTACGGCTTTCACAATGCAAGCTACCAGTTTACCGAAACTTCTATTCAGTCTATTGAAAGTCAAGATCACAGAAGTAAATTGAAGCCTATTTTAGGTAAAACTTTTTCGAATGACGTCAGCTTTAAAAACGCAACCATCGAGTTGCTCGGTGAAGATGATGCACGTGAACATCAATCTGTGTTAATTGAGGCCGCGGTGACAATTAATTCAGTTATTGTGCTGATCGGTATATTGGGTTTTGTTGCCTCTTTTGCCGTCTCACTTGGCCCTGTGATGTGGGTACTGCTCGCAGAAATTCTACCTAATAGGCTGCGCGGCGTCGGTATTGCCTGCATTGGTGCGGTCAATAGTGCCGTTAGCTTCAGTGTGCAATTGCTGTTTCCTTGGGAGTTGGCCAATTTAGGTACAGCCATGACATTCTTGATTTATGGCCTCTTAGCTGTTGTCGGCTTTGTATTGATATATAAAATGCTACCAGAAACCAAAGGACGTTCTTTGGAAGAAATAGAGGGTGTGTTTGGCCTACGCTGATCGCGATGGCGAAGCCCAGATCATCAATTTGAATCAAGTTTGGTTAATCTAAACTTCGACTATTAAAGCTACCAATACCTGATAAACTATCAATGTCATTATTGACATCGGTATTTTTTTGAGGATTACATGCCAACCAAAGAAACAGTAAATTCAAATGAAGAAGGTGAGCACTTACTAGAGCTTAGGCACCTTACATTAGATGATTATGACGATATTAGGGAACTGCAGGACGCGATATATCAGCGAGTGGGTGGTACGCTTCCTTTCAAGCAGTTTAAAGCCCAAATTTCGACCTTTCCAGATGGACAAATTTGCATTGATGACAAAGGCAAAGTTGTTGCCGTTGCGTTGTCAGTCATTGTTGATTATGAACAATTTGGTGATAAGCATACCTACGAAGAAATAACCGGTGATGCTTATATTACTACACACGATCCAAATGGTGACGTGTTGTATGGTGTTGATGTTTTTGTGTCGCCAGAATATCGAGGCTTACGTTTAGGTAGACGTTTATATGAGGCGCGCAAAGAATTAGTACGTTATTTGAATTTGCGCTCGATTATGGCCGGTGGTCGTATTCCAAATTACATCCAATATGCAAAAGAACTGACACCTTATGAGTATATCGAACAAGTAAAATCGAAAGATATTTTTGACCCTATTTTGACCTTTCAATTGTCTAACGGATTTGACGTAAAACAGGTCATGAAAGCGTATTTGCCAGAAGATAAAGACTCGTTAGGTTATGCCACCTTATTGCAGTGGCATAATATGTACTTTGATGCCGAAAAGCCAAACTTGTTAGGTGGTAAACGTTCATCGGCGAGAGTAGGTTGTGTGCAATGGCAAATGCGTTACTTTGAGAATGTGCAAGCACTGCTCCAACAAGTAGAATATTTTGTTGACGCGTTATCTGACTACAAGTGCGATGTCGCGATGTTTCCTGAGTTTTTCAATGCACCGCTAATGGGCTTGAGTGATGGTGAAAGTTCAATTGATGCTATTTGGCATTTAGCTGAATACACAGAGGAAATTTTAACCGCTATCTCGCGTTTATCGGTATCCTACAATATCAACATCATTGCAGGTTCAATGCCAGTTGTTGAGGATGATGAACTGTTCAATGTTGCGTATCTATGTCATCGCGATGGCAAAATTGAAAGCCAATATAAACTTCAATTAACGCCCCATGAGAAGAAAGAGTGGATCATGAAGGGGGGCAACAAGTTGCAATCATTTGATACTGATTTTGGTAAAATTGGTATTCTGATTTGTTACGACGTTGAATTTCCTGAATTAGCTCGATTGCTATCCGAACAAGATATTCAAGTGTTGTTCGTTCCTTTTTGGACTGACACCAAAAATGGCTATCTGCGGGTGCGTCGATGTGCGCAAGCTAGGGCAATTGAAAATGAGTGTTATGTCGCTATTGCGGGCAGCGTAGGGAACTTACCACAAGTGGATAACGTGGATATTCAGTATGCGCAAACAGCGGTATTTTCACCCTCTGACTTTGCATTTCCGCATGACGCAATTGTATCTGAAACGACACCAAATACTGAAATGACACTCATTGTTGACCTTGATTTTGACAAACTAACTAAGCTTCAGAATGAAGGCTCGGTGCGTAACTATTTGGACAAACGTCGAGATTTATTCAGAGTGGAATGGTTGGGCGAGAAGTAGCTGATGAGAAGTAGCTGATGAAAAAGCGGATATTCAGCGTTCAATGAATATTCGCTATTATTACCATCAGCAAAATAATGCGAGTCAATTGCCTGACACTTTTTCTCCATGTATCCAGCACCCTTTTATATGCATATTATCGTCGAGTAACACGAAGTCAGCTTTATTCCCGCTAATTAGCTTTCCCCTATCTTGAATACCCAGCAGACGGGCTGGAACTTGACTGGCCATGTTTAGCACATTTCCGAGTAGATCATTTGCGTCGGTCCATCTGATGTGTTGCTTCAGCAAAGAATACATATTTCTAACTGCAGTGTTCATGTCTAAACACGAACCGGCGAGACTGCCGTCATCTAATGTCAATTTGCCAGCTGTTTTGGTGATGCTTGAATCTAACCATGCCAAGGTTTGCAGATCTGACCCCACATGCGCCATTGCATCACTCACCAACATTAAACGCTCAGCACCTATGCATTGATACGCTAGGGCGCAGTTCTGCGGGTGAACATGGTGCAAGTCGGCAATCAATCCTGAGGTTACGCGTAAATCACTCAAAGCAATGTTAATCAGCCCAGGTTCCCTTGCTGTTAACCCGGACATGGCATTGAATAAATGAGTGGTACAAGTTGCGCCTGCCTCAATCGCGCTAAGTGCTTGATCACTATTTGCCCCCGTGTGGCCTAACGAAACAATAACACCTTGGTTGACAAGGTCGGTGATCACATCGGGCGATACATTTTCTGGTGCAAGAGTCACTAAAACCTGACCGATATCGCTGCGTGTAAATGTGGCTAAATCTATATCACTGATTGCTCTGACATGCTTGCTTGGATGAATACCGCGCTTTACCTTACTTAAATTCGGTCCTTCAAAATGAATCCCCAAGATACCATATATTGGCGTGGCTATGGCCTCGGCAACAGCATTGGCTGCCCTTTTCATCACCTCACTGCTATCCGTTATTAGGGTGGGTAACATCGCCGTTGTGCCATATTTCGAATGGCCTTGCAGCATCGTCACCAGTGTCTCGAGTGAGGGGTCATAATTGAATAAAACCCCACCACCGCCATTAACTTGAGTATCGATAAAACCAGCACACACGAGCCCATCTAGCTTTACATCTGCTGTTAAGTGACGTGAGTGATCTTTTTTGATGCTACAAATGATACCCTTGCTAACATCTAAGTGCATATTGTCATGCATTCGCAGACCGTCGAATAAGCGCTTGGCGAAATAGCTTGTCATGTAATTACTCATTTTGTGTTGGCTGTGTTGCTTCAGCAGCGTAATTGTAATGGTAGCGCACTCTAAAACAATATTAATAGATATTACGTAAACTAGTTAAAATAGATTACCTATCGTTAGCTTATCAAATGCGAGCTTATCAAGTCTTCGGCTATCGCCTGTTTACTGTGCAATGTATACATAAGGCGCATCTAATGTGACAAAGAAAACAGCGATATACTACGCTATGTTCATTGCTTATTAATTGAGGATACTATGTTAGATAAAAGTAACACCGGTCTTATTGTCGTCGATATTCAAGGTAAATTGTCGCATCTCGTGCACAATAGCGAGATGATGTTTAAGAATGTAGCTAAGTTGATTAAAGGCTGCACCTTACTGGAGTTACCAATCTTAGTGCTTGAACAGAACCCCGAAAAGTTAGGCGAAACGGCATCCGAGCTCAGGCCCTTACTAGATAGTTATCCTTGCATCAAAAAATACACATTTGATGCTTGCGCAAGCCCTCGTTTTGTTGAAAAAATTAACAAAGCAGGGGTTCAACATTGGCTAATTTGTGGCATCGAAGCGCATGTTTGTGTATATCAAACTGCGATGGGCTTAAAACAAATGGGTAAGTCAATTGAACTAGTTGTCGACAGCATAGGGTCGCGGGAGGATGCCAACAAACAGGTTGCCATTACCAAATTGCTAAGCAACGATGTGGGCACCACTAGCACTGAAATGTGCCTTTTTGAAATGATAAAAGACTGTAAAGATGATAAGTTTAAAGCGCTTTTAGACATCGTTCGATAAGTAATTGCGGCCAATATTTACAAGTGAAGAGGATAACTAAGAATGGCGACTGAATTAAAAATAGATATTGTGTCCGATATATCCTGCCCATGGTGCATTATCGGTTTTAAAGCACTGCAAGCAGCCTTAAAAGAAGTAGCGCCAGACATTACAGCAAGTATCGAATGGCAACCCTTTGAACTGAATCCACAAATGCCACCAGAAGGGCAGGAAATTACCGAACATTTAACTCAAAAATATCAAATTTCTGAGCAACAAGCAGATCAAAACCGAGACGCTATTAGGCAGCGCGGACTTGGCGTTGGCTATGAATTTGGTAACAGAGGTGGTGGTCGCATTTATAATACGTTTGATGCGCATCGTCTATTATACTGGGCCAAAACTGAAGCTAAGCAGACCGAATTAAAGCTGGCATTGTTTGATTTGTATTTCAAAAACAATGGCAATCCAAGCGATCATGAGCAGCTTTTAAAAACGGTTAATAGTGTTGGTTTAGATGTTGCCGGCGCTAAAAAAGTATTGGAGTCGGATCAATTAACAGCAGACGTTCGCGAATTGCAGCAACAATACCAAAGCGCGGGGGTGCAATCTGTGCCAGCGGTTATTGTCAACAATAAACACTTGATTAGCGGCGGACAGCCTGCTGAGGTGTTTCAGCAAGCATTAACCAAAATCGCATATGAGAGATGAACAGTTTCAGCTTTTTGCGCGTACGATCGTTCTTGAAAACAACAAGCAAAGTGCTGTTGGCAACGGCAGTAGCCGGCACCGCCACACTAATGGCTTGTTAGCCAAAATCAGAGGAAGCCAAAGTGTCTGAAGTACCACAAAAAGCAAATAAAATTATCACTGTTGATTACCCTATCACGGCAAAAGGGGACGTCGTTGATACTTATTTTGGGGATCAGGTTGCAGATCCATATCGCTGGTTAGAAAATGACCGCAGTGCAGAAACTGAGGCATGGGTAGAAACACAAAATGAGACAACACAGGCTTATTTAGAAAACATTTCTTACCGTGCAGAGATTGCCAAAGTTGTACGTGACTTACTAGATTATGAGCGCGTATCTGCCCCTTTTACTGAAGGCGAGTACACGTATTTTTATAAAAATGATGGTTTGCAAAATCAAAGCCTAGTTTATCGTTCAAAAGGCGGCGGTGATGTGACCGTTTTCATTGACCCTAACAAATTTAGCGACGACGGCACGATATCGTTAGCGGGTTTGTCATTTTCTGCGGATGGTTCCAAAGCAGCTTATCAAACGTCGACTGGCGGAAGTGACTGGCGCCAAGTTTATGTTATTAACACTGACACTAAAGAGTTACTTAGCGACACATTGGTAAACGTTAAATTTAGCGGCTTGTCATGGTACAAAAATGAAGGTATTTATTATTGCAGTTATGACAAGCCAGCAGGTTCTGAGTTAAGTCAAAAAACTGATCAGCATAAGCTTTATTATCACAAAATTGGTACGCCTCAAGTCGATGATCTGAAGGTATATGGTCATACTGATGCTGAAAAACACCGTTATATTGGTGCACAAGTCAGTGAAGATGATCGTTTTTTATTGGTATCTGCGGCAAACTCAACCTCAGGTAATCGTGCATTCTTAAAAGAACTTTCAAATCCAAATGCGGATTGGAAAACAGTTATCGAGACCACTGAAAACGACGTTTCGATGCTCACCAATAAAGGTGATAGCCTTTATTTAGCAACTAATCATAATGCGCTTAATAGCAAAGTTATCGTGGTAGATGCGAAGTCACCGAGTGTTGAGAATTGGAAAGATTTGATCCCCGAAACGACCAATGTGTTGTCGCCAAGCAGTGCCGGTGGGTATATTTTTGCAGAATATATGGTGGATGCAATTTCTAAGGTTTATCAATACAATTTAGACGGCAAAAAACTGCGCACAATTGAGCTGCCAGACATCGGTTCTGTCAGTATGAACGGTGATAAGTTCGACGCAAAAATTAGTTTCTATACATTCAGTAATTACATTACCCCAACGACTATTTACTCCCTAGATATTGCAACTGGTGAGTCGACGCTGTTTAACAAGCCGGCATCAAAGTTTGATGCTTCTAAATTTGTTTCAAAGCAAGTTTTTTATAAGTCCAAAGACGGCACTCAAGTGCCTATGATCATCACGCATCACAAAGATACCGAATTGAATGGTAAAAACCCAACAATGCTCTACGGCTATGGTGGCTTTAACATTAGCCTAACACCAAGCTTTAGTCCTACGCTTGCAGCTTGGCTTGAATTAGGCGGCGTTTACGCCGTTCCCAATATTCGTGGCGGCGGTGAGTACGGCAAAGCATGGCATAAAGCGGGTACACAAATGCAAAAGCAAAACGTATTTGATGACTTTATTGCGGCTGCTGAATACCTTGTTAAAAACAAGTATACGAGCAGTGATTATCTTGCTTTACGCGGCGGTTCTAATGGCGGTTTGTTAGTCGGTGCAGTGATGACTCAACGTCCAGACCTTGCCAAAGTTGTGTTACCAGCCGTCGGTGTATTGGACATGTTGCGCTACCACACATTCACCGCCGGCGGCGGCTGGGCTTATGATTATGGCACCTCTGAGCAAAGCCAAGAAATGTATAATTACCTAAAAGCTTATTCACCGCTTCAGAATGTGAAATCAGGTAAAAAATATCCTGCAACGATGATCACTACAGCGGATCACGATGACCGAGTAGTACCTGCACATTCATTTAAGTTTGCTGCGGTGCTGCAGGAATTCCAAGACGGTTATAATCCAATACTTATTCGCATTGAAACTGATGCAGGTCATGGCGCAGGAACACCCATTAGCAAAACTATTGAACAGTATGCTGATATTTACGGTTTTGTGTTGTATAACATGGGTGTTGAAGAGTTAATGTTAAGATAACGGATTAATAATACGACGACTATTTTATGGGTAGGACTTTTGTGATCGCAGGGTTGTGCCCATAGTTCGCTGGTGAATACGTGCAAAGCTTAAGTGCTATATTACCTTCCCGCAGTCCAATCACAATGTCACTAATATGTATTGTTACTTTATTTTAACATTTCTGACTTGAAGGCTGTTAAAGTGCTCTCAAGCCTAAAAATTATCTATCAAGAAAAGTACTAAGTAATGAAATACATCTCACTAAAATGGTTCGGGTATGCACTGGCATTGTTCATTACTTGTGTTTTCTGTATTGCTTACCTAACACTACCAAGTATGCCTGACACTCGCGAGTATTTAGCTAAGGCTACAAACTATGATGTCGAAGTCATGCGCGACGGGCTCGGTATTCCTCATATTTACGGTAGCAGAGACATCGATACAGCATTTGGTCTGGGTTATGTACAAAGTGAGGACGATTTTGAAACGCTTCAGTCCGTGTTACTTGCAACCCGGGGTACATTGGCTGCTGAAATAGGATATAAGGCTGCAGAGAGCGATTTTGTGGTTCAATTTATGGGTGTCTGGGACGCCGTTAACGCAAATTATGAGACGCAAGTGCCAGAAAAGATCAAACAAATCGCACAAGCCTATGCTGATGGTGTGAACCTATATGCAGCTCAGAACCCACAACATGTCAGCCGCTACTTTTTACCCGCGACAGGCAAAGATATTATCGCGGGCTTTACGTTTAAAATGCCGATGTTTTATGGCTTTGATCAGATACTAAGTGATTTAGTTAACCCTGCAGTACCGCCTGAGGTTGCTCAGTCGCAAAATGCACTTATATGGCAACCCACCAACGCACTGCCTATTGGTAGTCAAGGTATTGCTGTCGCTCCACATCGTTCAGAAGACGGGCTCACGCATTTATTAATCAACAGCCACCAACCTCTTTCTGGCCCAGTTGCTTGGTATGAGGCGCGTTTGCATAGTGAAGAGGGATGGAATATGGCGGGTTCTACTTTCTCTGGCGCACCGGTAATTATTCATGGCCACAATGATCATTTGGGTTGGGCTAACACAGTGAACAAGCCTGATTTAGTTGATATTTATCAATTAACCATCAACCCTGATAACGAAAATCAATATCTCCTAGATGGACAGTGGAAAACGTTTAAAACAAAAGTGGCTAAAATGACCATAAAGTTATTCGGTCCTTTGAGATGGACTGTAAAAAAAGAAATTAATATATCCGAGCATGGGCCGGTAATGGCAACCGAGAAAGGTTCATTTGCACTGCGCTGGTCCGGTATGAACGAAGTTGGGACTTTAGAGTTTATGTTTGCGGCAAACAAAGCCACTAATAAAGAACAATTTGAAGCGGCCTTGAAATTAAATAGCATGCCCAGTATTAACTTTGTATATGCAGATAAAGCCGGCAATATCGCACACTATTATAACGCAAAGTTCCCCAAGCGAATTGATGGATGGGAATGGGATAAAATTTTACCGGGTGATCGTTCGGATTTAATTTGGACTGAATTTTATGACTTTTCTGCCATGCCAAAAACAGTCAATCCAAGCTCCGGGCTAGTTTATAATGCCAACAACAAACCTTGGCTAGCGACCGATGGCGATGATGATGCGCAGGAAAGCCAATACCCAGCGTCAATGGGTATTGAGACCTCTGTGACTAACCGCGCGTTACAAATTGAAGAAAAATTAAAAGGCGTAAAGAAAATATCTAAGGGGCTTTTTAAGGAAGTAAAATACGACCTGTTCTATCATCCACAGTCTCATCAAATCACGACATTACATAAATGGCTAGCGCAACAACAAAGCGACGACTTAAGCCAAATTGAATTAGACGCTCTTGATGCATTGCGCAGTTGGAACCTCTCAACTCACAAAGATAATAAGGAAGCGGCTCTAGCGGTGCTGACAATGGCTCCTATACAAAAAGCCAATGGTAAACCAGTAGAAGTGCAAAAAATCACGCAAGCCTTCAAAAATGCGGTCGCTGTATTAGTAAAATATCATGGCAGTTATACACCACTTTATGGCGACGTATATCGTTTAAAACGAGGTGAAAAGAATCTGCCAATGAGTGGTGGGCCTGATATTTTGCGTGCCGTTTATGGTCAGGAGATGGACCAAAATGGACAAATTGAAAATATTGCTGGCGACGGGTTTATGATGTTCGTGTCCTGGGATGAAAATGGAGTGGTTCAAAGTGAAGCTATCCATCAGTATGGTTCGGCGACAAAGGACAGCAATTCGGTGCACTACAATGACCAAATGGAGATGTTTGTTGCACAACAAGAACGGCGCGTGCTATTTCAACGCGCTGAGTTAGAAAAGCAAGTAGAGCGACGTTATCGTCCCGGTTTTAAATAAAACAGTGGCATCAACTTTGCGCTCTGGCAAGCGCAGGTCATTTGAGTGATTTTACGTTTGTTGCATACAACAAATATTACGTTTATTCTGCTAACTACCTAAATTTTTAGCCGCACACTAAGTATTATTAGTGCCTCAAAAAGCCACATTTTCCAGCAAACAATGCCTTTTGGTGCGTTTGCTTTTAGTTTGTTTGGCTATTTCTTGTAATACTACCCTTTCTGTTCATGCTAGCGCGCAATCTATTCCTACTATTAACGTATCTCAACAGTATCAAAATGGTGAAGTCATACTGGACGGCTCCTGGGGTTTTTACTGGGGCGAATGGTTGCCTTTAAATGAGTTAGATAGTCATAAATACCCAATAAGAACTATACCTAAACTAGATTTTTTAGAAAATATTGTTAAAAAGGATGAGCAAAATACACAGCCATTTGTTTATGGTTATGGCACTTATCTTCTGGAAATAGACGGGCTAAAGGGAGTGTTTAAGCAACCCGCTATTCACATGCGTGGTGTCAGTGATGCATGGCAAGCTTGGTGGGTAAACGCAGATGGAAGCAGTCGATATCTTGGTAATTCAGGCAAAATATCCAAAGATGGCCTGGACCAAGAACAACGCTACAGAACCACAATCTTAAATTTACCTACTGATAGTAACAAAGGAACTCTGGTTATTTACCTGTCGAGTTATACGTCTATCCGTGCCGGTTTATATGCGGTTCCCGCTATACAGGAGCATGAGCAGGCAAGTCGAGGTATCTATATCGATTTGGCGATTAGAATATTAATAGTGGGTGTTGGTATTTTTGTGGTTATGCAAAATTTAATTTTTTATGCTCAACGACCTAAGGAAAAAACACTACTTTTGTTAGTCATATTAGGCTTTGCAGCATTAATGCGAGGCTTAGTTTCTTCCGACTATTTTTACGTGTTCGTAGGAGACCCTGCGCTATTTATTATTATTTCTAAACTTGAATATGTCTTAATTATTTGGCCAGCAGTAGCGGCTGTGCATTTCTTTGCAAATCTCTGTCCGTTTAAAGGTGATGTGCAGTTTGTACAAACAAATTATGCAATATTGATAATTACGATTATGGCTACGTGGCTATTACCCATGCAAACAGTGATGCTCTATTTGTTTGTATACCAATCGGTATTATTATTTATTGCTACAAGTATTATGTTGATCGTTACGAACGGTATTATCAAAAAAATGCCTGGCTCTCGATCTTTAATGATGAGTCTACTGCCGCTATTACTAGCCGTGTGTAATGACATATATGCTACCTATTCTAGTCAATATAATTTGTTTATTACTGAATATGGGCTGTTTATATTCTTTTTCGTGCAATCTCAAATTCATGCATCGCATTACCTCGGGGCTTTGGAAACGGCAGAGCACTTGACCAATAATCTGCAGAAAGAAATTAATCTTAAAACAGAAGAGTTATCGGTTCGCAATCAAATGCTGGAAACCAGAGCGCTTGATTTAGAGCAACAACGCACAAAATAACACAGCTTTCTAAAATTGATCATTTGACTGGATTGTTTAATCGACAAACATTAGACGAATACTCTACCGCTCAGTTCAAAAGGACCCAAGAGCAACAACTTCCGCTCGCGGTTATTATGATGGATATTGATAACTTTAAGAAGGTAAACGATCAATATGGACATGGAGTTGGTGACGGTTGTCTTAAGTTTGTCGCTGATTACTTAGTCAAAAGCGGGCTACGTAAAGACGATATTGTCGCTCGCTACGGGGGTGAAGAGATATTAATACTACTGCCAAATACTGACTTAGCTGAGGCTGAAATTATGACTAGACGTATTTGCGACGGACTCAACCAGAAATCAGTTGTGGGCGATCATCCTCCGATAACCTTGACCGCAAGCTTTGGCGTTGCGGAGCGCATAACTAGCAATGTAAATCGTATTGAAGACCTTATCGACGAAGCAGATAAGGCTTTGTATAGCGCGAAGAAAAACGGAAAAAATAGGGTTGAAGTAGCAAATATGCCCAGACAGTAACTGCGGCATAAAGCAACTAGCAGTCTGCCCAGATTGCAAATGAGGCTCCTTGAATTTGATACTATGTAATACACTAGACTTCTTAATAATCTGCTAAAAGAATGAGCCCCCTTACAATCTGCATGCTATCATTTCGACATATGATTTACGCAACCTAATTAAGTGCTATGTACGATATTCCCCAAATTGATTTAAAAGGCAAAGTATCATCCCAAGAATGGCAAACACGGGTAGCGTTAGCAGCCTGCTACCGGCTACTAGTTTTGCACGGTTGGGACGATTTAATTCACACCCATGTGTCAGCGCGTATCCCCGGTACGGAAGACTTACTCATCAATGCGTTTGGCCTCGCTTTTGAAGAAGTAACGGCGTCTAATCTAGTTAAGATTGATATTGAAGGGAATGTAGTTGATAAAGAATCACCATTTTCAATTAATCCAGCAGGCTTTACAATTCACAGTGCGGTGCATATAGCACGCCCTGAAGCGCAATGTGTTTTGCATCTCCATCATGCTGACGCCATTGCTGTTGCAAGTGACATAGAAGGCTTGCAACCTTATAGCCAATACTCGGCTTTTGCATTAGCCAGCATGAGTTACCATAATTATGAAGGCTTGGCGGTGAATCCTGATGAGATTAAACGCTTGCAAGCTAACTTGGGTAACGCCAACTTTATGTTACTTCGAAACCATGGCGCATTAACCATGGGAAATACTATCGGTGATGCTTTCATGCATATGTATGACTTGCTTCGCGCTTGTGAAATACAAGTCAAAATGCAGAACACCCCTAATGAGCTAACAACAGTGCATCAATCCACAATCGATGGCATCAAATCACAAGCTAATATTGTGCACACGGGCTTAACTGGCGGACAAAAAGCGTGGCCAGCAATGATGCGAAGAGTAAAACGTGCCTATCCCGAGTTTGATTCATAAAACCAGATAATATAATCATCAACGCGAGCGCTAATTGGCTAATATAATAGTCAAAATCGCGTTCAACAAGACACTTATTGTGAGACTTAAAAAATGAAAGTAACCCACGTAGAAATCTTTGATATTCATTGTCCTGAGCGCACATCTTGGCATCCTGTTTTTGTACGCGTCCATACCGACGAAGGTATTCATGGTGTTGGCGAGGCTGGATTAGCTTATGATTGGGGCCATAGCGCTGCCGCAGCCATGATTAAGGAAATAGTAGAAGCGATTTTGATTGGCTTCGACCCATTCAAAACTGAGTTGCTGTGGTCTCGTATGTTACGTGAAAGTTTTTGGGGTTTAGGTGGCGGTCCTGTTCTATATGCTGCAATGAGCGCTATCGATACCGCGTTGTGGGACATCAAAGGTAAAGCATTAAACGTGCCTGTGTATCAGCTATTAGGCGGTAAAACCAATGATGACCTGCGTACTTATGCTAGCCAGTTACAGTTTGATTGGAGTCAAGACTGCGTTAAAATGCTAACCCCGGATGATTATGCGCGAGCCGCTAGTAAAGCAATAGCAGAAGGCTATGATGCGGTCAAAGTTGACCCTATTGTGTACGATGCCAACGGTGATTCAAGTTATGATCGGACCAAGCTATTTACACCAAAACAAATGAAGCTGTTTGGTGACCGCATGCGCGCTATTCGCAAAGAAGTGGGTGACGACGTCGATATTATTTTTGAAGCGCATTCACTGATGGGATGTGCCTCTGCTATTCAAATGGGGTCCATAGTTGAAGAAGTGGGTTGCATGATGTTTGAGGAACCCGTGAATTATTTAAATTCTGCGGTACATAAAAAAGTATCTCAGAATGTAAAAGTACCGATTGCTGGTGGTGAACGTTTATATCATCGCTGGGATGTGCGTCCCTACTTTGAAGATCAGAGCATTGATGTATTGCAACCCGATGTCGGATTATGTGGCGGCTTTACCGAAGCTAAAAAAGTCTGTGACTACGCAGATGTATACGACATTCGAGTGCAAGCACACGTTTGTGGTGGCCCCGTAGCAACCGCGGCGGCGTTGCAATTAGAAGCCGCTATTCCCAACTTTTTAATTCACGAACATCACACTTACGCAATTAAGTCATGGAATAGAGAACTGTGTATTCAAGATTACCAACCGGTTAATGGCAAGTTTAAAGTGCCTGATCTACCGGGCATTGGTATTGAATTAAATGATGATGTTGTGAAGCGTTCGCCGCATATAACGGTAAAGTAGCGTACTTTTTTTAGCTAGTATCTGTTGTTAGCGATAAGTTAGTTTGGCTGAACTGATAAATACGAAAAGCGTTGTCAAAGTACAGCGCTTTTTCATGCTTGGCATCTAATAAACCTTGTGCAATCATTTGCTCAAGTACTGCAAAAGTTCGCTGCCAATAAAGGTCGTAATTGAGAGCCAATTCACACAGCGGAAAGTTGCTCGCAAGCATGACATTGGCATGACTAAATACATCTATACAATGCGCTAACACAGCTTGTATCTGGGTTTTCTCATAACCCCGTTGCAGCATTTCAAAGCCCGAACATTTTACCGCGATAGTAGGCAAACGCGCCAATAACTGAATGTTTATTTTCCAGTCACTAAAGGCAGAGTCAGGCTGCCCATTAACGTCTGATGCTGGTGGCGCGAAGCCTGCGTGGTTTAGTACCAACTGTAAATTTGGAAGGCGCTGAAAAAAACTAAAAATCTGCAGCACTAACTGGCGGTTGTTAACATCGCATTGCAACTCAAATATACCATTACGTTTTTCCAAAACACTCAAATTTATAAAAGAATTATTATTCTCTAACAACCTTGTTATACCAAGATTTTTCGCTGATTTGGCATCGTGCTTATATAATTCTGTGGAATTTTCAATAACGTCCATCACTTCTAATATATGTCGGATGCCCGCCGCGCTTCGGTGTCGCAATTGATTGTCAAGTTCAATGACAAACTCAGTGGGCTCAAGCGTAATATCGATAAAGCCTATTGAGCGTTGTGGCAAACTAGCTCTGCGCTCCACATTTGTAAGTTCACGATGACCGTTTTTATTGTCAAAACCCGCTTCAATATGAACATACCCAGCAATTGAAAACGATGTCTGCTGCTGTAAATCGGCATCACTATAGCTCTTACAAATATGCTTTTTATCCAACCATTGAGGAGGGAACTCAGGTTTTAGCCAGTCATATTGACCCAGCTCTAAATCAAACAAATGGACGTGCGGATCAATAATGATTTTCATTCATTAACCCGCTGTATAGCCGCCATCGATAACTTGTAAACTGCCGGTCACAAAACTAGCGTCATCCGATGCTAAAAAATAAGCCATCGCGGCCACTTCCTCCGGTTGGCCAATACGACCTAGTGGTTGCAGTGCTGCCTCGTGCGCGTGAACTGCGCTTTTATCAGCACCACTTTGCTCACAATATCGTTCAATTGCATTATGATATAGCGGGGTTTCTATCGTTCCTGGGCACAATGCATTTGCACGAATATTAAATTTCGCATAATCCACAGCGGTGGTTTTTGCCATAGACGCTAATGCGTGTTTGCTTAAGTTATATGCGAAGGAATTTGTTTTTGCTACAAGTGCCTGCTCAGAGGCAATATAAAGAATAACGCCGCCACCAGATTTCATTGCAGGCAATACAGCTTGCGTTGCTGAAAATGCACCCTTCACGTTTAGATTAAATAGGGCTAACAAGTCAGCTTCCGAGGTCGCTTCAATATTTGCAGAAACATGCTTACCTGCATTGCATACAAGTACGTTAATGCTATGTTTGCTAGCGATATCAGTAATAATATGACACACAGCATCATGATTTCTAACGTCACACTCGATAAATTGACCATGCGCGCCGGGCTGAATATCTAAATTAAACACAGTAAAGCCATTGTCTTCAAACTTAGCGGCAATTGCTGAGCCGATCCCTGAACTACCGCCGGTAAGCACCAATGTTTTTTGCATATCGATATCTTCACTATTATTTATGGGTATTTATAGGCGTTAACGGGTGTTAACAGAATAATAATCTAATGTGCAATGATGACATGTTTATGCCTTATTTAATACAATTCACCCTGTACTTGCGCAACCACAAACCAATTCATACTTGGGATATAGCTTGATACCAAATAGCTTGATAGTAAATACCGTTTATTGCTTGTTGTGCTATCAACATAGTTGAATGGTTGAGTTGTAAGGAGAGTATTCGCACTTGCCTCTGAATACAACTGTTGCAAAGTAACCTTGCCTGCAACTTTGGGGTCATGATGCACCTGTATTTTACCTGTGCTATCAACTATAAACAGCTTGCCATGCTCATTCAGTGATGATTTCGCCAACATATTAACAACACCCTCAAATGAAGTCGCAATACCCGAGAGGCCATTCCCGTTGTCCTGCCGATAGTTAACATAAAGGTCGACGCGTTTTTTATTTTGGTCGTGATAAACACTAATGAGATTTTGTTCCTCACTTTTTAGGTAAGCAAAATACCAAGTATCAATTTCCGGAACCAAAACCCGTAAAAAGCCCTCGTGGTTCCAATATTTATTGCTGTTGGTGTCGGCAAAGGAAGCACTTGTTAATCCGTATTCGTTAACTAAATAGCCTAATTTTTTTAGCAATGTATTTTCGCCTGCTTGTGCATATCCGTTATTCACCCATTGCTGAATGTGGGCGTCATTGGCGATGGTATTTGCTAACATTTTCATGCTTGATATTCGTTTGTCTATGTTGCCCGCAATGTTTTGCATAGTTAGCGCTACAACTGAGTCAGACTTGCGGTTTTGAGCTTGTTCACTTACGCTTTGCTCAGCGTGCACGTTAAGTGCAACATGAAATAGGATAAAAACAAAAAAGACGTGGATTAATTTAGCCTGAATGATCGTTTTGGAACCCATATTTGAATGTAGCCTAATGTGTAAAAATATAACATTAGTATGCTGAAAAATGCACAAGGTATGCAAATAATTCTTGTCTTTTCTGCGGATCCTTCCTTTCCCATTAAATGAATTGCCTTGCGGGTGGATACCATGGTTATCGAAAATGCCGGTTTGAAAGACCGAAAAGTATCTATTTAAGCTTTGTATTCTGGTCACTTTTGCTACTCAAGGGAAATCTTAAATAAACCAGTACGCTTAGTGATCTGTCTGCATGTACAAAAGGCTATTAGTCCGAATATCCTTAACTGAATAAAACCATGAACGCAGAATTTAACGCCTGAGCGCCACAATATCTGAACGAGAGCGCGTCAAATGGATATCTTTACAGCAATCGCTGCTACAGATATAGTTGCTCAAATCTTAAAAAAGGTAAAGGTGTATGAAATCGTTGGTTTTTATAATAGTCTTGGTATTTTCCAGTTCTGCCTCTGTAGCAAACACTAGCGATCTGGCGCGGTGGCAGCAGCAAGCGGGTGAAGTCACCATTACTCGTGACACATGGGGCATTCCTCATGTGTACGGCAAAACTGACGCTAATGCGGTTTTTGGAATGATATACGCTCAGGCTGAAGATGATTTCAACCGTATTGAACTTAATTACCTCAATGCCATGGGCCGCCTAGCTGAATCAGAGGGTGAAAGTCAGCTATATCGTGACCTTCGCATGAAACTGTATATCGACCCTGTCGACATGCAGCAGAAATATAGCGAAAGCCCTGCTTATCTGCAAAAACTGATGAACGCTTGGGCGGATGGTCTGAATTACTACCTTTACACTCATCCTGATGTTACTCCCAAAGTGCTCAAGGAATTTGAGCCTTGGATGGCACTGGCTTTCACTGAAGGTAGTATTGGTGGCGATATCGAAAGAATCAATATAGAGGCGCTTGAACGTTTCTATGGTCAACGTAAAGGCGACGCTGTTATTGCTAAACCCACCCAGGATCCTAACACAGAGCCACAAGGGTCGAATGGCATTGCTATCGCACCGCAGAACACCAAAAACGGCAAGGCACTGCTACTTATCAATCCACACACCTCATTTTATTTCCGTGCTGAAGTGCATATGCGCAGCGATGAAGGATTGAATGCTTATGGCGCCGTTACGTGGGGACAATTCTTTATCTACCAGGGCTTTAATGAAAATACAGGCTGGATGCATACTTCTAGTGGGGCTGATTTCATTGACGAATATCTCGAAACTGTTGAACAACGTAAAGATGGGCATTATTATAAACAGGGTAATAGTTGGAAAAAACTACGCGAAAGACAAATTACTTTGCCGTATAAAACTCAAAAGGGACAAAGTTCAAAAACGTTTACAGTTTATTATAGCCACCATGGCCCTATAGTCAGAGAGCTTGATGGTAAATGGGTCAGTGTTGCGTTAATGCAGAGTCCAATTGACGCACTAAAGCAGTCCTATGGTCGCACAAAAACCAAAAACTACGCCGGCTACAAGGAGAATATGCAGTTACATACCAATTCCTCAAATAACACGCTGTTTGCCGATTCAGAAGGTAATATCGCGTATTTTCATGGCAATTTTATTCCGCGCCGCGATCCTTCATTTGACTGGACAAAACCGGTCGATGGCAGCAACCCCGATACAGATTGGAAAGGTTTGCACACACTCGAAGAGACCGTTAGTGGCCTTAATCCAAAAAGTGGCTATTTAAACAATACCAATAATTGGCCATGGATGATGGCAGGGCAAAAATACAGTCCCAAAGCAGAAGATTACCCCAAGTATATGGAGAATTTTCCAGAGAATTATCGTGGTATTCATGCTATTGAGGTGCTCGACGGTAAGCAAGGCTTTACTCTTGATAGTTTGGCTGAGGCGGCCTATGACACTCACTTAACCGCCTTTACTGTTTTGCTGCCTGTATTATACAAGGCGTATGATGCTGAACCAGTTGCAGAGCTCGCTGATCAGATAGTGCTTCTTAAAGCATGGGACCATCGCTCAGGCGTCGACTCAAAAGCAACATCACTGGCCGTATTTTGGGGCCAAGCGCTTAGACGCAAAGCGGCTGATAATGAAACGGCAAGAGTCAATGCCGCAGACCGCGGTCTTAGTTTTAGTCAATATGTAGCTGAATATACCGCTCAAATTGGTGTAGTAACATTATCTGAAGCAAAGGCAAAACTGATTGCTGATTTTGGTAGCGCAGAAACCCCTTGGGGTCAGATAAATAGATTTCAGCGTTTAACAGGTGACATTGTTCAACCCTTTGACGATGCAGCACCAAGTATTCCTGTTGGCTTTACTTCTGCTCGCTGGGGATCGCTAGCAGCATATGGTCAACGCACATTCAATGATACCAAACGTATATACGGAACACGCGGTAACAGTTTTGTCGCTGTAGTTGAATTTGGTGATAAGGTCAAAGCCAAGGCGATTTCCGCTGGTGGCCAAAGTGGTGACCCCGCGAGTCCACATTTTAACGATCAAGCACCACTTTATGCAGCGGGGAAATTAAGAGATGTGTATTTTTATTCAGACGATATTAAAAAAAATGCCGTGCGTGAATATCATCCAGGTGAATAACGAGTTAATTTCTTTAGGATAATACGGCTTAAATAGGTATGAAATCGTGTTTATGACTAATGGCTTAATATGTTAGCTTGCCTATATATACTGAACTGAGGTGACGTAGTCATGCGTGCAAATAATTTAAGTGAGATGGTAGGCAACACAAACCTACTTAAAATAGAATCATTATCAGCGCTCACCGGCTGCGATATTTACGTAAAATGCGAATATCAAAATCCAGGTGGTTCAATTAAAGACAGAGCTGCCCTGCAAATGGTGTTAGATGCCCAAGAAAAAGGGGATTTAAAGCCAGGCATGACAATAGTGGAAGGCACGGCAGGCAACACTGGTATTGGACTTGCAATCGTGGCTAAAGCGCTTGGGTATAATCTCCAAGTGGTGATGCCAAAAGGTCAAACCATCGAAAAAGAACGCTTAATTAGCTTGCACGGTGCACAATTACTGTTAGTTGATCCTTGTCCATTTAAAAACCCAGCGCATTTTTATCATACAGCTAAACGCATTGGTGAAGAAAATACAGATTATTGGTGGGCAAATCAATTTGAAAACTTAAGTAATTATCGCGCTCATTATATGCACACAGGACCCGAAATTTGGCAACAAACTGAAGGCGAAATCGATGTATTTGTATCCGTTTGCGGCACCGGTGGAACCATTGCGGGAAATTCAGACTACCTTAAACAGCAAAATGAGAACATCAAAGTTTGGCTTGTTGATCCGGATGGCTCTGGCATATATAATTTTCTGAAAAACAACGAATACAAGTCACAAGGTGGCTCATTTACTGAGGGCATCGGTATTATGCGCACCGTTGATAATTTCCGTCAGGCCAAAATTGATTATGCGGTCAACTTACCCGATTCTGATTTAATTACCGTGGCACATTATTTGGCCGCCAACGATGGTATTGTACTTGGCAGTAGTTCAGCGCTTAATGTTGCTGGAGCGCTGCGTGCTGCCGCTGCATCGGGGCCTGGAAAAACGATAGTAACCTTTGCCTGTGATTTAGGTGAGCGCTCATATTCTAAGCTTTACAATCCAGACTTTTTAAATGAAAAAAAACTAGCCCAGCCTAATCCAGATATCAGCGCCTTGTTCAAGCGTTATAAAGTGCAAGCTATGGATAATGTGGTGGTCGTTTAAATTTAGCTTGAGCAAAACAACGTGCTTTTGCACTAGGTATGTCAAATATTGACTACAATAGCCCGCAGCAATTGTTAGTTATTAAAAGACAAAATGTTGGTAAGATAAAGGCTGAAAACAGCGCTATTATAAAAGTGAATATGCTTGGCGGAAAATTTAAGAGCGAATTATCAGCACAGATAATGAGCGTATTAGCTTGTTTTGAAGGGAGATTTACATGACTATCGAAATTATTTTACTCGTCCTTAGTCCTATCTTTATTCTTTTTGTGACTTATGAATTTGTTAAGCATAGACGATACTACGATATCAAAGACAGTATGGCGAATACCGCGCTTGCACTTATGCATCAAGCTTCTGATGCTATTGCTTTGCTTTTGTTAATGCCGTTTTTTTATTGGCTTTACGATTATCGAATATTTGATATAGAACTGTCTGTCATGACGGTTTTGGGCGCATTTATACTGCAAGACTTTTTATATTATTGGTTCCATAAAGCGTCGCACCATATACATTGGCTATGGGCTGCGCATGTCGTCCATCACAGCTCAACAAAAATGAATTTTAGCACTGCCTTTAGGCAAAGCCTAATGTACCCGATCGCGGGTATGTGGGTGTTTTGGTTACCCATGATATTAATAGGCTTTGATCCCATTACGGTATTTACCGTTGTAGCGCTTAATCTGGCGTATCAATTTTTTGTTCACACACAAATAGTAAATAAGCTAGGCTGGTTTGAAAAAGTATTTAATACGCCTTCGCATCATAGAGTGCACCATGCGATTAACCCGGACTACATCGACCAAAATTTTGCAGGAGTACTTATAATTTGGGATAAATTATTTGGTACTTATACCGAGGAAAAACTGACAGAACCCTGTAAATACGGCATTGTCGAGCAGATAGATAGTAATAACCCACTCACAATTACATTTCATCAGTGGATTTACTTAGGTAGAGGCGTTCTCGGTGCAAGAGGCCTTAAGGCCAAATTTAAGGTGCTATTTGGCAATCCTAAGCAGTCTTTGCATTAGCTTCATTGAACGCCACATATTGCGTGTTCACGATAACGTATAGCCAGCCAAAAAATTAATAAACTAGAGCAAAAATACGTTTATGTTTCAAGTGCCTCTAAACTGAGGCTCTCATCGAATCTCACTAATGATGTTGTTGGATCGTATCCATATCGCACGTGATCACACTGACTTTTAGATAGCCTATTCTGGCAAGCTGTTCGGCACTCAATACTGCTCTTGCTGAAGTAGCGCAATGCAAATATATGGCTCGAAGAGGGTCTTTTTCTATTTCCATCAGTTTCATTTCCAAAAGGCCACGTGGAATATTAATTGCTCCTACGGCCCCTTTGGTGAGATGTTCTGAGGGTTCGCGGACGTCAATCAGCAAACCATTGTTTTCTTTTATTTCATCTGCTGCGATGCTTGCACTAATGCTTCGTACGTTGACTGCAGCTTCTTGTAGTAATTCTGGGATAGTTTTCAACATAATTATTTCCTTTTATTTCTTTCAGTCAGCGGGTGCAATATCCTAGATAGACTTCGACGGCGGTTGCCCTCAATTTTTCAAGCTTGACTTAGTTTGCATATTGCCGGCTAATTCTGCTATCGGGCAAGGTTTAGCAATACCATATCCTTGTGAATAATGAACCCCAATTTCTTTTAATTTTAATTCTATATCACTGTTCTCGACAAATTCTGCCACCGTCTTTTTACCCATCACCGTCGCCACTTCGTGAATTGACTTGACCATGGCGTAATCAATCGGGTCCTCGACGATACCTTTGACAAAAACACCATCAATTTTTAAATAATCAACCGGTAGATATTTTAAGTAAGCGAATGAAGATAATCCAGTACCAAAATCATCGAGAGCAAAGCGGCAGCCTTTTTCATGCATTGCATCGATAAAAGCGATGGCGTCAGTAAGATTGGAGATAGCCGCCGTTTCCGTTATTTCAAAGCAGATTTTGCTGGCCGGAATTTTATAATACTGTAATTTGTCTATTACTGTTTGCTGAAACCTCGGCGATGTCAAGCATACGCAAAAGCACTTCATAGTGAAGGCCCGTTTCAGTTGTTGTTATGTTAGGTACAATCTTTTGTGCGTAAAGGCAGAAGTCATTATTTTCTAGGGCCTGATTAATTTTGTTCACCCATTGCATGTCGCCATGCAATTGCGATGTGTCTGATATGCCTTCCTGGTATATGCGAAAACAATTTCTACCAGCGTCTTTTGCCGTATAACATGCAATATCTGCATTACGCAGTAAATCGGTGGTGTTTTTAATTTTTTGAGTAAGTGAAGCGATACCAATACTCGCGGTAATTGCAAAGGATTTACCTTCCCAAAAAAATCGATACTGACCAATTTTGTCAATCAGTTTTTGAGCTATTAAACCGGCGTTACTGATATTGCAATACTGCATCAAAATACCAAATTCATATCCGCCTAAGCGCGCTAATGCGTCGTTGCCTCGAATATGATTGTTCAGTAGATGACCAATTTGGCGCAACAATTCGTCGCCTGCTATATGCCCACACGTGTCATTAATGATCTTAAACTGATCGAGCTCGAGATAACAAAAAACAAACTCAGGCTGCTTACTTTGCATCGCCTGATTTAATAAAACTTCAAATCCTCGGCGATTAACTAAACCAGTCAATGGGTCATGATTAGCTTGGTAAGTCAGTTCTGTTTGGCTAGTATAAAGATCCTGCTCTCGTTGTTGGCGCTCCTGGATGTCACTAGACATAATTTCCAACATTCGATTAATACCTTCACGTAAATCGTCTAGTTCATTTTTCTTCTTAACATTGAGCTCAGGTATATGATTATTACCGGGGTTGCTTGGATCTAAATCTTTGAGGGCTGAACTAACAGCGATAACTTTTTTCGTAACGGTCAGATAGAAGACAAAAACAAGAGTGAAGGCCATTAATATATTTCGTACCAAACCCGAAATGAGGACCAACAGCGAACGATCTACGAAGCCTTCAGAGGCCAAAGCCGGATCGATATAAATGTTCAAGTTACCAATGTTCTCACTCGTCCTTGAATACAGAACGTGATTAAATTCCTTAATCTCACCGAATATGTCATATCGCTGGGTATGCTCTTTATCTGTGGCTAAGGTAGAACTGTGCTGAGCCCATTTCCAAATTTCACCACGTTTTTTTAATCCGGGCAGTGCAAAACCCCAAGACGACGCTAAGGTTTTGTTTTTCAGATCGTCTGCGGTATCGACTCCTACCCAAAGTGATTGTGTATTGCCCACGATACTTTGGGTCCCATAGCACGTTCCAGCTATCAGGCGCTTTATCAAACACCTCAGTATTGTATATCAGGCCATAAGGCCCCCAAGCAAATGGCAATGCTTAATGCATGCCATCTTTGACTAAGTGATTTAAGTGCTTGAAAGACGGGTTAAGTTCTTTGTAATTAGGTAAATTATCTAGATTTAAAGGAAGCAACAGCCCTGAGTCGATCATTCGAAAACGTTTATCATTGATCCTGTTGTGCGCAGGACTGACGATATCCGCCTTCTTTAAACGTAGAGCCTCAAAACCATCTTCAGCTTCTGCGATGTAATCTACCTTGAGGGTAAGCTGAATAGAATATTTGTCTTTGCTTTGCATTCGACAGCGTTACATAATGAATTTGTGTAATACCTCTGAGCGTTTGCCGTTAGTGACACTTTTCAGATGCTAGCTATTATTACCACAATGTTACCTAGAGCATAAATGATCACTGATTCAGTGCCAATTATTTTGGCTAAATCACTATTCATTTTGTTTATTCCGGCTATCAAGGTCTTGTTAGACAATAGGATCAAGGTAACATGGCTCATACATAAAAAATAAGGCCTCGGTTATTCATGAAAGCGCAATTTAATACTTTTATTCCACCTATTAGAACACTGATGGGGCCGGGCCCTTCAGATGTTGACCCTCGTATATTAAACGCACTCTCACGTCCAACCGTTGGGCACTTAGATCCTGCGTTTATCCAATTGATGGATGAAGTGAAATTATTACTACAATACGCTTTTCAAACTGAAAACCAGCTAACGATGCCTGTTTCTGCGCCTGGCTCTGCTGGAATGGAATCTGTCTTTGTTAATTTATTAGAACCTGATGACAAAGTAATAGTGTGTCAAAACGGCGTGTTTGGTGGCCGTATGCAGCAGAACGTCATACGTTGTGGTGCAACCGCCGTTATGGTGCAAGACACTTGGGGTAAGCCAACAGATCTGCATAAATTGGAAGACGCCCTAAAAGCCCATCCCGATGCAAAAGCAGTTGCTTTTGTGCATGCAGAAACATCAACCGGAGTGCGCAACGATGCAAAGGCTATGTGCGCATTGGCAAAGCAATACGACTGTTTAACCATAGTCGATGCGGTGACATCTCTAGGCGGTATTGACCTTAACGTAGACGGATGGCAAGTAGATGCTATTTATTCAGGCACGCAAAAATGCCTATCTTGTGTTCCGGGTTTATCTCCTATTTCATTTAGTCAACAAGCCGTTGATGTTATCAAAAACCGTAAAAACAAGGTGCAAAGTTGGTTTTTAGATATGGAACTTGTTATGGCTTACTGGGGTCAAGGGGGAAAACGCGCCTACCACCATACTGCGCCGGTAAATAGCGTCTATGCCCTACATGAATCGTTACGGATTTTGCATGAGGAAGGGTTGCAAGCGGCTTGGCAGCGTCATGCTGATATGCACTTGGCACTCAAAGCGGGCCTTGAAAATATAGGTCTTGAGTTTTTGGTTGAAGAAACCTATCGCTTACCGCAGCTTAATTTGGTGGGTATTCCTGATGGGGTTGAGGATGTCAAAATCCGTGCCCAATTACTGAATGAATTTGACCTAGAAATAGGTGCCGGTTTAGGTGAATTAGCAGGAAAAGCATGGCGTATAGGCTTAATGGGATACGGCAGCAATAGAAAGAATGTCGATTACTGCGTTAACGCATTAACGTCGGTTCTTAAACGCTAATTGGACAGAATAATAGCTAGGTTCAGTTGCCTAAAGTTAAATTTCAAAGTAATTGGTAAAACACTTATACAATTGTGTGCCACCTAGCACACTAGCCGATGGAAAGTGCAATATCGGTATTAAATCACATGGCGCTTTGACTAAACTAATGGCTTGCTCATCATCAAGTAAATCAATATTAAGTGCTCGCGCCATCAATTCACCTTTTTTAACAAACTGCCCTGGCTTTGCTACATATTCGACCATCCCACCAAAACCACTATACATTATTTTATAGTCTCTTAGATAAACCGCATAACGTGTTATATTTTCCGGCTTTTGTAAGGGCGTTTCAAAACATTTTTTGTATGATAAGTATGAAAGGATCCCTTTGGAATCTGCTTTGCCGGCATCAAAATCAATGACTTCTTGAGAGCCCATTTCAACTGTAAACGCTTCAATTCCAAAGTCCCACTCGGAACTAGGGAAGCGCTCCATCAAGGAATCTGTTAAACACCACCAAGGACAAAATGTGGCTTCATCTAAAGCCCCAGAAAATACCTTATTAATTAAAATTACATGGGGAATATTGAAATATTTGGCTGATTCTCTAGCATACTCAGGAACATAAATATGTCGAGTAGAAACAGGCCCGTTGTGAAGGTCTAAAACGATATCCGCTTCTAGTGCCATGAGTTGCAACTTTAGGTTTAAACACTCGGCCAGTCCCACTCCCCATTCATTGTTTAACCTTTCTTCAATCGACGCTCTCAGTCTGCTGCGATATTCTTGCTTTAATTCACTGATATCCATATCAGGGTTTATTTTATCGGCGAATTCAGAAATTAAGTCTTTATTGTAATGGTAAGCCCTATTCCAGTTTTGGCCGTTAACCGGATCGAAACGCCCTAGTGTATATTCACCCGACTTTAAATTACTACCGACGGGGTTGCAGTTGGGAACCAAAGTAACCTCTCCTCGCAGTGGAGCACCTTTTAGTTCTTTGAGAAGATGAAGCAGGACCACGTTTCCTTGCACTTCGGCACCGTGTATTGAACTTTGGATATACACTTTGGGGCCTGGCACATTGCTGACAAACTTATACACGGGTACGTTCAAATTTCTCCCTGAGACGTTTTGTGCGACCACTAGATATTCTTTAGAAAACTTCACTTTCAATGATGACATTAGACTTAAACATTCTGGAGGTAGCATTCCCTCAGTGTAAAATAGTGTCCTACTTAGTCAAGGTTTTATAAATCTTTGCCTAATTACGCAGAGTTATAGCAGCTCAGTTTTGAAATTGATTTTGGTGATAGTCATACAACAATTTGTTTGACTAGTCAGCGCCATCTCAGCATGTTATTTTTTTATTAATTAAACAGCGCATTTCTGTGCCTTATTTTTGTGAAAAGGGGTGATGAATAGAGCGTCAATATGGCTATAAATATAAACAGCCACAGCCTGCACTCTTCAATAACAACCCCTCTTACTAGCAAACAACAACCGGCTTAACAACTTTTAAAAGGAAAATTCAAATGACCAAATCAAAACAGCTATTTAGTACCATTTCATCCAAGGGAGAACTTTCATTCTCATTGCTAGAAGTCGATGTGCCTAAGCCAAAACCTCACGAAGTTGTTGTTCAAATTGAAGCTGCACCAATTAACCCATCGGATATGTGGCCAATGTTTGGCCCAGCTGACTTTCGCGCAGCGAGCTTTTCTGATGACGGTAAAACACTTAAAGCACCGTTGCATGAAGGTATGTTATCAAAAGTGAAACCACGCCTAGACCAAACATTACCGGTCGGTAATGAAGGTGCTGGAACTGTCGTCGCCGCTGGTGATAGCCCTCAGGCACAAGCGTTAATGGGTAAAACGGTTGCTATTCTTTCAGGGGCCACCTACAGCGAATATTGCTGTGTGCCAGTTCAAGCTTGCATTGTGCATAACCAAGGCACAACGCCAAAACAGGCGGCATCATCGTTTGTTAATCCGTTAACTGCACTCTGTATGATTGAGACCATGCACAAAGAAGGTCACAAGGCACTAGTGCATACAGCGGCGGCTTCAAGTTTGGGCATTATGCTGAATAAAGTATGTATTCAAGCTGGTATTGATTTGGTAAATATTGTTCGCAAACAAGAACAAGTCGATATGTTGAAAGCCCTGGGTGCAAAGTATGTTGTTAATTCGAGCGCTGAAAACTTTAAGAAGGATTTATACAAAGCTATCGATGCCACGGGTGCAACGTTAGCGTTTGACGCTATTGGCGGCGGTACTGTAGTGAGCGATATTTTAACGGCAATGGAAGCGGTTGGAAGTAAAGACGCAACAGGTCTTAATACCTATGGTTCTGCTGAAAACAAGCAAGTTTATATTTACGGTGGACTGGACTTCTCGCCTAGCGTTTTAAACCGCGCGTATGGTATGACTTGGGGTATCGGTGGTTGGTTGCTAATGCGTGTTTTGGGTAAGTTAGAACTTACCCAAGTATTAGCCATGCATAAACGTGTAGCTGATGAAATTAATACGACTTTTGCATTAGATTTTAGTGACCAAATTAGCTTAGAAGAAGCTATGCAGCCTGCAAATATAGCGCGCTATAATGCAAAGAAAACGGGTAAAAAATTCCTCATTAATCCATCTAAGTAAGTCTTAGTCGCCTATTTTTTGAGGGCTTCAATTGAAGCCCTTTTTGGTAACATCACATGTCTTTCGGAAAAATCACGTTTTTAGGGTATTTGGCAGTGATCGTAGAGAAAAAGCCATATACCTTTTGCATGTCATCATCAAAATTACCTTGACTCAAAAATACCGAGCCAAACACAATGCGTTTGCGCGCATAATCAAAGCCAATTAAAACAACGTGCGCTTTTGCTTGATGCGCAATGGCTAAAAAACCGGTTTTCCAAGGCAATTTAGGAGAACGAGTTCCTTCAGGAGCAACCGCTAAAATCATCTTCTCTTTTGCGCTGAATTGACTCACTACCTGACCAACTACTCCGCAAGCTGACTTTCGATCAACGGGTATGCCGCCAATTAATTCAAGCAGCTGTTTGACCACGGGTACGAAAATGCTGTGCTTTCCTAAAAAACGGATTTTAATTCGCAGCGCAAATAACAAGGTAATACCTAAAAAGAAATCCCAGTTTGAGGTGTGTGGTGCAATAGCTAATACCAGTTTAGGGTGCTGTGGTAATTCCCCTTCTAACTTCCAGCCTGTGATACTGAGTAACGAGTCACCAAGCCACCCTGTGAATTTATTACCCCCTTGCGGCGGACTATTCGGATTATCAGTAATTGAGTTATTAATAACTTACACACCTGTTGTTGCAAGTGGCATCAACGTTGCGTGTACTGAGTACTTCAACGTGCATTAACCTAGACTTCATAAAGCTGCGCTCCATCTTATTTTCATTCCTCCATCTTATTTTCATTCTTCCATCATAGTGAGTTAACTTTGCATAAACAACTTTTTAAAATGCTTGCTTGTATGCGAGGCCCATGGGTAACATATTGTCTAGCGTAGCTTTAAATCTTTTAGACCAGCGGAGAACTCGACCTACAATGACCACTTCGGCCAACCAGTTATTACTAGGTGACTGTTTACGAAAAATGAATGAAATTGCGGATTCATCGGTTGATTTGATTTACTTAGACCCCCCGTTTTTTTCTGAGCGTAAACACAAGCTTAAAAATCGGCAGCGCACCAAGGAATTTAGTTTTGATGATATTTGGAAGCAAGAGTCAAGCTACGCTGAGTTTTTGCACCAACGGATCCTCAAAATGCGTGATCTATTAAAAGATACCGGCAGTATTTTTGTGCATTGCGACAAAATGGCCAACCATATTGTTCGAGGCGTGCTTGATGATGTGTTTGGGTCTGAGTATTTTCAATCGGAAATTATATGGCAATACAAACGCTGGTCCAATGCTAAAAAAGGGCTTTTGCCAAGTCATCAAAACATCTACTTTTATAGTAAGACCCAGGAATTTACCTTCAACAAAGTTTTTATGCCTTATTCAGAGGCAACTAATCTCGACCAAATATTACAAAGACGAACCCGCGACAAGCACAACAAATCTATTTACGCTCGCGACGAACAAGGCAGCACTCAACGGGCTGATGCCAAGCAAGGTGTGCCCCTAAGTGACGTTTGGGATATTCCTTACCTGAATCCAAAGGCAAGAGAGCGGGTGGGATACCCAACCCAAAAACCTTTGCTGCTATTGGAACGCATTATTGCACTTGTTACTAATCAAAATGACCTTGTATTAGACCCTTTTTGTGGCAGCGGAACGACCTGTGTAGCAGCAAGTTTAGCGAATAGAAAATACATTGGTATCGACCAGTCAGAGGATGCTATTGAACTGTCGCAAACAAGACTAGATAAGCCAGTTAAAACCCAATCTAAGTTAATGCAAAAAGGCCGTAAGGCTTTTGAAAACGCAAATATACAAGCCTTACAGTGCTTAGCCGATATAGCCTATAATCCGGTGCATAGAAACCAAGGTATTGATGCCATACTGGTCGAACATCATCACGGTGCGCCAGTATTGGTGAAAGTACAAAAAGAGGCAGAAACGCTGCAACAAGCTAAACAATTATTACGTAATGCGATGAATGTTAAAGCATCAAAAATGGGTTTTTTAATACACACTCAGCCAGCACAAGATGAACATAATGCTGAGGCAAAACAAGATACACTGGATCAAGACATAGGCTCTATTATTCATGTAATTGAAACGGTTGAACTTAGTATTAAGCGAAGGTATGCGTAGAATTTGCACGCACCTATAGTCGATAGACTGGGCTGAGTTGAAAAAATCTGAGATGTCGATTACAGTTCGTTAATCAAAATAAGATGGAATATCTATGAAAAATAGCGACAGCTTGAAATTTCTAATCGTTATTGCATTATTTTCTATCAGCTCGACCATTCTCAAAGCCGATGTTCTAAGGTGCGGCAACAAAATCGTAAATGAGGGAGACACAACGATAGAGGTTAAATTAATATGCGGTCAACCATTTGATTCGGAATTTATTGGGCTAGTTAAACTTAATAATGCTTATGTAAATGTTGACAGATACACTTACGTATTTGGCAAGGGTAAGTTCGCAATGATTTTAGACTTTCTTTGATTTTTAAGCGCAAAAACTATGTTGCTTGGGCTATTTATTTAATGGCGGCATTAATGCTACTTTTCTCTCTCAGCTTAACACCGATGTTTTTTGTTACTGCGCTTATGGCATTATTCGCCCAAGTATATCAACCCAAGCTAATCGTATTAGATTTTGCTAATCTGCCCGTCACGGTGGATAAAAAGTCTCGAAGATTTAAAGATGTTAAATTATTTGAAGTCTCTAAAATCCCAAAAGGCCGCTTTTATCGTCTAAATTATAATATAGATGGGCTTTCTCTATCGTGACGAATACTGTTTGTATTGGCTTACTCTTCAGATACATTTAAGGACGAAATAAAAGAAAAGATATTCTCGATATCTTAAGTATCAAACATCAACACATAACTTTAAACTTTAATATCATCGCACACAATTTTTCAGTGCTAAATTAAAACGTAATTGATCTGCGACAAAATTATGCATATTGTTTGTCGATAGACTACATTGTATTAGTTCACAGTGGTGTTCCTTTGTCATTGATAAGCAACGATCAAAAAGTAAGAAAGTAGGTTAAAGAAACGTAAGAGAGCACTAAAGAAAGTTACTTGGATTTGTCCTAGCCTAAGCAGATAGAGCAAACATGGGCTATCTTTGTATTGAGAAGAACAATCGTAGTCCTAGGACTCATATAGCTTTGGAGAATATGAAAAATGGCAAAAAAAAATCAAGATACAGCAAAAAAGAAAGTAAAAAGTGACAAAGCAAAAGGCAAAAATATGCTTGGAGAGATCAATGCCAAGCTGAAATCGAGCCAAAAAGAACTAGAAAAGCAAGTTGACGAACTAAGGTCTCAGGTAAAAGCCCTGAGTAAAGATTCAGGCAAAACTGCAGGTAAGTTAATTAAAAAAATTGACAAAAACTACCATAAAAAATTGGCTCAGTTGCAACAGGAGTTTGACGAGCGAATGGAGTCTGTGCACAAAATACAAGATAAAATGATTGGAAAATTGCCAACAGAGCTGGCTGAAAAGCTTCATCTGAAAGCTAGCAATGTTGTAAAACCGACTAAAAAAACCGCGAAAAAAGCCACTGTTAAAGTCAATGATAAGAACACCGAAAAACCAAAAACAGTAGCAAAAACGGTAACAAAAAAAACAAGATCAAAAACACTGCCAAAGGCACCAACTATTGCTTCAATAAAGGGTATTGGTCCGGTGATCCAGAAAAAGCTCGCTGATGCCGGTTTTGCCAGCCTTGAAGATTTAGCCAACATCCCAGCAGGTAAAACGGAAGCGTTAAAACCATTTGAAAAAATCAAAGGGTTTACTACTTGGCAACAAGAAGCTCAGGCATTACTCGATAATAAGTAGCATATACTGCCGCGCAATATTGGCCTGAGCATAGAAGGGTGGAGTCATTAAATGCAACAGGACAACGCCCGCTTCTTAATTATGTAAATAATAGATTAAAAGCTGTAAGTAATATTACCATATAGGAAACGGCCATCTAAGCTATATGGCGCATAGGGTGTATATGGGAATATTTGGCTAAAGTTTGAATAGCCAATGTTGTCTACCGTGGCTTGCGGATACTGATCAAACAGGTTATTCGCACCTACAGCAAACTTCCAGTGTTCATCGGCTTGGTATGCTATTTCAAGATCGGTGATCCATTTCGCATTCAGGTATTCATCACGAGCAGCGGTTGTTGAAATATCAGCTACTTCACCGTATCGAGTCGTGCGCAGTGTGGTTTGCCATTGGTTAAAACTCCAAACAGCAGATAAGTTCCATTTGCTATCAGGGGTTCCTTCTTCAAAACGACCTACTTCACGACGAGCGAATACCACGTATTCGTCACCTAGTGAGTTGAGTTGTGCTGGGTTGTCGTCGATATGCGTTACTTCGGTATCGTTGAAGTTAGCAGCCGCGTTTAAGCGCACGTCGCCCAGATTATTTAGCGCAAGTGAATAGGTGGCAACGATGTCTATACCTTGAGTGGTTGAGTCAATGGCATTGGTAAAGTAACGTACACTTTCGGTATTTAGCTCGCCAGCATTTGCTAAAATTTGTTGAACGGCTGAGCCTGTTAAATTTTCGGACAATACAACGCGGTCATCAATATCAATACGATATGCATCAACCGTCAAGCTAAAACTATCTTGGTTATACATAAAACCTGCGGTTAAGTTTACTGAGTCTTCTGCGTCTAATTTTTTAGCACCCAGTGCTCTTGCCGCAGGGGCATCGGTAGGGAATAAACCGACTTCAAACGGCTGGTTGTTCTCAAGTACCGTTGAAATTTGACGATACGAGCTTTGCGCGAGTGAAGGCGCGCGGAAGCCTGTGCTAATTGCACCGCGAAGTGATAGATTTTGCGTAATGCTGTAACGTGATGCTAGTTTTGAAGTTAAGGTGTCTCCAAAATCACTGTAATTCTCATAACGACTTGCAAAAACGACATTCCAATCTTCAGTAAGGTAAGCGTCGAATTCAGTAAATACCGAAATATTATGACGACTTGTATCTGTTACACTTGCTGGACCAAATCCTGACAACACCTGAGCGCCGCCTGACGCAACGGGAGCACCGTTAGAATCTAGAGCTGTAATATAGGATGCTTCTTCGCCTTGCTCAATTTTATAACTTTCACGGCGGTACTCAGCACCTATGGTAAAAAATACCGTATCGGGTAGGCCTAAATCTAGCGTTGTATTTGCGTCTGCATTAACGATCCATTGGTCATAAACCAAGGCACCATTATCAAACTCGGTTTGGCTGTTAGCACCCAATGAGGCGTTTACGCTATTAACCACGCCTAATGCAAAGTCGTTACGGCCATAATTACTACTTACATCCCATGTCCAATCTTCGGTTTCGCCTTCTAAACCTAGCGCTAATGAGTAGTCCTCTACGTCGGTTTCAATTTGTGGTAAAAAACCATTCGGATAAAGCGTTTCTACGTTTCGACTGTCTTTTGCGCGACGATAAAAACCACCTGAGTTCCCCTCACGTTTGGAATAGCTACCAAAAGAGTAAAGGTTTAGGCCGTCGTCTAAGTCGTAACCCATGTTGTAAAATAGCGCATAGTCTTGTAAGCCTGCTTTACCAAAACGGTGATTATAGCGATTAATGGTTAATTCGCGCGGATCTAAGCTACCATTGTCCAAGCGGCTGTATTGTTCGCGAGGGTCAAAGCCAGAGCGTTGAGTTGGATCGTTATCACGATACTCAATTGATACATTTACAAAGCCTTTATCGCTAAGGGAAAAACCAGAATTAGCACTAATTGTTCGTGTGTTACCATCGCTTACTTTACGGTCGTCGCCTAGGTTAAAGCCTAGGTCTCCATTTGAATCTGTATACGTGCTGTTTAAGTTCGGCGCACCGGCCATTTGGCTGTCATATTGACCATAAGTCACACTGATGCTTCCGCCTTCGGAAGCATCTTTTAATACAATGTTGATTACGCCGGCAATCGCATCAGAGCCATACTGTGCGGCTGCGCCATCGCGCAGTACTTCAACACGTTTAATTGCTGAGCTTGGGACCATGTTTAAGTCAACCGAGGTGGAACCGCGGCCAACTGCACCGGCAAGATTTAAAAGTGCACCTGAGTGACGGCGTTTACCATTAATAAGTACCAAAGTATGGTCGGGCGCTAAGCCACGTAAAACAGCTGGGCGAGCGTGGTCTGTGCCATCAGCAATAGTGGCACTAGGGTAGTTAAAGCTAGGTACTTGGTTTGCAAGTACTTGGCTGATTTCAAGCTGTCCCGTACTAAGCATATCGTCGCTAGTAATAATATCAACAGGGACTGTACTTTCGGCAATACTGCGCAAACTGCGGCGCGTGCCAGTCACCGAAATCACTTCGATATTTTCTTTTGCTTGTTTACCTTGTTCAGCAGCATCAGCTTGCGCAAAGGATGGGCTGAGTGTGGTAGTAACGACCAGGATAAGTGCTAATTTGTTGGCTGATAAATGCTTTAAAGTCATTAATGGTTTCCTAGAATCTTGCTGATTAGTAATTTGAAAAAGAACGCAGGACATAGGAGGGACAACTTCACTACAAACATCAAAACTAACTAACTTGTTCAATTTTTCAATTTTTTTTGCATAAGGGTAGTGACTACGCAACATAGTCAGTTTCGATCGATGTAGTCGCAAACCCACGTCGAATAGTTGTAATCAGTAATTAAACTAGAAATAGGGTATTGGCGACTTGATAAAAGATTTTACTTACCACAGGACTAGGTGCCACAACATAGTTGGTTTGATGTTGCTTATTAACATCAAGCTTTAAAAAGTTAGCGTTTCCTTATCAGAATTTAGCTGCGTATTCGCAGGATTTAACAACATAATCGCAGAAGTTAAAATTTAGTTCTTAGAAGTTAACACCGTATTATCAGAAATAAATGTCATATTCCCAGAAGTTCATAATTATTTATCAGGAGTTGACACTACATCCCCAGAATTTGACAGTTATTTCTCAAAAATTGAAAGCATAGTTTGCGAAGTTAATGCTCATTTCTAAGAAATTAGCCACATAATTCCAGAAGTTAACAGTTATTTCTTAGAAGTTGAAAACATATCCCAGAAGTTCATGCTTATTTCTCATAATTTAACGCCATATTCTCGGAAGTTAATATTTAATGTGTCGAGGGAGGAGCACTTTTCATTAGCTTCTCAAAAATTAAGGAGATTTGATATTAAAAAAAGACACTGTAGACGAAGATAATAAGTTGCTCTCGCTTTGTGATCCTGCAGGGTCGACAGAAGCGTAACAATCTTACGTAACGTGGTTTTCAACGTCATGATTTTTCCTTGAATCAACATTCTTTTTTTGGGGAACTAGTATTTTTTTCTTTTGGAGGCTATTACCATGAACGAAACACTTGAGGCTTCTTCGGAAGCACACAACAATGACCCGTTGAGTAAACATCATACTCCGTCGGGTTTTTCTGATCGCTTGGCCTTTCGCTTGACCAAGTTGTTACGCTTTTTTGCGGATCTTTTCTTTGCTAAGCGCTATGGTCACCGGGCAGTCGTGTTGGAAACAGTGGCAGCAGTGCCGGGGATGGTTGGCGGAATGATACGTCACATGCGCTCACTTCGGCGCATGAAAGACGACAGGGAGGCGATCCACACACTGCTGGAGGAAGCTGAAAATGAGCGTATGCATTTGCTGACATTTGTGCAAATTGCTCAGCCGAGTCTTCTAGAACGGATGATGATATTGCTGGCTCAAGGTATCTTTTTCACAAGCTTTTTGTTTCTCTATATAGTGTCCGGGCGAACCGCGCACCGTCTAGTTGGCTATTTCGAAGAAGAAGCAGTATATAGCTATAGCGAATATCTCGCCGAAGTGGACAGTGGTAGATTGGAGAACGTGGACGCTCCCCAGATTGCGATTGATTATTGGAAGTTGTCCACAGATGCGACTCTACGTGATGTCATTATAGCAGTCAGAAACGACGAAGCGGGTCACAGAGATGTAAACCATCAATTTGCCGATAACTTCAGGTAATTAACTTGGGTATTTTGCTAACAGCAAACGAAGCGATTGGCATAAGGCCAAAATCCTTTGGCATATAAGTATGCTGGCAACACATTACATAAATGGAAGCTATTAATTATATAAAGGAGCCAGGATTTAAACAGGACTTTGTTGTTAGCGATAAGGTTTTGAATAAAATAGTAGTCGTAAAATTTTTTACTAATTTACTGGATAAACAACACATTGCCAGTGTCGTATTTGGTAACACACAGCCGAATCAAACAATAAGTAATATTAACGATGGATTAGCATTGTAACGAACAAGTATGTTCACAACGTTTAAAAGAGATTGCCAATAGTTTGGGGTTAATGTCCTAACCATGTCTACAGAGCAGGGCGCAAATGCGGCTATTAGTGCTATTGAAAAATAAGCGAAAAAAGTAGGTATACTCGCCAGACTTGGAACCTTAGGTGTCAAAGTCGATGATAATCCATTGTTGGCAGACCATGTATTAAAAGATGTTTGTGGTTTAACGAACCCTCAACAAGCAAGCCATGAAGAAATTTGTAAAATTTTCCTCGCGGTCATGTTAAACCAATAGGCCAAACTGCAATATGCTTGTTGTTTGTTCAGGTAAGCTGAAAAAACGTCGTTGCATAGATCAGATATAGTGTTTACCCTTTTAGAAAATTTGACGTAATACCTCGGGTATTTAAAGCCAAGGGAGATTTATCATGCGACCAGCCAATGAAGCGCTGATCGTCATTGACGTTCAGAATGATTTTTGCCCGAATGGCGCCCTAGCCGTGCGCGATGGAGACGCCATTGTCGGGTCCATAAATGCCATGCTTCCCGACTTTGCCGCACGTATCTTGACGCAAGACTGGCATCCCATAGGGCACACCTCGTTTGCCTCGTCATATGATGGCAAATCCCCCTATGACCTAATTGACATGCCCTACGGCCCTCAGATTTTGTGGCCTGAGCATTGTGTCCAAAACACAGATGGCGCAGCCTTTCACAAAGTTCTTGAAACCGGCAGCGCCGATCTAATCATTCGCAAGGGATTCCGTCCCCAGATAGACAGCTATTCGGCCTTTTTCGAGAATGACAAAACAACCCCCACAGGACTTGAGGGGTACCTGCGCACTCGTGGCCTCGACACGGTTACCATCGTCGGCCTCGCCACCGATTTCTGTGTCGCCGATTCTGCGCTTGACGCTGCCCGATTAGGCTTTAACGTCACCGTCGATATGACAGCCTGCCGGGGTATCGACCTAAACGGATCCCTTGACGCCGCGCTAACCCAGATGCGGGCTGCCGGAGTGAAACTTAAACATGATTGATATTGCCACCCGAGTCTGGAACCGTCAGTGGAAGATAGATCCGATTGTGCGCTCGCTGATCGACACGGATTTCTATAAGCTATTGATGTGCCAATCTGTGTTTCGTAACAATGCTGACACCCAAGTAACCTTTAGCCTGATTAACCGCTCAAAACATATTAAACTCGCTGAATTGATCGACGAGGGCGAATTGCGTGAACAGCTGGATCATATCCGCTCGCTCTCTTTGACAAGGGGCGAAAGTACGTGGCTGCGCGGCAACACATTTTATGGCAAACGTCAGATGTTCCGGTCCGATTTTATGGAGTGGTTTGAGGGTCTGCGTCTGCCTCCCTACCACCTTGAAAAACGCGACGGTCAATACGAACTGACTTTTAAAGGCGCTTGGCCTGAAGTGATGTTGTGGGAAGTTCCCGCTTTGGCTGTACTGATGGAGTTACGCGGCCGCGCTGTTCTTAAAGGCATGGGCAAGTTCGAAATTCAGGTGCTTTATGCACGTGCCATGACCAAGGTTTGGCAAAAAGTCGAGGCACTACGTGAAGTTCCCGATCTGCGGATCGCAGATTTTGGCACGCGCCGGCGGCATTCTTATCTTTGGCAAGACTGGTGTGTTCAGGCTATGCAAGAGGGCCTTAAAGACAAGTTTGTCGGCACTTCGAACTGTATGATCGCTATGCGCCGCGAACTGGAAGCGATTGGCACGAACGCCCATGAATTACCCATGGTTTATTCGGCCTTAGCCGAAGACGACGTGACGCTGCGTGATGCGCCTTACAAGGTTCTATCCGACTGGCAGGACGAATATGATGGTAATCTGCGCGTGATCCTGCCGGACACTTATGGGACCACGGGCTTCCTAGAACATGCACCTGATTGGTTGGCAGGTTGGACCGGTATTCGAGTTGACAGCGGCGATCCCGCGACGGGTGCTGAAATTGCGATCAACTGGTGGAAATCACGTGGTGAGGATCCGACCCAAAAGCTGGTGATATTTTCCGATGGCTTGGACGTTCAGAAAATTATCGAACTACAACGACAGTTTGCAGGTCGTGTGCGCGTTTCATTTGGCTGGGGCACCTTACTGACTAACGATTTTCGAGGACTTGTGTCTAATGATGCGTTATCGCCTTTTTCGTTGGTCTGTAAAGCTGTTTCTGCGAATGGAAAACCAACTGTGAAGCTGTCTGATAATCCCAACAAAGCGATGGGGCCAGCGTCGGAAATCGACCGCTACAAACGTGTCTTTGATGTCGGTGTGCAGGAGGCATCAGACGTTCGCGTTTAACTGAAATAAAACCCGCCCAGTATGATTGGTAGATACTTTTTGCAGACCATTCTATAAAGCTTTGCCTGATAAATTTAGAGCACTGCCAACACCAATCAACCCAATTCTTTTGTCCACTTCGTTCTGTCACAGGCGATAGTCCTACATAGTTTTGGATTTCTCGAGCACTATTAAACCGATCTCTATCTTCGCCTAGCGCCGCTAAAAGTCTGGCGGCGATCTGAGCGTTGGCGAAGCGGTATCCGGCATAGAGGTGTCGTGGATCTTATTCAGGCACAAGTATAATACCCAAGGGTTCGATTTGCGCATTGGGAATTTGTATATCTTAAAACGGTTGGATAGGAATAGCCGTGATGCTTCATTTAAGATTTGGAGAGGGAGTTTGTTTCCTTTTTGTATAGATAAACCTTTAGGTATCTGATGTGGTTTTAAATGACTAAAGTAGCTCACAAAAAAGCAGAAGTGATTCTTCACTTCTGCTTTTTTATAACTTAGTGCTGCTTAAGTTATTTTGCTACTTGCCAAGTGTTATCCGTTGGCCTCATAGTCGCCCATGTTAGCTATTTGCCAGTTCACATTGCCTACTGTGTTGATGATTATGCTTTCTCTAATTTGACCGTTTTCCATCATATAGGCCTAGTTTCAATTACTGGAGTTTGTCCAAAATGTGAAGCAGTGGATTGGTAATTCGCTACACCGCTTAGCATGACTCGTCAGGAGCATAAAAATCATCTAAGTCTCAATCTAGTCAATGCTTGTTGCATAGACTAGGTATGTACATTATTCTATCTGTCAGCCTTGCTGGAGGTACTAAATGGACTAGAAAGCTCGCTTATAATGCAGGGACAAAAAATAACGCCGAAACCATCAACAGGAGAGGATGTTCCATGATGAAGAAAAAATTTACGACGACGATGCTCATGGTTTTTGTTCTCGCAGGCATTACAGCCTGCCAATCACATGCAAGTGGTCTCTCATCTGAAGATAGGAGGACAATCGAGACCTCATCAAAGACGTGGGTAGAGACCTACAATCAAAATGACTGGAAGGCTTTGGCCTTACTATTCTCGGCTAACGCGACCATGATGCCGCCCAACAGCCCCGAAGTGCGTGGACATGATGCAATTGCTGCATGGCAAAATGAAAATGAGAGCGGATTTCGCATTGCGTTCGATATTCAGGAAATAGACGGCGACGGCAACATTGCCTACGTTAAAGGGCGTTCCTGTGTCTTTATCCCAGATGGGGACGGCGGATTTTTGGTTGATGTAGGCAAGTTTCTCGAAGTCCGTAAAAAGCAGAGTGATGGCGCATGGTTAATTTACGCTGACATTTTCAATTCTGATTCGTCCCTTGGCAGCGAACTTTTCGAGTCGTGTCCGTTTGCCGCTAGTCCTTAGCATCCAAATTTTGCTTACGACAAAAAGGCCCCGCCAAAATGCAATCTGGCTTAAGGCCGCAATTTTCTCGTTCTTGTCGTTATGGTTGCCTACAAAAATGACAATTTAATAGTAAAAACGAGTTCAATTCAAGTAAACCCCACAAACTGGTTTTGGCACTTACTTATCAGTCATAAATCAAAATCTAATGGCAGCTCCGACGGCTTTACCAACCGAAAATTTAACTCCAAAGTATGAAACTACTTTAGCTAATGACAGAGCACCTAAGCCCCCTTTCGCCACTGCATAGCTCGACTCAATAATACCTAACCAGACTAAGCCGTTAGCATAATCGGGTAAGTTGCTATTAATTTTGTTAACAGCGAGTGAAAAAGTGTACTTAGAGTTAGTTGATCTAGCACTGTGAGATGCCTTGTGTATACCTTGGCCAGTAAACGACTCAATCCCTTTGAAGTCAGTTGCTAATGGTGTGTTTACTACTTCCATCATTAAGACCTTTTTGTACTTTATGAGACTAAGAGTAAACGTCAAACCTTAAATTAATCTTAAGATTTAAAAATAAATGATAAAAATTAGAGGGTGGATTGTTTCTTGCAAGTAACATAGTTAAGTGGTTTTACCCGTTCAGAGTTTTGTCATAATAATTGAATTCGTTAATGAAAATATTGATACACCAAGGGAATATGATGAAGTCAGATCTATTAATATTTAGTATCGCCCTAAACGGCTATCAGTGGTTGTATAAAGACTGTATCGCCTCACATAGAGGGTATGCAAAAAAACACGGTTATTGTTATCAAGTTGTCAGTCGTCCATTCATCACTGGCCTTGGAGCAGAGTGCTGCTGGTTAAAATTGACTCTTACCTTAGCTGCATTCAACGCCGGTTATCAGAAAGTGCTTTTCGTCGATGCTGATGCTTACATTAATGAGGTAGCGCCTGCAATTGAATCAATAATTCGACCCGAAAAGTCTGTTTATCTGGCTAAAAGCTATACTGGCAGATTCAACTCAGGTGTTATGTTTATGCTCAATCATGAAGTAACCATTACATGGCTTAAAGCCGTTTTGTCTAATCGGATGACCGCCGTTTCAGATCAAGACAGTGTCGGTTGGGGAGAAAATGGGCACATTATTAAATATTCCAAAAAACGTACTTTTATTCAAGTAATAGATAGACGTTGGAACAATACTTACGACACCGACTTAGATGATTATATCCGTCACTTTTGTTTTGGTCCCTTACGTAAAAACGTTTTTTTGAGTCTTTGTCATAAAGTTATTTCAAGAATCACAAAGGCCATTGCGAAATTAAAATATATTGCTAGCAAGTACAAATTATATACACAAAAAACAGATCCCCTCGCTACTCTGACGAATGCAGTTATTAAACAATATACGCGCTTTGAATAGTACTAATTTCGTATCTTTAACGACTCGAATTTCAATTTTTTCATTTTAAAAATTTTTCTTATTGCGCATTCTCAAAATGCAAATAGTCACTATTAAAAATTTATATCTGCATTAAATCCTCTATTAATTTATATGTATATCAGCAGCTTAAAATAAAATAAAAACTTGGCACAAGTTACGCAAAGCAAGCAGTAAATGGATTAGCAGTCAGAATATTATGACGGTCTGCATGCCAATTAAACTGATTTGTGATATTCGGGGTAACTTATGCAAAGCAAGATGAGTTTTAAATTAGCTGGATGCAAGGAGAGCGCAAAGCAGCCTTTAGTTAAAAGCAGTTATATGCTCATTGATATGCCCATCAGTTTATTACTACTATTGGTTTTAAGTCCGATTTTGTTAGTTAACTTACTTATTTCAAAAGCACAGAGAAAGCCTTTTATAAGATCCATTAATAAATACGATTGCCTTGGTAGACCAGTCACGCTGCATCGCTGTCATTGCGGTTTTGTGAAGGATATTGCGGTATTCTGGAGTATTCTTACAAAAAATATTCGTTTTTGTGGTTTGCCATTACAAGATTCGTTTAGAGGATTAGAGAGAGCAAAGTTACACCGCTTCGGGCATTGTTTAGCTGGTTTAATTAGTCGCGTTGGATTGCATCAGCTAAGTGGGATCGCGGTACTTAAACCATACGATCTTATTGAGCAGCAAGTTTCAGCGGGACGCCTTGCTTATCTTTCGCTGTTAGTTAAAGGAGGATTGTCATATTTTTTCTTTTATCAATCGTCTACTGAACTTAAGCAACCTGACCAATTTACATTGTTTGGTTTAACTATTCATAATCACAGCATGCGCTTGGCGGTTGAATGGGCACTGGCAACTTCAACTATAAAAAAGCCAAATAGCATATGTAAGATTGGATATTTCATTAATGTAAATTCGGTAAATTTAACGGTTAATGATCCTGTTTTAAGAGAGCGAATCAATCGTGGTGACCGTTGTTTTGCCGATGGATCCGGTATGCGTATTGCTGCTAAATATATTGGTGTGCGCATCTGTGAAAATGTAAATGGTACCGATATGCTTCCATATTTATGTGTGGCGGCGCAAAAAACCAAAAAATCTATTTACATGCTGGGCTCTAAGCCGGGTGTCGCTGATAGAGCCGCGCAATACTTATTACAGGTTTATCCAAACTTAAACATCGCTGGTACTCAAGACGGATACTTCAAGTCAGAACAGACATATGATGTTATTTCTCGCATTAATCAATCGTGTGCTGATATTTTATTAGTGGCGATGGGGTCGCCGATCCAAGAGGCGTGGCTCGAAAAAAATGTAGCGCAATTACACTGCAACACGGCATTAGCGGTTGGCGGTCTATTTGATTTTTATTCAGGGAATATCACTCGAGCACCCTTGTGGATGCGTGAGTTAGGCATGGAATGGGTATGGAGGTTACTGCAAGAACCGAAAACCAAATTTAGTCGTTACGTAATCGGTAATCCACTTTTTCTAATTCGCACTTTTATTTTTAATCGTGCAAAGCGAGGATTTCAATCATGATGTATTTAAGCACATTCAACGGATTCAAAACACTCAACATCATTGACAGTAAGGCAAACGATTCTCACATTTCTTTGGGTAAGCATCGTGGCATTCCTATGTCAATTCAGCGTTTTGTTGCGTTCATTGCCCTCATCATACTTTCCCCTATTTTATTGATAAGCATGTTGTTGATTCGTATTGAAAGCAAGGGTAACTGTTTCTTTAGCCAAGATCGCATTGGCAAATTCGGTAGGCACTTTCGCATGTATAAGTTTCGTTCGATGTATTTAAAAACGGATCCTCTCTATCAAGAACCTGATCTAACAACAAATGATCGTGATGGGGTTTGTAAAAAATACAAAGTAGATCCTAGAATCACTAAAGTAGGGCGCTTTATTCGCAAATACTCAATAGATGAACTCCCTCAATTGTTCAATATTGTGACTGGAGACATGGCGTTAATAGGTCCTCGCCCTGGACTATCAGCGGAGGTTGATGCATATCCCACTAGCGCATTAAGCCGCTTAAACGGTATTCCGGGTCTTTCTGGATTATGGCAAGTGTCAGGACGCGCAAATACCGACTTTCAAACACAAGTTGAACTAGACCAGCGTTATCTCAATCAACAAAGTATTTGCTTAGATGTTTATATTTTATTGGTGACGGTTCCAACCGTGATAACGGCAAACGGTGCTTATTAATTAATAATCAATTTGTTAACTTACAAAACTGTCAGCTGGGTGCGAATAGCATCCGGCTTTTTTAATGTCAGCGTGCTTTGCAATTCAAGAATAGCATTTTTTTTGCTTTGCAAATTGCAAAAAATTCGTGATTTAAAATTAAAAAAATCATTTAAAACAATTAGTTAAAAGTTGGCTCGTAAGGTGCAATGTAACTTGTATTAATATCAAAATAGTACGGGACATTTAATGCAAACTTTAGCTAGAAAATTATATGTTTTAACAGCTACGAGTAAGTTTTCGGTACTAATATCGGTGATAATGACGGTGTTAATTTTATCTGGATGCGCACACCAGCAACACAGTTTGGAAGTAATAAAAAATCAGTCTGGCGAGTTTTACGGTGAACGTAATAAAAATGGTTACTTGTTCACGCAGCAAAGCGTTGCTCAAAATGTGTTTTCAGCGACATTAAATTGCGATGCTCGTCACGATTTTGCAGCCCCTCTAAATTATCGCGTTGACAAACCTATTTTATCATTAGCATCAACACAAGCGCCAATGCCCATAGCGAATATTCGAGCTCGCAATGCGCTGCCACTCAGCCCAGGTGATTTGATCGAAGTTAGCATGGAATATGGAGAAGGTTTTAGTGGTAACTATGTCTTGGATAATTTGGGCTTACTAAGCCTCCCTATTATTGATGCGATTGATGCGTCGGGACTATCGCCTAAAGACCTCTCTGAAAGAATAGAATTAGCGTTAATTAAATCCGGAGTATTTCGCCCCGCAATGGCTACCGTGCACATAAAAATTCTACATTTAGCCGCAATTCAAATACCTGTAACAGGCGCGGTTTTTAAACCTGGCAGAGTATTAATTAATAAAGTGCACGCAAACGCAGAAATGGACCAGCGTGTTGTGGCTGATGGAGATTACAGTAATAAAAGATTGTTGTCTGAAGCGATCAGGGAGGCACATGGAGTAAGGCCTGATGCCAAAATAGATCAAGTCATTTTGATCCGTCAAGGCTGGCAAATAGAGGTCGACCTCACCGGTATACTTTCTGGTGTCCCTGTTCACGATTATCCGCTAATTGCTGGTGACCAAGTTATTGTGCCAAGCACCGGTTGTTTTCAATCGTACTTAGTACGTCCTAGTCAAATTACACCAAAGAGTTTTCGTGTATTTATGTCGAATCTAATTGATTCAGCGCAGAGTAATTCTAGTGCTGCGGTTGGGCGTTACTCAACAAATTTACCGTATGGGACTAAGCTACTTCAGGCTGCAGTATCTGCAAATTGTGTTGGCGGTAAAGAGTGGACTAATGCTCCACGCAAAGTCATGTTAGCTAGCGTAAACCCAATCACCAAGGAAACTCAGGTAATTGAGCGTTCAATTGAGCAATTAATGAGACACGCAAACCGAGATGATATAAACCCTTATGTTATGCCCGATGATGCGATTGCATGTTATGACTCTGGAGTGACTAATTTACGCGACGTTGCTAAAACCGTTGTTGATTTATTAACACCCTTTACCTTGTTGTTTTGAGTATATACTCATGAAAATTTATCCTATTGCTGTGCTTTCCCCAATTGCTCGTTTCAAAGCAACTGTTTACCGCGTTTTTAAGTGGCCGTATTTAATATTTACCTTATGTTGTTATTTGCTGATCACTGCGGTTGTTATCTTGTACTTGGAGAAAGCGCCGGTATATAGAAGTGAATTGGAATTAGTTTTACCAGGGACAGGGGCCTCATCGACTGTTTCTATAGACAATGTAGGTCAAGTTGTATCGCAAACCAGTGCGCCATTCTCATCGGGCGTTTTTAATCCTCGAGTTAATTATAAAGAGATGTTGTTAAGTCGGGGTGTATTGTTTTTAGCCAGTAAGAAAACAGAGATGACGAGCGCTGACTTTGGCAAACCTAAAATTATATTAACAGAACAAACCTCAATACTGGCTATCAGTATCACTGGTAAAAGCGCAGCGCAAGCAAATCGTAAAGCATGGGCTTTATATGAAAGTTTGCAACAAGAATTAACACGATTACGTCGTGATGAAGTTTCTCGTCGCGATATAAGTATACAGGGAGTATTAGATGACTACCGAGTCAAATTAAATCAAGCAAGAGCCAATGTTACGGAGTTTCAACAAAGATCATTTCTGGTGTCCTTAGCCCAATTTGAACTATTGGTCGGAAGTCTACAATCACTCAAAGAAAAACAAATTTACCTGCATGCTCAAGTAAAGAATTTAGCAAACTACGGTCATGGTCTGAGTCAAAACCTAGGTGTGTCATCGGACCTAGCAGGCAAAGCATTTATTCTGCAGTCGGACGTTGAATTTAGAGGATTACTCAAGGAACTGGATGCGAGTACTGCGCTATTGTCTGAGTATCAATCTCGCTGGGGCGAAGGACACCCTAAAGTCATTGCAGAGCAGTTGCGGTACAACGCGGCAAAAAAATCCTTATTAAATCGAAGTAATGAAATTGCGGGTCCACATGCTTCCAATTCGTTTACGAGTCTAAATTTAGAATTAAATCCGAAGCGAGCTCAAATGTTTGCTGATTTGATTGAGGCATCTGCTTTGCATGCAGGCATCCAAGCTGAATTAGCGGACTTAAAACGCACTGAGCTGCAGCTTAGTGACCAGTTAAAGCTGTATGCGCGAGAATCTGCAGTACTGGATCGTTTGCAAAAAGAATTTGATTTGGCTGAAGCTATTTTCACCTCCGCTGCTGCGCGCATAGAGGCTGGAAAAGCCGATGTATTTGCCTCGTATCCCGTAATTCAAGTATTAACGACACCTTCGATACCGGCGGAAATAGATAGTCCAATCACCGCACTCGGATTAGTCGCTGGTGGCGTTGGTATCATATTTATAACTTCAGGAGTAACCGTATTATGCAATCGCAGACGCCTTGTCAAACTACTGCTGAAGCGAAACTAATTTACTGGGCTCTAATCGCCACCTACCCTATCTATGCTATTGGTGGCTTATATATTACAGGCTCAGCACTGGGATGGGTGATCCTAGGCATCATATTGTTGAGAGCTTTGGTTGAGGGCAAAAATGTGTTTAGTTCGGTTCCTATAATCGTATGGCTATGGGTTATCGGAATGCTAGTTATGCTGCTTTCACTATGGATTGCACACGCACAATGGTCTTTGGGGATCGCAAAAACCATTAAAAGTACTGTTGGGTGGGCAAAGGGATGGGCATTAATAGCAATATTCCCACTTCTGGGTTCTTTGGTTAGCATTAAGCCTGAAAGCGTTGTTCGAGGAGCGTGCATTGTTTGTAAGCACACGGCTATTTTTGGATTTCTGACTTTCTTATTATATAGCCTGCGAATACCTGGCCACTTATTCGTTTCACCATTACAAATGCTAGGGGGGGCCGGAGATATTTTCTTTACGGTCAGTTTTTACGGAATGAATCCTGAGACCAATGCTGGACGCTGGCAGTTTTTCGCACCATGGGCCCCAGCCGCCGGTTTGTTAAGCTGCATTTTGATTATTTTTTGCCTTCAGGAGAAAGACAAAAATTTACGTAATTGGGGCGTGATAGGCTGTTGTATTATGGTACTACTGTCACAATCTCGCGCAGGGCTGGCTATTTTCATTACCATCGTCCCTATATTTTTACTTGCCAAACACCTTAAAAACCCTTGGGTACTTATTACTCTTGGTATTGTTGTTCCTATCGTACTTGTTTTGGGCGAGCCCCTATATGAGTTAGTGATGGATTCATACCAGCAAGTTAAAGAGTCCCGCCCGGCATCAACAAGAGTGCGCTCAGCGCTAGAGAATTTGGCGGTTCAGCGTTGGCAAGCCGAGGCACCAACTTGGGGTCATGGCGCGGTCGAATCTGGTGATAAGCTGGTCGAATTCATGCCTATTGGTTCGCATCATACTTGGTTTGGCTTGTTATTTATAAAAGGGCTTGTTGGCCTTATTGCTTTAGCCATACCTATGGGACTAAGCGTTATTTACTTCTTATTTTACTTTCAAAAAAATAGTCAGGTACGAGCGGCTTTATGTTTCTTAATCGTGTTTGTTTGTTACAGCTTTTTTGAGAACTTAGAAATTTTAGCTTATTTATATTGGCCGGCCCTATTTTGGATAGGAATGGCATTCAAACAAATTCAAAGTAGGAGGTCGTATGTTTAAACGATTCAATGCCTATATTGTTGGTTATTATGGGATGTACAATACCGGCGATGACGCTTTGCTTTATTCAGCCCGCTGGGCTTGTCATCATTTATTATGTTCTCAAAATAACATTGTCAGCAGCGCTACTGATATTAAATGTCAGGAATTTGGCGATATTCAAGCCATACCACATGCGCTTTTTCGTGGTCACCAGCGACTTTCGCATTATAAGAATGCCTTGCAAAGTGAAAAGGTAATCTTTGGTGGGGGGTCTGTCTTGCATACAGAATCTGATATTCAATTTAAGCGTCACCTCATCGCTTTAGCGGGCAGGGGAAAAAGTCGATGTACAGGTGTCGGCTTAGGTCCATTCACATCAGTAGGTGCCGAAAAGGCGTGTGCCAAGTTTCTCTCTGAGTGCGGTTTCATTGGCTTAAGAGATAAGCAAAGCTATGATATGGCTAAACATTTATGTCCTCAGGCTAATGTTAAATTAACTTTTGATTTGGCTCCTATAATGCTTTGTAATCAAAAAAATAAGCTCGTTGAGATTGAACGAAATGGCATTATGTTCAATTTCTGCCAACAAGCAATTGATGCATATGGTAATACAGACAAAAAAATAGAATTTGGACGCATTCAAAGTGCGATTGATATAATTGAACGTATTTGGTTGGAGACCAGTGAGCCAATTTATCTCGTTGATTTTAATGCACATTATTGTTTCGGTGATTTTGAAATACATCGTAAAATCATTGACCAATTAAACCAAAATATCTCGGTAACTCATATTCAATATGACCCAAATCCATTTAGAGTGTTGCAAAGGATCGCAGGATTTAAGGCCTCCGTTTGTATGCGTTTGCATGCTTCAATTCTGTCTTTTATGGCAAAAACACCATCAATATCAATTAATTATCATATTAAGTGTAAAAATTGGTGTGAGCAAATAGGGATGTCCGAAGAATATCAGTTTGATGCACTAGAGGTTTGTTCTGATAGCGTAGCAAAGGCACTAAAACAGAGTCTTGGTACGGAGTTTGCAAAACCGGTTATGACAACAGAAGGAGCAATACAAGCTTCTTTATTAAATTGGAGATAAATGGATGAACAAAATACAGTTCTCAGTTGTTATCCCGCTATATAACAAAGTTGATAGCGTGAATAAAACACTTGAATCGATATCTGCCCAACGTTACGCAGCTGCTGAAATTATCGTTGTAGACGACGGTTCTTCCGATGGCAGTGCTGAGAAAGTAAGAGAGAGTAATATCCCCAATTTAAAGATTGTTCAACAAACAAATCAGGGGGTATCAGCCGCTCGAAACTTAGGCGTGTCTTTAGCCAGTTGTCCATATATTGCTTTTCTCGATGCTGATGACCAGTGGTCGCCTTTTTTCCTAGCTGAAATGCATAATTTAATTTTACGCTTTCCTGAGCAGGGCTTTTTTGCAAGTCATTATCAGAAAGTAGTTAAACAAGATATTTATATCGATCCTAAGTTAGCAATCAAGAATGTATCGCCAACGGGGTGCATTTTAGAAAATTATTTTGCGGTAGCTTCAAATGGCGATCTTCCATTCATGGTATCTAGTTGTGTGATTACATCATGTTTGTTTGACCAGTTAGGCGGTTTCCCCGTCGGTGAATCTATGGGGGAAGACCAAGAGCTTTTTAGTCGCGTTGCACTGCAATCGCAAATCGTATTTTCCCCATTAGTTCTATTGCTATACCACACCGACGCTGAAAATCGCGCATGTGATAGACATATTCCACAAAGCATTTTGCCTTTTGCTGTCCGTTTACTTGAGAAGACCTTAACACAGTCAATTGACACCCAACTAAAGCAAGATATCTTGCGCTACTGCGGCGCCCACGTTTGTCACTTAGTCAGACTTAATATACGTGCCGGTGATTTTATTGTTGCAAAACGTTTACTCAAAATGGATGTCTGTAAATTGAAGCCAAGGCATAAATTAGTGTTTTATTTATGGACAGAGTTGTGTATTTACCATTCGCTAATTAACGGATTATTCAGATGGATACATCGTTCTTTTAACATAAACTCACCGAGCTAGAGGTAAAAAATGAAACTTAACGCTATTTGTATTATTAAAAATGAAGTCGATATCATTGCTGACACTTTGAACTGCGCCCTGGCATATTGCGATACGATTTATGTATTCGATAATGCTTCAACTGATGGAAGTTGGGAGGTAATTTGTGCAAAGGTAGCCCTAGACTCGCGCATTGTAATTGTTGCGCATACCGATGAAATATATCGTAACCAATTCAGAAATCGTGTCTACAATATGTTTAATAATACCTTTTCAGCATCCGATTGGTGGTACATCTTAGATGCAGATGAAATGCTAATTGAAGACCCTCGCCCCCTGCTTATCAGAGCGATGCAGCGGAATAAAACTCAAATGCGCGTTTGGCAAGCCCAATTCTACTTTACCGATAAAGATTTAGCGGTTTATGATAATGAAGACAAGTCGTTACCGGTTCCTCAACGCCGTCGTTACTATCGAATCAATTGGCGCGAGCCGAGGTTCTTTAGAAATTCACCAAATCAAAAGTGGCCTGAAGATATTAGTGGAAAAGTGCCTCCTTTTTGTAAGGCTCTTTTTCATCCATCGCCTATTTGTCGACACTATCCACAAAGAACGCCTGAGCAAATAAAAATGCGTCATGAAATACGAGTTAACAATCCATACAGCTTTCTGCATGTAAAAAACAAATCTGAGCATGATTGGTTAAAAAAATCGGCAAATTGTTACTTTTATGAAACAGGAAAAAATATGCAATTTCCATTGATAGACCGGTTCCTGTTCTACGCAAATCAGAGTAAATATTGGCTTATTTGGAGAGTTAAAAATCTTATTGGTATTAAAAAATTATTGATTTCAAAAGTGTTTAAAGTCAGCTAGCTATATCATATGAAAATTAAATTATTTGCATAGCGTGTTTATTAGTGAGTAAAAATTCTATTTCCTTGCTGATAAATTTCATACAACTTTACGCGCCCTGTAAATACCTCTTTTTCTATTAGCCTATCTATTCTTAAGCTCTTGTAGCGATACATCTCAGCTTAAATTATCCCCAGTTGCTCACCACAGAGCGCTGGACTTCGGCTGTCATTGTTAAATAAAGTACCTAACTGGGTTAGCCTTATAAATGTATGGTCCTGGCGTAGTTTAAAAAGACCGATCTTGGATAAATGTTCGATACTCAAATTGGGTTTAAATGTTCGCCATTGTTAAAAGTACGAAACCGATTAAGACACGATTTTCGTTGAATTCACGCTCGATATTCTCTCTACTTAATAAATTTATGATGTATTTACGTTAAGTCTATCTCGGCAGTAAACTCTACTAGCTAGGCTCACCAAAATACCGGTATGTGCGTGTCGCACTCTAATTAATTATTGATAATAAGTGAACATTCAAGTTGCGAGACAACTAAACGAAAGGCCTAGAAAAACGTTAGACTATGAGACACCAGCAGAGCGATTTAACGACTATGTTGCGTCGACCGGTTGAACTCACAGCGAAAACCAGCCATACGATGTTTACGACTGGAATATGAGGTTTAGCTCTAAAGCAGTCATTTGATTCATTTCACAATCATATTCGTCGAGCAACGCAGCTTTGTGCACAAAAACCGCCTGCCGAATTGGCAAGCGTTTCTTGATGATTAATTTTGATAGAAGCGATACTAACTTAAGTTGTTTTCTTAAATCGACGTACCGCTAAACCCATAAGACCTAATGCAAAAATAGCGAGCGTGGATGGCTCAGAAACTTTAGTTGCTTTTACTAGAAAACTACCTGCGTTGCTGAAGCCACTATGTGGGTTATCCTTAGACAAAGGCGTTGCACCATCAAAGTACCATACACTTGCCCGATCACTAAGGGACTCTTCAAAGCAAGGTGAAGGGTCACAACCTCGGTATATCGACTTATCATTTACATTAGAAATTGCATATCCATAATTATTATATTGTGATTCAAAATAGCCCAAAATAGATTGACTTGAATATGTGTGGTCAATATTATTTGTTCCTGTTTCTATTGGATTAGCACCTAAAATAAATAATGCATCGAAAAAAGAGTCTGACTCTCCGCCGGCTGACAATACTCTCGTGCCAAACCAAACTCCTGAAACATATGGAATGGCTTCGCCTGTTAATATAGGTAAGCTGGCTTGACCCATTTTACTAAAGAAAATGTCATGTCATAGAGCCAATACTTCGGTTTCTTTAGCCCAACGATATCCTTGCAAATCTGTTGTTAATCGTTGATTTACCTCTAAAATTGAAAAATTGTTGGTAATAGCTAAATCTAACCATACAAGCGAGGAGTTATTTGTAGTAAAACCTATGTTTGTACCATCTTTATTTATATCAACCTCTATCAAGCTTGCATGAGCGGTTGAAGAAAGGAAAATGTAAAGTGATAAAGTTTTTAACAACTGGTTGATTTTCATATTTCTATCCTTGACTACGTAAAAAATTAATTGTTATTTAATACCTGAAGAAATTATTTTATTAGCTCTGATTCCCCAGGTTCAAATTGCAAATTATATTAATCAAAATGGCAATAAAAAAATAGCTGTCGTTATAAATATCACCCTGCGTCTTTTTTAACTATCCGCAAATAATTAAGGAAGGAATGCGTTAAAACAATGATTTATTCTAAATAAACCAAAAAGCATCTCATAAAACTAAAATTTTTATAATTCAATGTGATGAGAGTTTATGGAAATTTATGATTATCAATAGTGTAAAAATATCAGACCATAATTGTTATTTAACTGTCTGGTTTAATAAATAAAAAATAACTAATTGATGTTTGTTACCTACTAAATAAGAAAAGAAAAAAGAAATGCTCGAATTAGTCGTATAATTATATGTTAAAACGCAATAATACTTAATATAAGCTAAATAAAATTAGCGTTTCAACCTTCAAATGTAATTCAACTTGATACCTCTGGTCAGGGAAGAACTGGCTCTTTTGGTAAGTATTAAGTGCTCATTTGATTCGCCCATCTATTTTAAATTTATTCGACTGTCCGCTATATCTAATTCATTGCCTTGAATTAACGAATAGAGTGAACGCTCGCTAATGTCAGGAATTGGCACTTGGCTGACCGACAGCACCGAGCTAGGCCGCCGTTCAAGCAGTCTGGATATTTTGAAATTTGGTGATGTTTTTGCTTGTTATCCTAATGAGAACCGCTCCGAAAGTGTTTTTGAAAACACATTTACTGCCGTTGACAATGCGTTGCTGTGTTAACGAAATAAAGGATTGGCCTCAAATCATCAGTAATATCGAATGTAGGAAAGGTTTTAAATTCAAACTACCTACGATAGTCCATAAATTGGAGTTTTCACACGGTCTACGCAGAAAGCGGCCAATAACAACAGTGAATCATTTTGGTGTTTTAGTTACCTTACACCATATTGACAAAGATAAGCTTGTGTATTATGCCCAAAAGCTTGTGTAAATAATTTTTAAATACAGAAGCTTAGCTATTACTTCTCAATTAACTCTTAAATCTGACATCCAAAGTCACCTCGGTGTGCATCTAAGTGTTAGTTAATTTAAAAGAGATTGTTATGAAGCAATTTGTACACCCCAAACTTATACATGCAGAACAGCGATCTCTCGACGAGACACTTTAATGCTTCATAAAAACAAGCCAATAGAAAAAGCAGTAAGGAAGAGAATGATAAAATTTTTAGTAATTAATCCAATAGTGGCAATCTGTTTGTGCTTCACATCTTGCTTGTCTTTTGCACGAGTCGATCAAAACTCAGAGTTATTCAAAACGATAATGTCAAAAGATAGTCAGCTTTTTGAAGTCGGCTTCAACACATGTGATGTCAGTCAATTTGAAAATATATTAAGTACTGAATTAACGTTTTTTCATGACAAAGACGGTATATCTAATAAAAATGAGTTTTTATCCCAGCTAAGAAATGGACTGTGTAAGTCACCTAAAAAATACCAATCAAGAAGGGAGTTGATTGAGAATAGTACAGAGGTTTTTCCACTGTACAAAAAAGAGAATATATATGCTGCCATTCAAAAGGGTGAGCATCGATTTTATGAAACGTTAGCGGGATTTGATGAAAAATTTGCTAGTTCTGCAAGATTCACTAATGTTTGGTTCTTAGAAAAAAATGAATGGAAGCTCAGGACAAGCTTGAGCTATGATCACCAAGCCGACTTTAGTATTTCTGAAGAAAATTCATTGTTCGACAATAATGATGAAATCAATAGTTGGCTAAAATTGAACGGTGTACCAACGCTAGGGATTGGCGTCATTGAAAAAGGACAGCTACAGCAAGTTAGGGTCTTTGGGGAGCTTGAAGCAGGAAAATCAGCCCCTTACAACACCATTTTCAATGTTGCATCATTAGCTAAACCAGTTACAGCCATAGTTGCATTAAAATTAGTAAGTTCAGGCAAGTGGAGTTTGGATGAACCAATATTTAAATATTGGACTGACCCAGATGTTGCCAACGACACACGAAGTAAACAAGTGACTACGCGACATATATTAAGTCATCAAAGTGGTTTCCCGAATTGGCGATATATGAATAAGTCCGGAGAATTGGATTTTAAATTTGCCCCCGGGGAAAAATATCAATATTCCGGAGAAGGATTTGAATATTTGAGAAAAGCCTTAGAAAGTAAGTTTGACAAATCTTTGAACGAGTTGGCAACAGAATTAGTCTTCAATCCTTCATCAATGATTGATACCCAATATGTTTTTAATTCCTCTATAGACCAGAGCCGATTTGCAAAAGGATATAATAGCGATGGTATTGCCTACGATACAATTAAAAATCAAACAGCAAACGGAGCCGATGACTTGCTCACTAGTATAGAAGACTATGGCAAATTTTTGGTGAGCGTTTTGAATAAGGATGGGATTTCTGAAGAGGTCTATAAGGAAATGACGTCTCATCAAGCAGAAAGTACCAAAGGAAAGCACTTTGGGCTTGGTTTTGAGATTTATGACTTTGATGATGGTGAATATGCATTATCTCACGGTGGTGCAGACAAGGGGGCACAGACGATAGTGTTTATATTTCCAAATACAAAAGATGGTTTGATAATATTTACAAACGTAGATGACGGCTACAAAGTTTTCGAAAAACTTTTGTTACATTACCTCGGCAAAAAAGGAATGAGAATTATGGAAATTGAGATGTCTCAGTAGCAGTACTCTTTGGTTTTTCGGCAAATGACATCAAGTCAAGCTTCCCATACTCGGATTTTAGTTTGTTCTGGAAGTTCGCGACAGGTCGCTATGTAGCAATGCATACTGGAAAGGGGTGAACTTTTAAACCGATAACAATTTTTCCTTTACAAAAAAAAAGCTTGTGGTGTTTTTATGAAATGACATATTTCAACCAAGTTATTGAGTTCACTCTATCTGAGATATATATTTAGGTGACGAATTACGGAGTAGACATTAATGAACAATTACCCACTAACTAGAGTTTTCTTTCATGAACAATCCTGAAGAGATAGTTATACCCATCGCTGTTTTTACCGCAATGCTAATTTTTGTTGGGATACTGCTAATGTATTCCCTGTCAAAAAAACGTTTGTTCTTAAAGTTCATAGGACAGCATGATGACCTTAGTCCTGATTCAATTAAAGCGATTGGAAAAGTACTATTTTCCGCAAATAACGATATGAGAAAAGGAGTTTTTTCACTATTGTTAGCTGTTGCTATTTGGGGCTTTTCTTTCATGGCTGACTTTCCACAGAATGGAAACCTAGATTTAAATGATGCTATTTTCGGGCTAGGCCTGTTTCCATTTTGCGGTGGTATTGCCTATTTAATTTTGACCTTTGTCGAGAGAAAGTGAATCTGTTCCAGTGAATAGTTGTTCTGATGAACATTTAGTGGCAATCGCCCAAGTTACAGGCGACCATGCAGCTTTCACTGAGTTGTTTAAAAGGCACGACAAAGCGCTAAGGGGATTCTTATGCTCAAGGGTTACCGGTCAACAGATTGAGGATATCACTCAAGAAACATACATCAAAACTTTCGTGAAAATAAAACTATTTGATGGCAAGTCCTCATTTTGTACTTGGCTGTTCTCAATAGCAATAAATGAGCACCGACAAATGATACGAAAATCGAGTTTATTAACAAAGTTTAAAAAACTATTGGATATCCGTGATAGCGCCTCAGATCTAAAGAATCTTGACGTGTTTTTTGACTTTATAAAATTATCGGAAATACTCTCTAACAATCAGTACGATGCATATGTGCTGCATACTATATACGGTTATTCTCATTCTGAAATTGTCGCTAAGATTAGATTGCCGCTAGGAAGTGTCAAATCATACATCGCTCAAGCAGATAAACTTTTAAAGGCGAATGCGTAATGAATAAGCCTCTAACTATTATGAGGATGCTAAGAATGATTTGCTGGAAATATCGTAGAGGTCTTTTAGTCGGAAGCGCATTTTTAATGGCTGCAATATTGACTGGCTTCAACCTAGTTGTTAGGAATGATTTCTATACTTTTATCGACTTTTCCACTTGGTTGTGGGTGTTATTCCTAGGGGCTTTAATTGCAGTGGTAGTGAATTTATTGAACGACTAATATCTACTTTTGTCAGCAATCGCAAGGTTGAATATCACAATACAACGACTTGAAACTAAAACCTCAGCCTGATAAACAAGACTAACCATTATCGAACTAGTTAGACATCTTAAAGCGCACTCATCGTAATGTAATAGCGTCTAAGTAAAAAATGTTAGGTTGTCGACTTTATTACCAATTTTTCGAGTGGAATAACCGCTAGCTTATCTCCGTTAGGTGGCATAGAACTAAACCGCTACCCGCGGTAGGGTGGTTGTTTATAGCTCATAAAGTAACCACCCCATCCTATCTTTATTTAAGCTAAGTGAAGGGCATCCCGCCCTGAATTCATTTAAGGAGTGATGATATGACTCCACTTAAAAAGCAGATTAGCCCCCTTCGCCGGCGCATGATAGACGAAATGAATATGCGTAAGCTCAGCCCTAAAACTCAACAAACATACTTGCGAGCAGTTGAAAGGCTGGCAAAATACCTTAAGCACTCCCCTGAGCAAGCAACATCATAGCAATTGCGCCAGTTTCAAATTGAATTAGTTGCGCAAGGCGCGTCAAGCGGTACCATTAACGCGACGATAACTGGCATACAGTTCTTGTATTGCAAGACTCTTGACCAGCCCGACAACGCGAAGCGATTATGCTCGGTGGCGTATAGCGCTGGATTGCGAATAAGCGAGGTCGTTTCTTTAAAAGTCTCAGATATTGACAGCGATCGTATGGTGTTGAATGTGGAGCAAGGCAAAGGCAAGAAAGACCGTTTAGCGAAGCTGTCCCCCGTGTTGTTGGACTGTTTACGCGATTGGTATCAGTATGGGCAAGCCCATAACTTAATGCTAAAAGGAGGCTAGTTGTTTCCCGGCCAACAACCGTATAACCCAATTTATACGCGCCAACTCAGTAGAGGATGCTTGGCGGCGGCAAAGGATGCTGGCATTAGAAAGCGTGTTTCAATGCACTCCTTGCGCCACTCATTTGCCACCCATTTGCTGGAAGCTGGTGTGGAGATCCGAGTTATCCAAACATTGCTAGGACACAGTAAACTAGATACCACTGCGCTTTATACGCAGGTCGCCACGAAGTTAATTGACAAGGTGGTGAGTCCACTGGATGCATTATCATTGAAACCGAAGAAGGTTGATGAGTAAGCTTTGTCTCGCCCCTCGTTGGAGGTGGCTGATGTGTTTCGCTCCCATGGGACCCAATACAGAGCCAAACAAGGTAAACACCTTCACCTGAATCAACGTAAAGTGATGTCGGCGATTGAGTCTTGCCGAAGTGCAAAGCTGGGCGGTCATCAATTGCATTGCTCGCATTGTGAGACTGATTTAATCGCGTATAACTCATGTCTTATGGGGAGTTAATTTTAATGGGGAGTTGTCCCTTTAAAAAGCGTGCTCAAGTCTAATTTCACGGGTAATTACTGCCAATAAATAGCCTTTTCACTCCCCATTAAAATTAACTCACACAGAGCTTATTTTGCTGTTCTCAACATCGCGAGTAACTTGTCTGGTGGGCGAAACACGCCTTTACGTAAGTGCGGTGGAACCATTGCTTCAATTGCTTCCAGTTTCTCACTGGGATCGGCACGGGTATAAATTTCTGTAGTTTCCAAATTACTGTGACCGAGCCACAACGACACTTTTCGAATATCGTGAGTGGCCTGCAACACCATCATGGCGCAGGCATGCCGCAATACATGAGGTGAAACTCGTTTCTTTGCCAATGAGGGGCAATCAGTTACGGCCTTATTAACATGACGTTTTAGCACATAAGCAAACCCCCATCGGGTCATAGACTGACCTTGAGCATTAATGAAAACTCCAGAAGTCGTTGCGCTGCCTCTAATATTTAACCAAGCTTGCAGTGTCGCTGTGGTCACCTTCCACAAGGGTAGAGTGCGCTCCCGTCGGCCCTTGCCATGAACCAGAATACTATTTTGCGAAGGTCCTATATGATTTTTCTGCAAGCCCACCAACTCAGAAACGCGTAAGCCAGCACATATCGCCACGTGTAACATAGCCCGATCGCGAATACCCATACGAGTTGTCGGATCAGGTGCGTCAAGTAGCGCCTGGATCTCCTCCTGGTTTAGATAAGGTACAAGGCGAGTGTCTGTTTTTTTGAAAGGGATCGCCAATATACGACGTATTTGCTCAAGCCTCGCAGGCAGTCTGTATTCAAGAAACCGAAAAAATGATCTAATTGCTGCTAAACGGATATTTCGAGTATCTGCAGAGTTATGCCTTGTCTTTTCTAGATCTTCAAGAAAACTAGCGATGAGCGTTGGATCTAGATGTTCGACCATCAGCGCTGTAGGTGCGAGCCTATTTTTGTTTCCAGCAAATTCAAAAAGTAATAAAAAACTATACGCATAAGAGTCAATGGTGTGTTTACTTAGGCCCCGTTGGAGAACAAGATAATTGCAAAGGAATTCTTCGATGTGCAGTGTTATTGGAGTCATTTTTTAGCTCCCCCGAGTAACAATTTTTCACTCTCAAATGCGATATCGCGCAATAGCTCTGGCGCGGCATCAAGATACCAAAAAGTTGAATAGACATTTACATGACCTAAGTATGTCGACAGCGCTAGCATATGTTGACTTACCGACTTTCGGTCAGGCGAGCCGTGTAATAAAGCGTTAATGGCAAATCGATGCCGAAAGTCATGCAACCTAGGCAGATCTAGCCCTGCTTGAGGTGTTAGCTTTGCGCTCTTCAATAGTTTATTGAACGTATAATGGACCTTAGAATAGGATAATTGCTGTCCTTCATCAGTGATAAAAACAGCCTGACTCATCGATAGGCACAATTGGCGGCGGATTATGTAGCGTTCCAATCCTTGCTCGACAGAATCGTGCAGCGGTACTAAACGTGATTTTCTGAATTTTGTATTACGGATTAAAAGCCCATCAATAGTAATGTCGGGTAATTGTAACTTCAATGCCTCTGAAATACGCAGTCCAGTGACTGCCAGTAGCGCTATTAAGTTGGCATATGTATAAGGTTGCAAAGAGTCAGGTGTACCAAGTTGTAAAGCAGCTTCTATCAAACTGTTTACCTCATCATCGGAGTAGATATATGGTAATCGACGTTTTTTGTGATAGGCGAAATGACCTGCTGGCGGTAACTCGTGGCGATTATCTTCGAGGTAAATATAACGAGCAAATCGACACAGTGTTTTTAACCTTACATCTCGTTGCGCAACAGAGCTAGATTGACTTGCCCAGGTTATTGCTGTCGATGTTCGAATAAAGCACTCACCAAGTGCATCTGCAAAACGAGCGTAGCTATGCAATAGATATTTGTCATTATACAGTTCAAAACCTGTCGCGCGTCGATATGTAAGGTAAGTGTTGATGCAGTTTATCATTCCAGTGCTCCCGGCCAAGACTGCACGACCTGCTTAAGCAAGTCTACATCGACCTTTGCATAATAGGCTGTGGTATCTAGTCCTCGATGCCGAAGTACCAAACCAATTTTATCCAATGGCACACCGTTACGTAACATCTGAGTTGCGGCGGTGTGACGAAGTACGTGGGCCCCTTTACACGGCGTATTCACGCCCGCTCTTCGCAAGGCGCGTGTAACAACGGATGACACGCTGTCGGCTGTCATAAATGGCCGAAAAGGCGCTATATTGCTAACAAAGAGCTTACTTGTTTTAGTATTCTGGGGCCGACACTCAAGATAATGAAGTATTGCATCACCCACTTCTTGAGAGAGTGGCAGGCGGACTTCATGTCGACTTTTTCCCATAACTCGCAAGGTTGCGCTGCTCCATTCGATATCATCGGTACACATTCCAGCGACATCACCGGCCCGAAACCCAAGTCGTAATAACAATAATATGATCGCGCGGTCACGAAGGCGCTTTGCAGAGTTACCGGCGCATCCATCAATTAGCTGGTCTACTTCGTTTGACGATAAACATCGAGGAAGTGCTGCTAAACGCCAATGAGCAAAGACGGGCACGGCGTGATCAAGGTCAGCGGCACAGTGGCCACAGGCAATTAAATAACGCAGAAATATTCTGATAGCAGTGACCAGCTTTTCCAATGTAGGCTTACCGCATACTTTTGCTTGAATAAGGAAGAAAGCCCGTATTTGTTGTGTATTCCAGTGACTAACATCATCACTTAATGACCTGAGTAACAGGCTCGCACCTATGCAGTAAAGTCTAATTGTTGGTTGTGCAGCGCCTCGATGACAATGAAGCCAGTGGCGAAAGCTTGCCAGTAGTTCAGATTCAGGAGGCTCAACCACAGGGGCGGATTCAAGCGTAGCGACACCTATCTGCCGGAGATATTGCTGATAACACTTTGCACCAAAATAGGTATGGTGATTTATTTTTCCTCCATTTGAGTACAGACATGTACAAGTAGCAAAGTGACGACGGAAGGACTCCGGTGTCATCGAGTCAATATCAGTCAATGCCTTGCCTTGACCAGCAAGAAAACACCCTAAGTGAACGGCAGCACGCAAATAACGAATTGCCGTCGTATGAGAATACCCCTTTTCCGTTAGCATCTCTGCAAATCCGTCTATATAGGGCTCGCTCGGTCCTGAGCGTAAGCGTTTTAGTGTCTTTGGTGCAACGAAGTATGTTTCCAGCATGATGATAACCTACTAGTTGATGAGAGGATTGTTTAGACAATAGAACTAGCGAGGAATTTTAATGGGGAGTGAAAAGGCTATTTATTGGCAGTAATTACCCGTGAAATTAGACTTGAGCACGCTTTTTAAAGGGACAACTCCCCATTAAAATTAACTCCCCATAAGGCATGTAATGGGGCGCGCCCCATTACATGCCGTAATCGTCACTGCCCGAAGTGCCAAGCGTCATCCGCTAAGCCCTGGTTGGTGGAAGCGCGGCAAACGCAGTTGTTGCCAGTTGATTACTATCATGTGGTATTTACACTGCCTGCCGCCATCCGCCAATTGGCCTTTTACAACAAGGCAGCTATGTATTGCCTGTTGATGAAGGCTGCGGGGCAAACACTAAGTGTCATTGCAAATGATGCAAAACATCTGGGGGCGCAAATCGGCACCACTATGGTACTGCACACTTGGGGCTCTGCGATGGTACAACACCCGAATGTGCACTGCATTGTGCCCGGTGGTGGTATTAAAAACGATGAGCAGGTGACCTTTACTTATAAGGATTACCGGCGAAAAGGGGACAATCGGCACAAAACCATGCAGCTCGACACCGATGAGTTCATTCGACGCTTCATGTTGCATGTATTGCCGGCGGGGTTTCATCGCATACGTCTATACTTGCCACGCGCCCCGCCAAAGTCGAATTAATATGATACGAAACATCCACAACAGCACCATTTATACCATCGCTAAAAGGCGATGATAGGCTCGCTATACTTGAAAACCAATACAGCACAAAAATAGAGGGAAAAAGTCGGAGCGATAATGTAATTACCACAATAAAATGCAATAAGGCGAGACATAAAGCGAGTAGAACACTCGCCCGAAAAAACAAAAGCCACAAACATCACATCAATACCCGCCCACGCAACAACGAAATCCCCATAGCTCACGCTCGAAGGTAACCCACCGCGGTTTCGTTCACTGGAGATTATCCGCCAGCAGTCATGAAATAACGAGAGTAATTGGGGTTTAGTGTGCTTGACTGCTAGCCGATAATCTAAACAATGGTAATCCTTAGACAAAGTTTCATCAACTGGCCCCATTTGGCACTTTTGCGACCGTCATAAATTAGAAGCTTACGCCGGCAATGTCAGTAGAGCCGTCTGTAATATTTGGTAAAGTTTTACATTTATAAAATGTAAAATTAAGTACTGACTAATTCAGATAAGCTTGTTAACACCAAGCGACTACTCCAAAAGAAAGCCGCTTTCAGTTGCATACTCTAATATGAGTATCGCACTTCGCCAGTTTCGTACTTTTTAACTCAGTAGCGAACTATCCAAATAGTTGCTTACATTATTTAACAACGACATCGGCCAATGGGAATTCGAAAAAGACGGTGTGGTCGCCCTTAACGGCGAACTGATATCCTTCAATGGTGTAGTGGCAAAAACAGGTTATTTTTTGCGCTGATATTTTCGTCATGGGCATATATTATTTAGGTATTTATTCATTTAGCAGGAAAAAAAGTCATCGTATTACTGCTCAACACATGCTTGAGGGTTTCTGGCTCTGCGTGGCCACTGCCTAAAACTGACAAGAAGCGGGCATGGACGGCTTCCTGAGTAAACCAATTATGCAAAATGTGTTGTTAGATGTTGCACAGCGATGGATTAAGAGCCAGTAGTTGCCTCCATTACTTTTTTGATAACGTTGCTAAATACACTGCGTATTGACTAACGGTCGCCCTTCAAGTTGACGATGATTTTATTTCCGGGAGCAACTATATCAACCGTTTTACAGAGCTTTTTTACTAAATCCATACCACGACCTGATAGCCCATTTACGCAAACATTTTTGTCTTTATTCATATCGAAACCCTGTCCTGAATCTATGATTTCAAAATCTATTTGTGCAGTATTGGGGCAGAAGGCAAATTTCATAATAAGTTTGTCGCCTGATCCAAGTTCTGTTAATCGTGCTTTCTTTAATTGCAGATATTCAACAAAGCCCGAAAAATCATTCTTTAGCTTTGAGTCTAAATTCAGAATACCGTGATCTATACCATTATTGATGAGCTCAGCGAATACAGTAAATGCTCTTTGTCTTAAGTCACCGACTATATCTGCACTTCGCATAATACCGTCTAAGTATCCAACAACATCGGTGCTCGCTATAAGTCCGCCTTCAATTTCAAGTGTTACAGTAATTTTTCCTTGATTAGCAGCAATGAGTTTTGGCTTATTGTGTACATGGCTGTCGATTAACGATTTTATCTGTAAATCACAGATTGAAAGATCGTCAAGCAATTCAGCCATCTCATTAAAAACAGTAAATTCGTTGACAACACAACTAACGAGCGACTCTTTGTAGTCATAACGTTCCAATGTCTCTAAGAGATGGTGCATGCCGAACGGCTTACCCGCAAGATTTTGTTGCTCAATCAGACCATCACTAAAGAAAAATAAGTTGCTAATAGCCTCCGTGCTGACAACCACGATTTTAGGATCAAAAACTTCAGGTTCAAGTATTCCTAGCGCCATCGACATCGATGAATATCGCTCTAACGAATGGTCTGTCTTAAGTAATATAACATCAGGCATCCCACCATTAAAAAGTTGTAACTCTCGCTTATTGAAATTTATCTCTATGCCAATTATTGCAACGAACTTATTATCAGGTAATTCTATATTAAGTTTTTTATTGGCTTCATGGATAATATGCGCTAAGGAAAAGCCCTTGCTGATCATTGCCTTGATTGTTGAAGCAAGAGGTAAAATACTGATGGCAGCAGCTAAGCCGTGTCCTGTCGCATCGGCGAGGATTACAAAGAGGTTGCCATTCGGTGCTGTATTACAAATAAAAGCGTCCCCGTTAAACGAACTTGAGGACTGAATGTAAGTGTCGACATATTGTGTGTTATGTGCCAATGAAGCGGTAGTATATTCATACACATAACGTGCTAAATTTTCCTCTTGTTTTCGTTGATTTAGTAAATTTTCTAGCTCTTGTGTTTGTAAGTTAACTACTTCGGATTGGTCGTATAGACGTCGGCAACGTTGGATTTTTTGCCATAATAGGTCAACGCTAATGGGCTTTACCAAAAAGTCATCAACTCCTTTATCGAAAGCCTCCGACATCAAAGCTTGATTATCTTCAGCTGTAATCATCATAACGGGCACTTTACAAGACAGTGATTTTATAAAAGGTAGAATGTCGATACCGTTGCCATCAGGAAGGTGGTTATCGAGTAAGATAAACTCGAATGATGAGATCATTAGCTGATCTTTGGCAGCTTGCAAATTACTGCTTACTTTGGTCTCGCATTGCTTGCTTATTAAAAAAGTCTCAAGGATTTCAGCAAATAAAGAACTATCTTCAATTATTAATATCCGCATCTGAAGCTCTGCCTACGAAATATCAAAAAGTTGATCGAAATTAGCAATTTGCAAAATCTCTTTCGTACTTTCCTTGGGTCCTCTAATTCTGATAGAAACGTTTTGACTCTTAGCTTTCTTTTGCAGCAATACCATCATGCCTAAGGCAGAGCTATCCAAATATCCTACACGACTAAACTCCAACTCAATCTCAGTCACACTGTTATCTGCTAGTAGTTTCTGATATTGCTCAGTAAATTCTTTGTGATATCCAAAGTCAAAACGTTCTGGTATTCGTATTACTTGCTCGCTCATGATGTTCTCCTCTCAAAAAGGGAATTGCCATGAAAAAAGGACGCTGGCAAAACAGTAGGTATTACGGAAATTTACCATTTATAATTTTACAATATTCTAAATATTGACGTAAATAGTTAGCCCTATTGATAATATTATACAAAGATAAAGATGCAATTTTTTTATGTTACTTCTTATAGCGTTAATTGCATGAGCAAATTCAGGATAGCGATTAGAAAATGACTTTTCTTTACCTCCGTTAAACATGCTGCTAATGGCATAGTCACTAAATCAGTCTTAAAGGTCAATGTTTTTAACTTATATTAATTAAGTAATGGTTAACCAATTTATATAGTGTAGAGCCATCCTTAATGGAAAATATTTTTTGCCTTTCGAAATCATATTTAAGTCTTATGCTATCTATCCCATCACGTTAATTTGCAAAACGAAAATTTTTGCAGTACACAAATTCATTTTTTGCAAAGCAAAAATGCAAGATACGGTAATTATTAAAAATAAGCATAATAATCATCAGCTTAAGCTATTTAGATTCTTGGTACATTACTTGCTAACTTAGTTTATAAGTACGTAAAGCGTTTTATTTACCGAGTGAGGGCGGCAAGATGAAAAAGAGCAATCTTTGTGTTCCGAGTGACTACGGCGTGAGTTTTAATGTCAACTCATTATCATACGCTCTTATAGCGTATAAGAGCGGTTGGCTTTGTCGTTCAGCGAAACCAATAAATCGTTTCATATTTACTTTATTGTTTTCTCTGGGATCTAGCTTACAGGCAGCGGCTCAATCTTTGGTAGATTCAGACCTAAATAATCAGTCACTTTATGCCAGTGGATATATAACGGCGGGTGCACGCACAACAGTTGGGGGTAATGTTCAAAGTGCAACTGCAGTAACACTCGCCGCAAATGCGATTGTTGCGGGTAATGTAGAGGCTGGATCAGCTGCCACCCTCGGCGCTGATGCAGGTGTTGTTGGCTATATCGAAGCGGGATCTACTGTAACGCTCGGTGTAGCTGCCATTGTTAATGGCTATATTCAGGCGGGAACTACCGCAACTATTGGTGCCAGTGCCATAATCGATGGTAGTGTTGTAACTGGTACTACCGCAACCTTTGATGCCCTTGTTGAGGTATCTGGCGATGTTTTAGCTGGAACCACAGTAACCGTGGGTGCTGGTTCAATTTTTCATGGTAATGTTGACGCTGGGACTACAACAACCATTGGTGCTGGTGTTCAAATTGATGGTATTCTAACGGCCAATTCTTCGCTGGTTCCACCCCCTCCTCTCTTAGTTACAAATCAAGAAGTGTTAATTACGTCGATGCAAATAGCACTGAAGGATTTGGGAACAGGAACAGAACTGGTTTCTACTACTTTTGGGGTAAATAATGAAACGCTCGAAGCTGGCATCTACAGTACGATAGACTATTTGACAATCACCGGAGGCAAAACCCTCACACTCGATGGCAAAGGTGTGGATGGCACATGGATTTTTAATATTGCTAACTACTTGAGTTTTGCTATTGATGCAAAGGTAATATTGTTAAATGTAACCGATAACAGCACTATTATTTGGAATGTGATGGGCGACAAAGTTGGCTCAGCCGGATATACACAGCTAGGCGCAGGTGCCGAAACTACTGGATTTATTCTTGCTAAGGGTTTCGTTCAGACGGGTGCAAATACAGTTATAGAGGGTATAGCTAATGATTGTGGCGGCGCTTATTCAGCAACGAATTTCATCGAGTTCGGCGCGGATAGCGTAGTCGGACAGACAGGTTGTACTAACGGAATGGCCGCGTCAATAAGTCAAACCATAGCTGACGCTCCCCTTGCAGCAACCCTCGATTTTGGTGATGCGCCAGCCTCATACGCTAGCCTTGCTGATGATAATGGTGCTCGCCATAGTACAGAAAATAATGCCATTTTTATGGGGGCTGGTGTTGACGCCGAATTTGATAGCTATCAATTTCCTCTCAGTGATGACGTAACAGATGACAATGATGATGAAGACGGTGTGGCTTTTGTTACCGGTCTAGAAGTGAGTAATGCTGCTGCATTGGAACTTACCGCATCAACGTCAGCTTTTGTTGATGCCTGGATAGATTTTGACGGCAATGGTGTGTTTGGATCTGATGAGAAAATTGCTGATGCTCACGCTGTAATACAAGGTAACAATACGATATTTTATGACGTACCTGAATGGGCTGAGGTGGGCAGCACATGGGCTCGATTCAGACTCAGTAGCATCGGTGGGTTAGAGCCAACTGGTAGTTTCAGTGATGGGGAGGTTGAAGATCATCAAGTTGATATCACAGAGCTTAATGTCAGCATACAGTATTACCCTAGTGCTTCTGAGTGGGCAACCATTGCTTTTGAAGATAATTGGCCATCAATAGGCGATTATGATTTTAATGACTTAGTTATGAACTATCGTATCAGTGAATACACACTCAATGGTGAGGTTATCCGGATTAAGTTAGAAGGGCAAATAGCGGCCGTTGGTGCTTTACATCACAATGGTTTTGGGTTTCATTTACCCGGTATTTTGCGAAGTAGTATTGATGAAAATGCTATCCGCTACACCATCAACGATTTACCACAAAATAGCTCTCCTTTAGAAGCGGAGCGTAATCAGGCGATATTGATTATCACCAATGATGTGTGGGACTTCGTCAGTCCAGGTGAAAGCTGTAACTATTATCGGACTGAACCGGGTTGCGGTTCTGATATTCAAATGGTTTTTTCAATGACACTGCCCATGACTGATGCTATCCCAAGTGCTCAGATGCCAGAATTTCCATACGACCCATTTTTATTTGCGACTGAGGGTTATGATCATAGCTTAGCATTTGGTCTACCTCCGGGCAGAGCGTATGAAATACATTTACCCGATAAAGCACCGACAGAAGCTTTTAGAACCGATTTCTTTGGTCGTAGGGACGATCGCAGTGAGCCACAAAATGGACGTTACTTTGTGAGTGCGAATGGTATGCCCTGGGCTATAAATGTTGGTGTCGAAATGCATTATTCCTTGGAGTATATGGATGTAATTTATGCGTACCCCTTATTTTCTAGTTTTATTGCGAATCAAGGGCTGGTGGACGCTGACTGGTATATTTTGGAAAACGCCAACACAAATAATATTTTTGCTAATTAAAGAGGTATCTTATGAATAAGTTATATATTTTTGTTTGCCTAAGTATGTTGATTACTGCCTGCGGAGGCGGTGGGTCTGATAATATTACGGCAGTACCGCTGCCACCAGCAGGGGAACCACTGCCCGTTCCAATTCAAAGCCAACCGGCTATAACTGAATTTAGCTTAGAAGAAAGTAATCCTAAGGAGGCTGGGGATACGATAGGAAGTTCAGCAAAAAGCAGTCATGAGATAGTCGTGCCAGATGGTTTTGCACTCAGTAGCGAACGCTCGTTTGACCTGCGGATTACTCGATCCCAAGATGACAATCAAGCTGCGTACTTATCACTGTGTAGCGACTATAAGCAGCATAACGATGGAAGCTATAGTATTAATTACGACAGCTGCCTACTTAGAACTTCGTTGAGTGATATTAACTACGAAGGTGTCATTATAGTTACCAACGATACAGCTGGTTTAGTTGCCGCGCTCTGGTTTATGGATGAAAGTAAAGAACCGCTAATCACAGATTGGCGTTTTTAATGACTTCCTATTGAGCTGGTATCCGGTTTACGCTGCGATATTATGGTCTATTAATCAGTATGATAACCCCCATCATTTCCGCAAGACCGAATTAATGGGGTGAGGGTGAATATAGGGCTATTCTATAATTGAAGGCCTATTCGGGTGAACTTAGCTTAGGACCAGCATTAATGAGGCTGCGGCCATGTGCTGTATCTGTAAATTTCTCAAAATTATCAACAAATAGACCGGCGAGCTCTTCTGCTTTCTCGTGCCACTGCTGTGCTTCACCGTATGTGCCTCTTGGGTCCAAAATAGTCGCATCGATACCGGCTAATTGTTTTGGAATACTAAGATTAAAAATGGGTAACAGATGTGATTCTGCCGCATCCATGCTGCCATCTAAAATAGCATCGATGATTGCGCGAGTTACTTTTATAGAGATGCGTTTACCAGTGCCGTTCCAACCAGTATTAACTAAGTAAGCCTGAGCATTAGCAGCCTGCATTCGTGTTTCCAACACATTCGCATACTGAGTTGGATGCAGGGTCAAAAAGGCTGCACCAAAACAGCTCGAAAATGTCGGTGTTGGCTTAGTTATACCCAGTTCGGTGCCTGCTAGCTTAGCGGTAAAACCGGATAGTAAATAATATTGAGCTTGCTCAGGTGTTAGTTTTGCTACCGCTGGTAACACGCCAAAAGCATCGGCAGTTAAAAATATCACTTTTGTCGCATGACCAGCTTTAGAAATCGGTTTAACGATATTCTCAATATGATTAATCGGGTATGAAACCCGTGTGTTTTCCGTAATCGAGTTGTCATCATAATCGATCATCCCCGCGTCATTGTGGCTTACATTTTCAAGCAAGGCATCGCGTCTAATAGCGGCATAAATATCGGGTTCATTTTCTTGGCTTAGACTAATGGTTTTGGCATAGCACCCGCCTTCCAAGTTAAATACCCCATTGTCATCCCAGCCATGTTCATCGTCACCAATAAGCTGTCTTTTAGGATCCGTTGAAAGGGTCGTTTTCCCGGTGCCGGATAAACCGAAAAAGATTGCTACGTCTCCTTTTTCTCCGACGTTAGCGCTGCAGTGCATTGACGCAATTCCTTGCAACGGCAGGTAGTAATTCATCATGGCAAACATGCCTTTTTTCATTTCTCCGCCGTACCAAGTTCCACCAATTAGCTGGATGCGCTCGGTCAGGTTAAAGGCAACGAAATTTTCAGAATTGAGTTCCTGTTTTTGCCAGTTCGGATTGGACACTTTGGCGCCATTCATCACGATAAAATTAGGTTCAAAGGCGGCTAATTCTTCGGCGCTCGGCGTAATAAACATATTAGTCACAAAATGCGCCTGCCAAGCGACTTCGGTAATAAAACGAACCGACATCCGAGTGTCTTTGTTTGCACCACAAAAAGCATCGACTACAAATAAACGTTTACCACTGAGCTGGTTTGTGACTAAACCCTTAAGTTGGTCCCAAATATCCTGATTAATTGCTTTATTGTCGTTTTTGCCTTGATCTGACCACCACAAGGTATCTTCGGTAACACTGTCTTTTACAATGTACTTATCTTTAGGAGATCGGCCAGTAAACTTTCCGGTTTTTACACATACCGCGCCGGATTCGGTGACAAATCCTTTTTCAAAACCGGATAGTTCTGATTTTGTGGTTTCATTAAAAAGAGTATCGTGGTCCGGGTTATGCAAAATTTCAGAAGTAGTATTAATGTTGTAATCTTTCAATGAATCGATCAATTTCACCAGAGCAGCTCTTTGTTAAGGGAATATTTTGACGCATATCTTAACGGTTTTGGCCACCATCCTCCACCTTTTAACGGTATACTCGGTATAAAAACCAAGAATGTACAGTATGAATAGAATACCGCGAGCTTTTGTTCACTTTAAATATGAAACTTTACATGGATGATTACATAGTAATGATCAATATTTGTTATAGACAATAATATGCAACGCTACATTCTGACAGCCCATCCGCAACCTGAGATTGTTCTGTCATATTTAGGAACACCAAATTATTTATCCGAAGGCTTGTTTAAGCCAAGACCATAAGCCGAGTGAAGATCCTTCAAATAAATTGATACCTAAGGCTGATTTGAGTATGTATAGCAGGGCCAATCCAAGCAATGTGCTGAATGACAAAAATAAAATAGACAAAAATAAAGTCGTCATTAGTGCGATAGACTTTTCACTGCGCGTTACCGCACGAATATTACGGCCCATTAATAAAACAAAATAAATCCGTGAGGGGTAAAATGGAATGGGTATTGTGCCGCGACAGTCGATTTTGTGCTTTCGATAGCCGCCGTTACCAACCGCCACTTTAATGTGCCTTAGTTGCCGGTCTGTAAGGGATAACGCAGTCTCATCAGGAAGACGGTTCAACAGATTCATGACATCAGGATCAGTACGGATGGAGTTGATTTTTTTCAATTAAATTTCCTTAATATCCACAGCGCTTTGTCGTTGCCCCATCCATTTAATCGCTAGTGATTCCAAGCTATTATAAAGTGAACGAGGTAATAAGGATAATAATGCGCACGCATAGGTTGCGATTGTCCGCTTGGGTTCTTCAAATAGAATTCGTGGCTGTTCGAACAATGCTCTATGGATCAGTTTTATGGCTTGGTAGCTGTCTCTTGAATGAATTGCTCGACGAGCTAAATATCTCAACTGGTAAGCTCTTGCTAAGGGTAATAATTGATTGAATAATTGGGTGTTAGTTTGCTGATTTTTACTCATAGCTAAGGTCCAACTCGCAAACTGTTTTTGTAGATTTGCGGATAAGCCACCTCCATTTATTCTATAATATGTAAGTGGCGTCGAAATACCTTCAAATTTCCACTTGTTTGATAACGCAATTCGAACCCAAAGCTCAATGTCTTCAGATTGTCGCAATGTTTCATCAAAATAATATTTGCGGTTTTGTTCTTGGCTTGTAGTTGAAATATCTGCTAAAAGTCTTCTCCGAATAACGGGAGCTGAACCATTTCCTACTGGATTGCGACATAGAATGTCTCTAAAATCAATCTCTGTTAACTTAGGAAATTGACCCGTACCCGTCATATTGCCCTTTTCGTCTATAAACAACGAAGGACAATAACTGACGCCAACTTGAGGATTGCTATTAAGATGTGCCACATGTTCAGTTAGTTTTTGACTTGCCCAACAATCATCTGAATCAAGTAATGCAATGTAAATCCCTTTGGCCGCCTGAATACCCGTGTTTCGGGCACCCGCCAATCCTCTATTTTGTTGTTTTATTAATCTGATGCGGGGATCCGTAAATTGCTTGAGAATATGCAGAGTATTGTCAGAGCAACCGTCATCAACACAGATAACCTCAAAGTTTTGAAAGGTCTGTTCTAATACAGAGATAATGCATTTCTCAATGTATTTTTCTACATTAAACATAGGAATAACGACAGTAACCATGGGTAGGGGTAGCTTATTCATTTGAATGACTCCTCAAGAACAAAAATTTGATGATTGAGATACGACGCAAAAAACAGCGCTGAATGAGCAAAAATAAAAGACACACTGCGCTCATTATCAGTACGCTGAGTGCAAAATCGATGGGTGTGTTTGCGTTGAATAAAAATAGGCCAATGGCGCTTGTTATTAAGCAAAAGATACGAACATACATCTCGTATTGGTATTCAGCTTTCGCCCGTAAGATGTTGCAATGGGTATCGATGAAAATAGCAGGTAAAGCAGAACAACATAGAAAGGCGACGGTTGAATAACTCTGCTGCCATTGTTGTTCAAATAAAATAGGAACATAAAAAGGTACGGCTATAGCCTGCAGAATAAAAGTGAATGCAACAAAAGATGCGAACGCATATATTTTTAGTGTGAAGTTGCACAAGGTGTGTTGTCGATGCTTGTTGCATAGGTAAGGATACAGTCCAGAATTAAACGCATTGTTAAGCGATTGGCTTAAACCGACCCCTGCACTTTTAGCGAAACTGTAAACACCAAATAATTCAGGACTCAGAAGGCGTGCGCCAATTAAAACATCCAATTGAAGCCGCAGTGCTCTTATGAGTTCGGTAGACAGCAACTGTCCTGAGCTTTTAATTAATGATAAGAAGATAGGTTTGTTAAATCCAATCCCATAATTCTTAACCGGCGCGAAATAGAATAAAATAAGCCATAAAACAACAAATACCCATTTGCCATAAACTACGGACATAATTCCGAAATCGAGCAGCGCAAAAATGCCAATACTGATATTTTCTGCCAAAATACATAGGGCATTACAAATACTGTAATAGCCCATTTTGCTTGCTCGGTGTAACAAAAATACCTTAACGCTAACTAAAGGGTAAGGTATGTATGCAAGTGCCATTAAAATAAGCAATTCTGAGAGTTGCGAGTTCTCGTAAAAAATCGCAATGGGGAAGGCTAAAGCGACTTGAACGGCGGCAAGTGATAAGCAAATAAGCCATTGTAATACCGCGCCATTTCTTACAAATTCAGATAATTGATATTCATTGCATTGTACAATTTGAGAGCCTGCACCGGAGCGCAGTACTAGCTTTAACACTTCATGACAAGCAAGTGCCAGCATGATGGTGCCATATTCTATTGCACTGAGTTGTGCTGCCAAGATCAATATAACGAAAAGTCGCGAGAATTTAGCCGCGATTTCTGAACCCAATAACCAACTGACGTTGCTTAATAAGCGCTTATTTTCAAATTGTAGTACTGGGATTTTCAATTATGACACCTAACAAATAGCCTTGTTAAATGGTGTATTCAAAAATTGGTCCACTTTTTATATTAATTTAAAGATCTGATTTACATAGTAAAATATGTATTTTTTTATTTTTACATTTGAATTTCGCAAGTTGCAAAGCAATTGCTTTGCAACTTGCGAACGATTACTGGAGTAGAAATGAGACTTGCTTTTCTGTAATAGAAAGCAGACCGAAACACTATTTCATTAATCTTGCCATTGCTGAACCTTGCGGTATAGGGTCGACGGGCTTACCTCCAGTAATCCTGCCGCTTTAACTACGTTATCGTCACATGCTGCAATTGCGTGTTCGATAGCAGCCCTTTCGACCTCTGCGAGGCTTCGTATGCCCTCAATACCGGTGAGTAGATTATCAGGAGTGTGAGGCACTGCGGTGAGATTCAAACCGGATCCTTGCATAACGGGCACTGGTTTTTTTTTATTGTTTATTTCATGCACCTTTTGGTCTGACAACCGCAACTGACGGATAATAATTTTCGCAGTGAGCAGCGGACCTTCTGACATTACTATTGCACTGTGAATTGTATTCTCGAGTTGGCGGACATTTCCTGGCCAATCATAATTTTGAATTAATTTCTGAGCGTCAGATGATAGGCCAACAAATATCTTGTTTTCTAGCTCACTAAAATGCTGTAAAAAAAAGTGGGCTATCTGAATACTGTCTTGTTCGCGTTCATTTAAAGGCGGTAAATTAATAGATATAACATTTAGCCGATAATAAAGATCTTCGCGCAACAGTCCTTTTTCTATAGCTTCATAAGGCTCGCGGTTGGTCGCACTTAAAAAACGAATGTCTACTTTTTCTACCTTGTTGCTACCTACTTTTTGAAAGGTACCCGTTTGCACAAATCGTAATATTTTAGCTTGTAAAGCGATATCCATCTCACCAATTTCATCTAAGAAAAGTGTACCTTTATCGGCTCTTTGTGCTGCACCTTCACGATTCGATGCCGCTCCTGAAAATGCCCCTTTAACGTGGCCAAAAATTTCAGATTCCATTAGCTCACGGGGAATTGCAGCACAATTTAAGCTCACAAGAGTCATGTTCTTACGCGGACTTAATTTATGTATTGCATCGGCAACAAGCTCTTTACCTGCGCCGCTTGGGCCAGTAATAAAAACTGAAGCATGACTTTGCGCACAGCGTTCGACTGAATCATAAACAAACTGCATTGGCGTAGATTGTCCAATAAAATTCATGAAATTATGTTTTCGCCTAGATTGCCATTGCTCCAATGTGCGGCGCAATAAACTGCGTTCCGCCAATATTTCACTATAATTAATAGCCTGTTGGATAGTAATTAACCTGAGATCTGCTTAAGCAGTAACCATAGCGTTGAGCTCTACGTCAGTCAAATTAAGGCTTGGCTTGTTTTCCTTTAAGCAATAAGCCACCAATCCAGCGAGTAGATTGAGCATAAAGCC
>Ga0307933_1000058_pt1 | contig 100103 bp, 74 predicted proteins | sample OrgLakmetageno88_FD_201811 | JGI IMG/M metagenome (GOLD analysis project Ga0307933, IMG submission 201811) | Saline water microbial communities from Organic Lake, Antarctica - #88 | ecosystem: Environmental > Aquatic > Non-marine Saline and Alkaline > Saline | place: Antarctica: Organic Lake...
TAGGCGAAGTGAAAACAGGTGTTCTTGCTTCTAATTACTAGAAATAGTAGATTGCATGAGCCGTATACGAGGTCCGTATGTGCGGTTCTGTGAGAGGGATGAGGCATGAGCCTCACCCTACTCGATGATTATTTAAGAGGGCAACATAGAGGCTTATATTCAATCAATTATGTAGCAAGTTTAGGTTCAAAAAATGATTTAGATTGTAGCTAACCAATCATCTGTTTTTTGTTTATCAGATAATTTTGCTTGAACCCAAAACTCACCTTCCGAACTTACTTCTTTCTTCCAAAATGGAGCATTTGTTTTCAAAAAATCCATAATATATTCTGTCCCTGCAAATGCAGCTTTGCGATGTTTGCTGCTTACTCCGACAAACACAATTTGTTCGTTAGGTGTTAATTTGCCAATTCGATGTATAATGTTAATTGCACCTAAAGGCCAATGTTTACGGGCCTGATCACAAATGTTCATAAGGCTCTTTTGTGTCATTTCAGGGTAGTGTTCGAGAGTCATATAGTGCAGGCTACCACGTTCAGTAAACTCTCTTACTAGCCCTGTAAAGGTCACTATTGCACCGTCTGAATCAGCATTTTTTTGAATTTTTGCATACTCGCACGCAAGGTCAAAATCGTGCGCTTGTATACTAATGAATGTAGTTGGTTGTTTCATAAATTCGATTGCAACGCCGATTAAAATTGGTTTGAATGTTTATTATTTTTGCTAAGCGTTATTTTTGTAAAGCATCACTTTCGCTAAGCATTGTTGCGGTTAACTTGTAACCATGATAGCGCGAAAGATAGCACAACAGCATGTGATTAGGGCCAACTTTTGTGTATGAGCCAATCTATATTGTGCGCTCCCATGAAATGAGGCCCTTTTTAACAGCTAAACATGTATACTTGGTTGCCTCAAGTTAATTTGAGGGTAATACCTAGGTTTAATAATGACAACTAAACTATTTAGAAATATTTATTTATTCCTTATACGGTTTTGCGTTTATAAATTATCATTACATATTGATAGGGGAATTTACCATTCAAAAACCAACCATTATTGATATTGAGGCTAGCGGATTTGGGCCTGAGAGTTATCCTATCGAAATTGGCGTTGTGCGCTCGGATGGGCTTCGATATTGCCAATTAATTAAACCTTTTGATGATTGGTTGCATTGGAATATTGAAGCAGAAAACATACACGGTATCAGTAAACGTTTACTGAAACAAAAAGGTATTTCAGGTATTCAAATTTGTTTGGAACTGAATGACTTTATTGGGTCTGAACAAACTTATAGCGATGGTTGGGTTGTTGATTTACCGTGGTTACTGAAGTTATACGATCGTTCCCAAGTAGAACTAGGCTTCCGATTAAGTGCTCTTGAAATGATTTTAAATGAATTTCAATACGATGTTTGGGATAAAACTAAAGCAGATGTCCTAAGCAAAATGACTGTTCAACGTCATCGGGCAAGCAACGATGCAATGCTTATCCAACGTACTTATGCCGAGACGTTGAGTCGCTAAAATACCATTCTAAAATGCGAAATGTAAGCCTGTTTTACCTTCAACAATTACTCCTTCCTATTGGACACATCTATTTACATTTTTTGCTAAATATAAAACAATTTTTGCCATAGAAGTTGGGTACAATACCGGCCCTAGAATAATTTTATGAATTGACAAGGTTTTTTTCAATGGCTAGTGGTTTCAAAAAAGTAGGCATACCAATATTGATTTTAGTTGCTGCAATCGTAGTGATGGTTGTGTTGATTAGTATAAAGAAACAGCCTGAGAAAGATGAAATAATTACACGTGACTTCCTGGTCGACGCAAAACCAATAGAGGTCCAAAATGTCGACTTTTTAGTGTATTCACAGGGTTCGGTACAGCCGAAAAACAGAACAATGTTGAGTGCCCAAGTCAGTGGACGCGTTATTACCATTGCAGATAATTTCATTGAAGGTGGCTTTTTTAAGAAGGGTGATGTGCTAGTTGAGTTAGAAACTGCTGACTATCAAACCGATTTACTATTAGCGGAATCTGAAGTTGCGCGAGCACAAGCTACGTTAGACGAGGAAAAAGCGCGTGGAAAAGTGGCTGCACAAGAGTGGCGTTCGTTTAATAAAGGAACCGCTCCTGAATTAGGACTTAGAAAACCTCAACTCGCTCGTGAAAAAGCTTCAGTTAAAGGAGCACAAGCCAACTTGCAACGTGCAGAACGTAACTTGGACAGAACAAAAATCAGAGCACCATATGACGGCTTAGTTAAATCTCGCGATGTAGATTTAGGTAAATTTGTCTCTTTAGGTGGGCAACTAGGGGAAGTTTTTGCAACAGATGTAGCCGAGGTTAGATTGCCATTAACTGACGATAATATTGCCTTTTTGGCTGACCTAAGTAAAGAAAGCCCGCAAGTAACATTAAGCTCTGACGTTGCTGGAAAGAACATTAAATGGCAAGGAAGATTGGTTCGTGATGAGGCCGTGTTAGACACTCAAAGTCGGGTAATCTATGGTGTTGTAGAGGTTAACGACCCATACCAATTAAATGCACCGGCAGAATCAAAAGGCATGGCACTTCGTTTTGGACGGTTTGTAAGTGCGACAATCACCGGCATTACGTCAAGTAATATGGTCGTTTTACCGCGCAACCTTTTACGCTTAGACGGCACAATATTAACGGTAGATGATGACAAAAAAATCAAAATTAACTTTGTAACAGTACAAAGAGCGGATGAAGATTTTGTTTATATTAGTGACGGTTTAAATCCGTTAGAAAAAGTCGTGATGAGCGCTATACCTAACCCGTACGAAGGTATGCCGGTTCGTTTCTTGGGTGATGAAGAAACGCCAAAGACGCAACCAGAGTCAGCTGCAGACGATAATGCTATTGAGGTGAAATAATGAGTGATCAATACGAAGAAGAACATATTGATACCGAGAAAGGCATCATTGCTTGGTTTGCACGCAACAGTGTAGCGGCTAACTTGTTGATGTTTATTATTATTATCGGTGGCATATTTGGTATTTTTAGAGTCCAAAAACAAGTCTTTCCCTCATTTGAAGTCAACGTCATAGCGGTACAAGTACCCTACCTAGGAGCTGCGCCGCAAGAAGTGGAAGAAGGCGTTATACTCAAACTTGAAGAAGCAATCAAAGATCTCGAAGGAATTAAAAAACTAACTTCAACGGCTCGTGAAGGAGTTGGCTCTATTCGTATCGAGGTTGAAGATGGCTACGACGTACAAAACTTGTTAGACGAAGTCAAAGTGCAGGTGGACGCCATTCCCAGCTTTCCCGGGAATACCGAGAAGCCAGTGGTATATCGAATTAAAGTTCCACAAGACGTACTTTGGGTATCAGTTTATGGCGAAACAACTGAACGAGAGTTAAAACAGTATGCTCAAGGCATTCGCGACGAAATCATCGATTTAGGCGGTATTTCAGATGTGTCAGTCGTTGGATCGCGTGATTATGAAATTTCAATTGAAATATCCGAACTAAAATTACAGGAATTTGACTTAACCTTTAATGACATGGTGACCGCAATTCGCGAGTCTTCTATCGATTTACCAGGTGGGTCGATTCGTTCAGAGAATGGTGATATTTTATTGCGCGCCAACGGTCAAGCTTATAACGCTTGGGACTTTTCTAATATTGTATTGGTCAGTCGAAATGATGGTACAAGACTTCTTTTAGGTGACATTGCTACCATTAACGATGGTTTTGTAGAAGATAGACAGTTTGCATTATTCGACGGCAAGCCCTCAATCAGTCTCCGTGTTAGAGCCGTGGGCGATCAAAACGCTTTACAAATTTCTAATTCAGTTAATGCATATTTAGATGAAAAACGTAAAACTATGCCCGCCAATTTGAGTGCTGATACGTGGGGCGATAGTTCGTTTTATTTAGCGGATCGCTTGAGTATGATGCTTAAAAACATGGGATTTGGCGCTTTACTTGTTTTTATTGTCCTATCATTATTCTTACGAGTGAAGTTAGCTTTTTGGGTGATTTTGGGCCTGCCTGTTTGTTTCCTCGGCACGTTAATGTTCATGCCGGCGTCGCAAATAGATGTTTCAATTAATATGTTGAGCTTATTCGGGTTTATCTTGGTTCTCGGGATTGTGGTTGATGATGCCATTATTATGGGGGAGTCGGCGTATTCCGAAATTGACAAAAAAGGACACAGCGCCGAAGCCGTTATTAGAGGTGTTAAAAAGGTCGCAATGCCGGCGACTTTTGGGGTGTTAACCACCATTGCCGCATTTTCACCTATGTTGATGGTCAGTGGCACCTTTGGGGTTGTATGGAAGACTATTGGTATTGTCGTCATTATGTGTCTTGTATTTTCTTTAATAGAATCAAAACTAATATTACCAGCGCATTTAGTGCACATGAAATTAAAGCCGTACGACCCAAGCAAGGCCAACAGGTTTCAAAAGTTTAGAGATTTCTTTAGTGTTGGTATTAAAGTCTTTATAGAAAAAAAGTATGTGCCATTTTTGAGAAAGGCAGTGAAATACCGTTACACCACCCTAGCTAGCTTTGTTGGTTTGTTGATTATTACTATTGGTCTATTTGCCAGCGGTTTAGTGCGCTGGCAGTTTTTCCCAAGTATACCCTCGGACTTTATGCAGGCAAGCGTTGAACTTGAGTCTGGTTCTTCTTTAGCGCAGCGTGATGAAGCTATTAATGCCATGTTAGTCGCCATGCAAAAAATGGACGACGAAGTAGTAGACAAAACGGGCGTGAAAGCGGTTAAGCATGCAATTGCATTTGATAATGGTATTTTAGGTGGTGCTGTCTTTATTGAATTAACAAAAGGCGAAACACGCGAATTAACAGATGAACAAATTCAAGATATTTGGCGTGAATACTTGCCTGAAATCCCCGGAGTCAGGAACTTTACGATCGGCAGTCCTGGTGGTCCTGGCGGTGGCAATGGATTGAGTTTTGAATTTCGTTCAGATAACATTTTACAACTTGAAAATATTTCCAAAGAATTACGCAGTTATTTAGGTGGCTATGTTGGAATTACTGAAGTTAACGATTCATTCAGCGGTGGTAGTGACGAAATAAAATTAGCGCTCAAACCAGAAGCCGAGGCGCTAGGTTTGTCTTTATCGCAACTTGCACAACAGGTACGTTACGGTTTTTATGGTGCAGAAGCTCAACGTATTCAGCGCGATGACGAAGAAATAAAAGTAATGGTTAGGTATCCAAAAGACGAAAGAAATTCAATTGGTAACCTTGAAACTATGCGGGTTCGTGCGCCAAATGGTGATGACATCCCGTTTAGTGAAGTGGCCGATATTGAGTTAGGTGAAGGCTATGCTAATATTGTGCGGGTAGATGGCAGTCGCTCAGTGTCTGTTACTGCAAAAGTAAACGCTGACATTGTCGATACTCGTGACTTGCTCGTTGATGTGCAAAGCAAAGTTATCCCTGAAATGTTAGCACGTTATCCTGAAGTTGAATTTCGATTGCAAGGTAACTCAAAAGACGAAACAGATGCGATGATTTCCTTGGCTCAAGGCTTCGTGTTTGCGCTTATGGCTATCTATGCTCTGATGGCAATTCCATTAAAGTCTTATTCACAGCCTCTTATTATTATGTCGGTTATTCCATTCGGTATGGTTGGTGCTATTTTTGGTCACCTTCTGTTGGGGCAAGCCGTCAGTGTGTTGTCAATATGCGGGATCATCGCTTTAGCCGGTGTAGTGGTGAATGACTCACTCATTATGGTCGACTTTGTCAATCGAGCTAGGGCTGAGGGTAGAAGTTTAATTGATTCTGTTTTAAAATCTGGTAGTGAACGTTTTAGAGCCATTATACTTACCTCGTTAACAACATTTATAGGTCTCATGCCAATAGTTTTCGAACGTAGCTTGCAGGCTCAAGTAGTCATACCAATGGCGATATCTTTGGCCTTTGGTATTCTATTTGCTACGGTTATTACATTATTGCTATTACCTGCTCTATACATGATATTGGATGATTTTAAGCAGCTCTTCAAACGTAAAAAAAAGATTGCAACACCGCTGCCCGAAACAGTGTAGCAATTATAAAAAAAGGCCATTTCATTGTTTAAAATGGCCTTTTTTGTGTCGTCATTTTCTGTTCGCTAATCAATAAGGTTTGACCACATAGCGACTATCCAAGAAGGTGTATTAAAAATCAAACACCTTTACGCATGAGGTCAGTAACGCAGAGGCTATGCGCATTTCACCATATGCGTCTAATTCTTCAGTTGGCATAACGCGGTCACCTAAAATGAGTGTATGGACACTTAAGCTAGTTATTGCCGAAGCAATCCGTTACCCGTGATTTGTTACACTTATTTTTACTCAATATTCTTTGTAGTACAAAAAACGCGCGGGTGCTTAACCGAATTTACATATAGTTGCATCAATCTTAATCAGCAACTTAATAAGGCATTGCATTCACTGCACCTTCATTCACTGCACCTTTATTCAGTTAATTGTTAATCTTATATTAATTAAATCAATTGGCAAAAGCGCGAGCATTCATGCTGTAATGTTTTGTTAAATAGCTACTGACATTTGTGTATTTTAAAAAACAATGTGAGACAAAATGTGCGACAAAACCGAGGCGTTTACTAATGACAGACAAACTGATCCCTGATTTGGAAATGAATTTTCAGCTTTATGATGTTTTACATGCTGACAAATTGTGTGAACACAGCAAATTTGAGGAACATAATAAAGACACATTTTCTGCCACGCTGAGCACGGCGGAGAAAATCGCAACCGACCTGTTTTTACCACATAATCATATAGCTGATAAAAACGAGCCAACATTCGACGGTCATAAAGTGACTATGATCCCAGAGGTTCAAGTTGCTTACAATGCGTTTTGTGAAGCGGGCTTCATTGCCGGTCGATACAGTTTTGAAGATGGCGGTATGCAATTACCAGAAGTGATAATGACGGCAGCGTCTGCGTATTTTATGGCTGCAAATCCAAGCACCACTTCTTATCCATTTTTAACCTCAGCAGCGGTTAATGTTATTTGCCACTTTGCGTCACCCGCATTAAAGCAGCAATTTATGCCTAGAATGTTAACCGGTGAATTCACTGGCACGATGGCACTGACTGAACCTCACGCGGGTTCATCATTGGCTGATATTACGACTAGTGCAGTTAAGCAAGCCGACGGCAGTTATCGAGTAAAAGGAAGTAAAATATATATATCTGGCGGTGATCATGAATTGTCCAGAAATATTGTTCATCTGGTATTAGCGAAAATTCCAGGTGGCCAACCCGGAGTAAAAGGTATCTCTTTATTCATAGTGCCCAAGTACCGACTCGATGAGAATGGCGAGACTGGCGAGCGCAATGACGTACAACTTGCTGGACTGTTGCATAAATTAGGTTATAGAGGAACAACATCAACCGCACTCACATTTGGAGAGAATGATGATTGTCATGGTTACCTCGTAGGTGAAGAACATCATGGTTTGCGTTATATGTTTATGATGATGAATGAAGCGCGAATAGGCGTTGGTTTTGGTGCTGCTATGATTGGTTATCGTGGTTATCAGTATTCGCTAGAATTTGCGAGGGACAGAACCCAAGGTCGTCATGCTGATCATGACGACTCAAGCAAACCGGCACCTATCGTATTGCATGGTGATGTTAAAAGAATGCTACTTGCTCAAAAATCATATGCTGAGGGTGGTATGGCACTGTGTATGTACGGCTCGCATCTTATTGACCGAGTTAATACGTGTGAGGATACTGAGGAAAAACATGCCTTAAAAGAAATGCTTGACTTGTTAACACCTGTTTTTAAAGCATGGCCCTCTGAATTTGGGCCAAAAGCGAACGACTTAGGTATCCAAGTTTTAGGTGGTTCAGGCTATACCCGAGAGTACTATTCTGAGCAGTTCTGGCGTGACAATCGTTTAAACCCAATACATGAAGGAACTAACGGGATCCAAGCCTTGGACCTCTCATTTAGAAAGTTATGGCAAAAAGAGAGTCTTGGCCTGAAAATTCTGAAGCGTGAAGTAGAAAACGATTTGTCACAAATAGTAACACCTAAAACAGGGGCAATGGCAAAAGAGCTAGTACATTACCTAACCGCCCTACATGAAACAATTGTGCATGTATCTAGTACTATCAAATCTGATAAACAAGTGACATTATTGGCCAATGCTCAAGCGTTGATGAATGTGTTTGCACAAATAGTAGTGAGTTGGATTTGGATACGTCAAGCTAGTGTTGCTGAGCAAAAATTAATGGCTGGAAATGCAACCGAAAAAGAGGCTAATTTTTATAAAGGTAAAATTCAGGCAGCGCAATATTTTATTAGTTGGGAATTACCCACAATTGACCGCGATTTAAAAATACTCAAACAAGACAATGACGTTTGTAGTGGTATGGATCCAGATTGGTTTTAGGAAAAATAATAATGAAAAATAAACAATGGCAACTTGCCAAAAGACCTTTTGGCGAAGCTACAAGTGATACTTGGCTGTATGCTGAAACTGATGTCCCCGAATTAAAAGACGGTGAGTTGTTAATTAAAATTCAATACATTTCTTTAGATCCTGCGATGCGCGGTTGGTTAAATGATACAAAATCCTACATTGAACCGGTACAAATTGGTGCTGTAATGCGCGCTGGTACCGTGGGGGAAGTGGTTGCTAGCAAAAATCAAAAATTTGCCGAAGGTGACCATGTTTGTGGTCATCAAGGCGTTCAAGAATATGCGGTAACTGATGGCAAAATGTTGCATAAGGTTGACCCCAAACTAGCGCCGCTTTCATATTATTTAGGTGTGCTGGGCATGCCGGGTATGACCGGTTATTTTGGATTGCTTAAAACCGGTGAACCAAAAACGGATGAAACGGTTGTTGTTAGTGGTGCAGCAGGTGCTGTGGGCGGCCTTGTTGGACAAATTGCTAAAATTAAAGGCTGTCGCGTTGTCGGTATTGCTGGTGGGGCTGCAAAATGTCAGTTCTTAATTGATGAATTAGGCTTTGACGCTGCGATCGATTATAAATCTCAAAATGTAAAAAAAGCATTAAGAGAAGCTTGCCCAAAGGGCGTCGATGTTTACTTTGACAATGTCGGTGGTGATATTTTAGATGATGTCTTAACCCAAATTAATATGAAAGCACGGATTGTAATTTGTGGGGCAATAAGTCAATACAATAATACAACACCAGTGAAAGGCCCTTCCAATTATTTATCGTTGCTGGTGAATCGCGCCAAGATGGAAGGCATTGTGGTGTTTGATAATATTGCTGAATACCCAGTTGCAATGAAGGATATTGCTGGCTGGATCGATTCCGGCGAAATGAAAGTGAAAGATCATGTTGTTGTAGGAATAGAGAAATTCCCTGAGACATTAATGATGTTATTTAAAGGTCAAAACTTCGGTAAGTTAGTACTAAAAGTAGGGGACGAATAATGCAGCCAGCAGCTAGCGCAGAGAATAAACGTATTTTGATTACAGGGGACGCCATGTCACTCATGTTGCGTCAGTTGCCGGTTTGTCCACATCTCCAATGATATTCGCCTATTCAGGGTCAAAACACGGGGTCATTGGTCTAACCAAATCACCTCGCAGAGGCGTTAGTATTTTAGCTACAAACAAAATAAATTAAGGACAAAATATGCAAGATTTATTTGATTTAACAGGAAAAATTGCGGTGATAACCGGCGCTAGTCGTGGTATTGGCGAGTCTATTGCTCGATTATTAGCCGCTAAAGGTGCGCACGTTATTGTTTCTAGTCGTAAAATTGATGGTTGTGAAGCAGTTGCTTCAAGTATCAGAGAAAACGGCGGAAAGGCATCCGCTTTTGCATGTCACGTAGGTGAAATGGAACAAATTTCAAGCTTGTTTGCGCATGTTAAAAGCGAGTTCGGTAAAATTGATATTTTAGTCAACAACGCCGCTGCAAATCCTTATTTTGGACACATTCTTGATACTGATCTAGCGGCATATCAAAAGACCGTTGACGTTAATATTCGGGGTTATTTTTTTATGTCGATAGAAGCGGGCAAGATGATGCGCCAGCAGGGCGGTGGTGTTATTTTAAATACGGCTTCTGTTAATGGGGTCACGCCAGGCGACATGCAGGGTATCTATTCGATTACTAAGGCGGCTGTTATCAGTATGACAAAGTCTTTTGCTAAAGAATGCGGTAAATTAAATATTCGCGTCAATGCGCTACTGCCGGGTTTAACTGACACTAAGTTTGCCTCTGCATTAACCACTAATGATTCGATTCTAAAGCATGCCCTTAAAGTGATCCCATTAGGTCGTGTTGCTCATCCCGATGAAATGGCTGGCACTGTATTATATTTGGTCTCTGATGCATCCAGCTATACCACAGGCGCATGTATTAATGTGGACGGTGGGATGCTGGCTTAATGCAAATATGGGTTGATGCGGACGCATGTCCAAGCGTTATTAGAGAGTTGCTCGTTAAGGCCTCTCAACGTAAACTGGTGCCACTCACTTTTGTGGCAAATCAGCACATTTCGGTACCGCACAACGAACACATTAATTCTTTGCAAGTAAGCGCCGGATTTGATGTGGCTGACGATGAAATTGTTAAACGCTGCAATAGCAACGACCTAGTTATTACTGACGATATTCCATTAGCGGCTGAGATCCTTGCGAAAGATGGCTTAGCGGTCAATTTTCGTGGGGAGGCTTATGATAAAGCGACAATTAAAGCGACATTGACCTTACGCGATTTTATGGACCAAATTCGAGCAAGTGGAGAACGCACGGGTGGTCCAAAATCATTTTCCGCAAAAGACAAAATGAACTTTGCGAATCAAATAGATAGGATTTTGGCCACACGTTAAAAATACACGTCTTAACTAAAAGAACCGGTAGAGTTAAAAACAAGACCGGTTTTTATATTAGCTACCTTGGGTTTCGTCGGTTCAAAGTAAACTCAAATTACCATCATTAAATTAAAGTACACCAGAAATAGCAGCAGCTAACACTTCAACGTTTTTAGTGTTGATACCTGCAATGTTGACTCGGCTAGAGTCAACAAAGTAAATACTGTTTTGATTGCGTAGCTTTTGTACTTGCTCTGGCGCAATACAAAGGAAGGAAAACATGCCTTTTTGTTGGTTAATAAAACTAAAGTCTTTGGATGCGCCCTGCGCAGCTAAGTTATCAACAAGTAGCTTGCGAAGCTGGATCATGCGCTCACGCATTTCAGTGACTTCGCTTTGCCACAAGGCAGTTAAGTTTTCATTGGCTAATATAACATCGACCAAAGCGCCGCCGTATGCTGGCGGCATTGAATAAGTACCGCGAGCAACAGATTGAATTTGTGACTGCACAATGTCACGATTAGTGGCATTATGCGTAATCAATGCAGCTAATCCGACACGTTCACGATATAACCCAAAATTTTTGCTACAAGAGGCTGCAATGATCATTTCAGGCACTGACTCAGCCATTAAACGAAGACCATAGGCATCCTCTTCCAAACCTTCACCAAAACCTTGATAAGCTAAATCAATAAAGGGTAAAAAGCCAACTTCGTTAGCTAACTTAGCCAGTGCTTGCCATTGCTCTCTGGTTAAGTCGGCACCTGTTGGATTATGACAACATCCGTGCAATAACACGACGTCACCTCTTTTAACCAATGCTAAACAGCTCATCATTTCGTCAAATTTAATGCTGGCAGTGGTTTTATCAAAATAAGGATAGGTAACTATTTCAAGACCGGCATCGCCAACTAGTGGAATGTGGTTAGCCCATGTTGGGTCACTGACCCATACTTTAGTGTCTGCATTACAACGTTTAAGCAACTCGGCTAATATGCGCAATGCACCACAACCACCTGGTGCTTGAACTGCAGCAACACGGTTTGCTAGTAAAATGGGACTGGCTTTGCCTAAAATTAACTCAAGCATACCATCAATAAAACCTTGAACACCTTGGGGCGTGATGTATACCTTTGAGGTTTCTGTTTCCATTAACTGCGTTTGTGCTGCAACGACAGCCTTTAAAATTGGCGTATTGCCTTGTTCGTCTTTGTAAACACCAACACCAAGATCAATCTTTGCTGGGTTGTTGTCTTTTTTGAATGCGGTGGATAAACCTAGAATAGGGTCGGGCGCTAGAGCAGGCAAATGTTCAAACACGATTGTTCCTTAAAGATGAATTAAATGTGATTTTTTATAGAATCGGTATTATGCCAGTTTTATGTTAATTTTCGAGATAAATTACTCTTTCTTGATATCAAATTCAAAATGTTGCACCGAGGTTTGCTCTGCTTGGGTATTAAACGAACGTTCTTCCCAAACTACATGCTGCTCGTGATCAACCAATAACACTGTTGATGAACGCGTACCATATTCAGGACTTTGAATAAATATTGACGATAACCGTCGTTCCCACTCAATGGGAACGCCTGTTTTAGGCAGAGCACTATCATCGGCAAGTTTGTCATTATGAAGTAATTCAAAAAGGTGCTCAGTATCCAACACATCTGCATGTTGGCAATATTTTGCAAGCGCTTCTCGCCCAGTCGATAGCTTTGGCCAAGGACTGTTAAGTGATGCGTTTGAGAGCCCATAAACGCCGTCATCTAGGGCCACGCAGGTATCTTCAACGTTGTTATACACGTGCAATTGCGCCAGTGTGCCAAACAACAAGTTGTAACCGTTATATTGTGCTTTCGAATCGGCGAGTGTTTGCGCATACTTCTTTTGTTGTTTACTCGAACCCGACAAGAAATTTAATACTAACTCACCGCGTGTTTTAGCATCTTTTACTTCTTTATTAAGCGCTCTAATATTTGTTAGTGCAGAGACGCTACCATTCTTGTTAATTCCCATCCATGTGCCGCCGGCTTCATTGTCTTTGCCTGCTAATATATCTTTATGATGTTCCCAAAACGCGGAATTAGTTGTTGATCGATGATGAAACTCATCGCGGTTGGCCGCAATAATGAGAGGGAATTTAGGATGTTGATTAACTGCAATAAACAAAATACACATATTTGAAGTAGGAACCTTTACTTATCATGCGCCGTGAAACGCTAGTACGAATAATGAACAAGAAAATAATGTAGCCCGTTTAGTTCTAACAAGGTGCGCTAGAAAGGACCCGTAACTATGGTATTATCTTGATAACAAGTCAATACGAGAAACATTTTCAGTGAAGAAATTAGCCCTTGATACCAAATTAGTGCATGCAGACCGAAAAATAAACAAACCACAGTTTGGCGCTGTTCATGAAGCGACCAATAATTCAGTGTTATTCGAATTTGAAGACGTACAAGATCTCGTCGATGTATTTCAAGGTAAAAAAGCAGGACACGTTTATTCACGTTCAAGCAGCTCTTCAGCTGTTTCATTGCAAAACGTGCTCAACGAGTTGGATGGTGGTGTCGGTGCCGTTGTTTTTGCAACAGGTATGGCGGCTATTAGTTCAACTTTTTTATCGCTATTAAAAAGTGGCGATCACATTGTTGTAAGCCAATATCTTTTTGGTAATACGCGCAGCTTCATGGCGGCTATCCAAGGCTTCGGGATTAGTGTTAGCTATGTTGATGTCACCGACATTAGTACGGTTCAAGAGGCTTGCAATGCAAATACTAAAATGATCTTTTGTGAAACTATAGCCAACCCAGTAACACAAGTTTCGGACTTACAGGGAATAGGCGATTGGTGCGAGTCACATAACATTCTATTTGCACTGGATAATACGATGACGCCCAGTGTCTTGTTAGATGCAAAAACTATCAAAGCATCCTTGTTATTAACCTCGCTTACTAAATACATCGGTGGGCACGGCAATGTGTTGGGTGGTGTTTTAGTTGATACAGGTCTTTTTAATTGGACAAAGTACGACAATATTGATAGTAACTATAAGGTTGAAGACGAGCAACAATGGGGGCTTACGCAAATTAGAAAACGTGGATTGCGTGATATGGGAGCGACATTGGCTCCGCAGTCAGCGCATTTAGTTTCTATTGGTTTAGAAACATTGACTATGCGCTTGAGAAAAATCTGTGCCAATGCACAAGCGTTAGCGAAATACTTGTCGACGCATAAAGGCGTTGCAGCTGTTTATTATCCTGGTTTACAACGACATCCCCAGCATGTCAGGGCAAAGGGGCTTTTTAAACGCGGTTTTGGCGGCATATTATCTGTCGAGTTAAGCGCTAAAATCGAGCCTTATGCATTTCTGAACGCATTGTCTTTAGTTATATCGGCGACTCACTTAGGCGACACTCGTACTTTAGCTTTGCCGGCAGCCTCTACTATTTTCTTTGAAAACGGTGCACAAGAAAGAGCGAAAATGGGTATTTCAGACGCTTTGATTAGAATTTCCCTGGGCATTGAGGATATTGAAGATATTCTGGCTGACTTTGATCAAGCCTTTGCTTCAATGTTTATAGACTGAGTGTGAACTAGTCAGTTAAGATTTTTAAAATTAAATTAAAAATTTTCTGAACTAATTTACAAATCACATGACTAACTAATACTAGTCGATAACGTGTTTTAGTTTTTTGATTAGTTATGTGTTCCTAGTTGAGTGTGTTTAGCCCCTCCTGTAAAAGGTGGGGCTTTTTTTTGCATACTAATTAATAAACGAGAAAAACAGGGTATTACGTCTTTACAAGGCCAACGCTGTTTTGATGTCAGCAACAAAATCGTCATTATCTGGTTTTGTAAATGCACTGTATGACTCAACTACATTGCCGTTTTTATCCATCAAATACTTATAAAAATTCCATTTCGGCGCCGTACCTGCTTTCTTTGCCAACATCGCATAAAGCGGATCTGCATCGTCGCCACGAACAGAAATTGATTCAAACATGGGGAATTTAACGCCGTATGTAAGTTCGCATAATTCGGCGGTTTCTTTTTCAGTCCCAAATTCTTGATTAAAGTCATTTGAAGGGAAACCTAAAACAACTAAACCTGCTTCTTTAAATTCAGTATAAAGCGCTTCTAGGCCTTCGAATTGAGGTGTAAAACCGCATTTACTTGCGGTGTTCACGAAAAGTATGGTTTTACCTTCATACGCGTCGCACATATTGATAACTTCTTGTGAGTTGAGTTTTCTTTTCGCAAATTTTAGTAAATCAGGGCATTCAGAGGCTATCGCTACTTGGCTGCCTACCATCATTGCCATCAGCAGTACCAAGGAAATTACTTTTTTCATTTTCGGTAGTCCTTTTCACATCGTTATTGATTGTGGTTAGTTTGATCAAATTTAGGGAGCTGTTGCATTTATAAAAATCAGTTCGGTCGCTGCGCGAGTCACGTTAACATGTTAACCTCTAATTTGTTCAGTCTGAGAGGGAAATAAATTTGCCCCTTACTCACGTTAATATAACGTGATAACTACTTTTAAAGAACACTAATAATGACAACATATAAAAAAATAGTTTATTCAAGTGTAGGTATAGCTTTACTAAGTGCTTGTTCTGCAGCGGAAAATTCAGCTTCTAGTTCGAGTAAAAATCCAGTTGCTAATTTTCCAATAGAAACTGTATCTCAAGTAAACAATACGATAACAACAAGCGATAAGATACAACTTAATCTTAAGCAAATAATGTCGGACCCAGATTGGTTAGGCCGTAGTCCCGAAGATGCATTCTGGAGTGCTGATGGCGCTTCAATTGGCTATTATCGCAAGCAAGAAGGCAAGCCAATCCGAGACTTGTGGTTAACTGCGCCAAATGACAAGGATAGTAACCAAGATAATAGCGGTGATAATAATAACGCCGGAAATGGTCATAAGGTCAGCTTAGCCGATATTCATCAGTATGAGTATGATGAAATTATTGGTGATAAAGACATGGACTTTGTCGCGTGGCTGTTTGAGGGAAATATCTTCGTTCAATCTAAAACTGATAGATCAGTGCGTCAGCTAACTAAAAGTTTAGATAGTGCGAGGAATCTTCAATTTTACAAGCAAGATGGGGTTTCTTTTCAGCGTAATGATAGTTTTTACACCGTGAATGTTAGAACCGGTATGCAGGAACAAATGTTGTCATGGCACTTTGATGATGAATATGAACCTGTTAGTGAGCCAGAAGACTACATTGCTGAAGAACAAATTAAGTTAATTGATTACGTAAAACTGCAACGCAAAAATAGAACTCTACGCCATGATAACGACAATAACTTAAAAGAGAAAAATAGCAGCTTGATGACATCGTCATTCTATTTTGATGCCGAACATACAACGGTGCTAGCAAGCTTATCACCCAATGGCAAGTGGGCTATTGTGGTAACCACCAAAAATAAGCCGAGTCGCGATGATACTGACATTATGCCGGATTACATTGAAGAAAATGGGCGTATTAAGGCGCAAAGTGTGCGTCAGAGAGTTGCTGATGCAGAGCCAATTCAACATGATGTTTGGCTACTTGAAGTGCAGTCAGGTGAAAAAACCAAGTTAGACTATAAAGCCTTGCCCGGTTATAACGAAGACGTATTAGCCGCAGTAAAGCGCGAAAATGCAGAAGCCAAAGGCAATACCTATAAAGAGAACCGATTGCCACGAGACATTGGCTTGCTGTTTGATTGGTATGCCACCGAAATGCCGGTTAAGTGGCATGATAACAGCGACAAAGTAGCTGTAATGTTGGAAGCTTGGGATAACAAGGATCGTTGGATAGCAACAATCGATGTTGATGATAAAGTGTTTGAGACCCAGCATCGTATGCATGACTCTGCTTGGGTAAACTACCGCTTTAATCAGTTTGGTTGGTTTGATGAAGCTGAAACACTTTACCTTTTATCTGAAGAGTCTGGCTATTCGCAGTTATACACGAAACCAGTAAACGGCAAGTTAACTTCAGTAACGCAAGGAAACTTTGTTGTTGATAATGTTGTTCTCACCCAAGACGACAACTACTTTTATTATAAAGCCAATAAGAAGCACCCAGGCATTTACGAAATCTATCGTGTGTCTACCGATTCAATGAATTCGAAAGCATTGACCGATTTAAATGGAATGACGGATTACCAATTGTCTCCTGATGAGTCGTCGTTATTACTCATACACTCAAAATTGGTCAAGCCGCCTGAATTGTATTCAATAGATTTGCGTATTGAAAACGATGTACCAGTAAAGATTACAAGTACGATAAGCGATGACTTTCTTAGTGTTGATTGGACTTCACCTTCTATTGTTGCGGTTAAGTCGAGTCATACTGAGCAACCGATTTATTCACGTGTCTATGCGCCAAAAGGTCCCGTTAGTGAAAAGCACCGAGCCGTTATGTTTAATCATGGTGCGGGTTACTTGCAAAACTCACACTTGGGCTGGTCAGGGTATTTTCATGAATTTATGTTTCATAGCTTTTTAGTGTCACAAGGCTATGTGGTTATGGATATGGACTATCGTGCGTCGGCAGGTTATGGACGTGATTGGAGAACCGCAATATACCGCCAAATGGGTACACCAGAAACTCAAGACTTAAAAGACGGCGTTGAATGGTTAGTGCAAAATGCGAATGTCGATCGCAATAGAATTGGGACTTATGGAGGCTCGTATGGTGGTTTTATGACCTTTATGGCATTGTTCACTGAACCTGATTTATTCCAAGCAGGTGCAGCGCTGCGTCCTGTTTCCGATTGGGCACATTACAATGATCCATATACTTCTAATATCCTCAACAGACCGGATGTTGATCCTATTGCTTATGAGCGTAGTTCTCCCATTTATTTCGTTGACGGCTTAACAAAACCGCTCTTGATTAACGCCCCAATGGTTGATGACAATGTATTCTTTGTTGATGTCGTTAGATTAGTACAAGTCCTCATCGAAAAAGAAAAAGAGAATTTTGAAACAGCTATTTATCCGGTAGAACCACATGGTTTTGTGCAGCCTAGTTCATGGTTGGATGAATATCGCCGTATTTATAAGCTGTTTGAAGAAAACCTATAATCTATGTGAAGCGCCTATACGCGTCGCTTCTAAGGAAATATGTGTTTTGTTATAGGTTTCTTCAGTCTGAACCAAGTTAATACCTTCGAAGGATTGAAACACTCAGCACAAGGAGGGCGTGGTGGTGGGTATATTAATTTGGTGCAGGGACTTCCTCAGGCGTGAAGGCTTTGCGGTCTGCATTCGTAGCTAATGCCTTAAACGCGTTTACTTTATTCTTACAGGCCAAAGGTATTCCGTCATCTTGGCTAACAATCATTTATTGAACAAGGTGTTTTAAGTTAGGGCGATGGGCTTTGCTGTGACCGCGGGTTATTCTAATAAAATACTGGTCACAACCTTCATCATCAGTATATTTGCCAGTTAGTGAATGACTCGTGGCATCAAGCGATTTGAACTATTATAAATAGAAATAATTCAATTTTGTTTGATCAATGTGAGCTTTAAAGTAAACTTCCAAAGAGTCTAAAAATATTAGACTAAAACATAAATAATTGATAGCGTATGACATGAATCAAGGTGTGGCTAATGTGTCAGTTATTTTTACACTTTGTTTAAAACAGATAAAAAAATAAGTCTACATTACTGTTTATAAACGAATAAATATAATGGCATTATTTATGCAGCGTAAAAAAAAAGGAATTAGGAGGTAAAATGAGTTTAAAAAGTAGTCTAAAGATTATATTGCTAGGTACAGCAATTTTAGTTTCATCCATAGCTTCTGCTGCCATTATTAAAGTCGAAGATGTCGAGCTTAATACTTTAGAGCTCAGTAGTGGAACGTTTAAGAGCTTTTATGCATTCACTGAACACGCAGGTAACCTGATTACATGGTCTGCCAACACCGGATTAGAAGAGGCGAATACCATTGTTACGTTTTTTGCCAAGGTCAACAATGATATTGCGATGTTTATGATTGCTAGTGGTCCAGATGGGTCTGCAGGTTCTTTAGATTTCGATGTCACCGCTTCCCAAGGTAGCATTTTGTTTGTAGACGACCCAGACAATGATCCAGTTAATGGGTCTAATGTGAGTATGAGTTATGTGGCAGGAAAAACTGATGGGATTATTTACGGAAAGTTCCCAGTAGGCCAATGGAATATCGATGTTTTATTTAATAGTACTAGCGGTTTAGACTCTATGCGATTTTTAACCTTTGATCAACAGGGACAAGCAAGTGTAGCTCTAACAAAAGACTCGATTCAGGATTTTTCTGTGACATCAATGAATATCACTTCGCCCAGTGTAGTGATGCTATTTTTATCCATGCTTGGCTTCATTCTTATCCGAAAGAAATAGAGAATAAGCATTGAAAGGTTGAAGCAATAGATAGATTGTCCTTCTATTATTTTTTTAAATTAACTATGAATAGTACAGATATTCCAATTTTTGTTGTCGGGGCACCCAGATCAGGCACGACATTACTAACAGCTATGTTATCTGCCAGTAATTCAATCGCCAGTGGACCAGAAACTCAGTTTTTTAACAAACTTTGTTCTAAACAACTCTTAGAAGCAACTTCAGATAAAAACTGGCCTGAGATAGCGGTAAAATTATTAACTTCACTTAAGCTAGCAAATCAAAGAGTACATGAGTTATATAACGTTTCTGCCATAGACCTTAATTCATACTTAGTTGTTCGGAAGCCTAGTGTTAACGCAATGCTAGAAGCATTTGTACATAGTAATCAAATAAAAAAATTGAAAAATAGATGGTTAGAAAAGACGCCTAACCATCTATTACACGTTGACTCCTTGAGAAGGTATTACCCAAAAGCTAAGATTATAAGAATTATCAGGGACCCTAGGGACTCTGCCTTATCGATGTGCGCATTGCCTTGGGCCTCCAAGTCCGTCATAGAAAATGCCGCCTTGATAAATGAGTGGTATGGATCTAGCTCTAGTTTCTTCAAACATGATATTAATTCTATTACTATTAGGTATGAGAACTTAATACAGGATGCTCAAATACAACTACTCTCAATTTGTGAGTTTATTGAAGAACCGTTTGACGAAGCAATGTTAACAACTAATAAGTCATCTAAAAATATTATTACGCCAAATGAACCTTGGAAGAGTTCGGTCGGTATGCCACTGAATACAGAAAGAGTTTATGCATGGAAAAACTCTATGGAAACATCCCTTTTTCTAGCTGCATCATTAGCGGCATATGATGTAATTAGTGAATTCAAATATGAAAATTTTATTGTTCGTGAAAAAAAGGCGTTACTATTACTAGGGATAAATAAGGAAAGAGTAGTACTAGACGAATGCTCTAAAAGTATCGTTGAAATGGGATTACAGCTTTTATTGAAATGTAAAAGTAAGAATCCAAATATCTATATAATAGAGTCTACAAATATTTTTTCTTGGCTGAAAGTCTCGCAACATATATTAAAATTACTTTTTCAGCAAAGGCTTAATTTTAAGTCTATAAAAGTTAAAGTTTTAGCGCTCAACGATCGAAAAAAGTAAGAAAAATATGGACTATTCATGCCATCAAAATTTGTAACAGCCTCGGTTTTCTAAATTATTTAGGAATAAATTTCCTTTAATTGTAGCTTTTATTCGGTTTATCAGTTGTTATATGTACACAAAAAAAGGCTAGTCAATATGAAGTGCCCGAGAAAGTTAGACAAAAACTTTTGCGGGCAATTAATGAGTCCGTAGTTAATAGCAGACTAGCTTTAATCGACATTCCAAAGCAGCAGTTGTTTTGAGTCGGTGTTTTTAGTCATGATTTGATCTATCATCCGTATGAAGCAATTATGAGGGACGAAGCCGCTGGCCTTATTGCCCTTAATAATGGAATAAAGTGTCGCAATTGCGTTCGCACCGTTGGACGTTTGACTAGGTTGTGAAGCCACTAAATTGCTGCCTTATGAATTAATAAGCGGCGTCTTAGTAAGCTAAAAACACCAATCAATAAGCCAATAATCGCACCGTATAGATGACTATCTACGGCTACATTAGCATCAATGAGATCAGGCATTAAACTACCCGCACCATTTAGTTGTTCATTTCCTACTTTTAGTATCAGACCAATCAATAAAAGCCACCCACTCAACAGTTTGTTTTCCAAGTCTCTGATGCAACCCCAAGCGAATACGCCATGAATCGCGCCTGACAGGCCGACATACCAGGTGACATCCTCAGAAAACAGGTACAAACAAAGTGAAAGAACAACACAAGTAAGAAAAAACTTGGCTAAATAGGAAACGGCTTCATAATCGTCGCCATGCAGTGCCCATAATAATAATAAGCCCAACAGATTAAATAAAATGTGAATGAAATTGGTGTGCAGAAAATGCCCGGTCACTATCTGATAGTAATTTTCTTGTGCCCACCAACTGCGTTCAAGTGCAAAATAGTTTGAACTTATGGGCTCGAACAAAAAGGCGACGATACTAATTAACCCTATGATCAGCGGGCCTAAGTATTGATTTGGACGAGTAGGGAATTGGATCATGTGTAGATTGTTTAACTGCGTATAGATTATTTTGATGTTATCTTATCATTAGAAAACAACAATGCGCTCACATAATCTGTTAAATTAATTACTGAGTAAATTTTATGATAAACAGTGGTAAAGCATGATAAACGTCAGTCGACAAAATGCAGTTTTAACAATTGAAATTGATAGACCTGATAAAAAGAACGCACTGGTCCCTCATATGTATATGGATATGGCAAAAGCCATCGAATCTGCCAGCGAAGACGATATAAGAGCGGTCCTAATTCAAGGTTCCCACGGTTGTTTTACTGCCGGTAATGACATCGCTGATTTTGTGTCAAAAAGTAATGATCAAGAACTGAATGAAACTTTTCGCTTCATGATGGCTCTAGTTAATTGTCCAGTGCCTGTAGTTGCTAAAGTGGAAGGTTTGGCAATTGGTATTGGAACAACATTGCTATTGCATTGTGACTTTGTTTACTGTGCTGACAACGCTAAGTTCGCAATGCCGTTTATCAACCTGGGCTTGGTGCCTGAATATGCCTCTAGTTATATCCTTCCTCGGATTTCAGGTAATTTGCAAGCCGCTGAATTGCTGTTATTAGGAGAGACCTTCAGCGCTCAAAAAGCCTTTGAATGTGGTATTGTTTCCAAGGTCGTAAGTGAACAGGCGTTATTAGATTTAGTTGCTCAGACCCTCGCAAAATTAGTCTCTAAACCTAAAATGGCACTCGTACAATCGAAATTGCTTTTGCGTAATCAGAATGCTGAAATTGAACAACATATTATTGCTGAATTAGCAGTTTTTGCAGAAGCAATGGAGAGTGCACCTGCGAAAGAAGCGTTTTCTGCTTTCTTAGAAAAAAGACCAGTAAATAGATTGATATACAAGTAGGTTGTCAATCAACGCAAATATCGTTATTGAAACAGGTAAAAAATGAAAAAATTAATTTTAGCTACATTAACAGTGTTCGCTTTTTCATCCTTTGCTCAAGCAGAAAATCAGGTGCGAGAGGATCGCGAACCTGAAGCTGATACCGGAAAAACGGCCAAGCAAGCATATGAATCAAAGGAGTATATGGTTGTCGCAGCCAATCCTTATGCCTCTTGGGCGGGTAAAAATATACTTGAAAAAGGCGGCTCGGCAATTGATGCCGCTGTTGCGATCCAAGCGATGTTGACATTAGTTGAACCGCAATCGTCTGGTATCGGTGGTGGAGCTTTCATTCTGTATTGGGATAACAAAAATAAAAAACTGCATACTTTTGATGGTCGCGAAACAGCTCCTCAAAAAGCAACACCTTACATCTTTTTAGAAGATGGCGAACCTATGCGCTGGATTGACGCAGTGGTTGGTGGTAAAGCGATCGGTGTACCGGGTGTGCTAAAAGCTCTAGAAATGGCACATAAGGAATTTGGCAAATTAAAATGGAGAGATTTATTTGAAGATGCTATTACAACCTCAAGGCAAGGATTTACAGTATCACCTAGACTAGATTCGTTATTAAAATTAGATATACATCCGGGTCTAAATAACTTTGTCACTTCACAAAACTATTTCAAACCAAATGGTAAAGTGCTCGAACAGGGCACGCTTCAGAAAAACCAACTGCTTGCAAATACCTTGCTTAACATTGCTTACCACGGTACAGATTATTTTTATAAAGGTGAGTTAGCAGAGAAAATTGCTGAGGCCGCTAGAACAACGATAATTAATCCTGGTTTCATGACAGCCGATGATTTAGCCCTATATGAAGCCAAGAAACGCGCACCAATATGCGGGAATTATAGAAGTAAGAAAATTTGTGGGATGGCGCCGCCGAGTTCTGGTGGCATATCGGTATATCAAATTTTGAAAATGCTAGAACAATTCGAACTAAAAAAGTACGCATCCGGTAGTAAAGAATTTATTCACTTGTTTTCGCAATCTAGTGCGCTCGCATATGCTGACAGGGAGCAGTACATTGCGGATACTGATTTTACCAACCTACCGGTAGTATCGCTTGTTAGTTCTGCCTATTTGTCGCAACGAGCTGAGCTTGTTGGGCTAGATAAACCTTTAACAAAAGCCGAGGCAGGTAAGCCATACATGAACGTAATGGTGGGGGATGATCAGACGTCAGAGTTACCAAGTACAAGTCATTTTTCTATTGTAGATAAAGAAGGCAATGCGATTTCAATGACTACCAGCATCGAATTTATGTTCGGTTCTGGTGTTATGGTTGAAGGCTTTTTATTAAACAATCAACTAACCGACTTTTCGTTAGCGCCGTCTAAAAATGGCTACCAAGCATTGAATAGAGTCGAGCCCAAGAAACGTCCCCGCAGTTCAATGAGCCCAACGATGCTGTTTAACGAAAAAGGAGAGTTAGAATTGATTATTGGCTCCCCAGGGGGAAGTCGCATTATAAATTACGTTGCCCAGACAATTATTAATGTAGTTGATTTTGACATGGATATTCAACAGGCAATAAATGCACCAAGAATCACTAACCGTAATGATTATACTGCACTTGAGAAAGGAACTGTGCTTACCGAGCTGAAAGTTGACTTAGAAAAAAAAGGCCATGATGTGCGTGTGCTTGACCTAAACAGCGGTTTGCATGGTATCCAGTTAATCGATGGTAAATTAATAGGTGGCGCCGATCCCAGAAGGGAAGGCGTTGCTGTCGGCCGATAAGCCGATGAAAAAGAATCAGTCCCTCTTCTAAGGGACTGTATTTGATACACCTACGACTTTCCAATCTCCTGATTGTCTAATCATAGAAATTGTTTTTAATTCGGTAATTTTTCTATTGTTGTAAGTGCCAATGATTTTGACGTCAACTGTCGCTTCTTTTTTGAACTCTGTCATACTTTCAAAACCACCTGAAACGGGTTTTACCGTTATTTCAGTTAATCGTAAATTCAATATATGGCGCTGAACTCCATTATTTGTATGATATGACTCTAGCAGTCCTGCAAATTTATCAGTCGATAATTTAAGAGCATCGTCCAAATTATCATCTTCGTAAATTGCCATTATAAATACGAGCGCAGCATATTGCGGTGTTTCTTCACTCATCATGCCGTAACGACCCGTTTCTATTTCTCTGTCTGGTTTATGACACGCAGTCATGGTTAATGTAACCAAACATAATAAAACAACTTTGCTAATTTTTTTCATACACTAGTGCTACCATAATAAATTGCTGCCGTAATAATTTATACCTTGCAAACTGACTTACCTGTTAAGTAAATTCATTTTTTATAATGTTAAAATAAAAAATATCAGAATACTAGTTTGTTTCTTGATAGAAAAAAAGTAAAAGGACAGTAAATTCTCTTTACGTAAACCATCGAAACCCCGCTATGTCAGGATTGTTGTTGCCTCATTTTTTTGGTTATTGGAGATAATAATGCCGGCACATGCAGTAGACTTAGACACTAAACAACAAGGTCAAACTTGGTTGTTACCGCCATATTCTTATTCGCTTCGGCAGATTGCCAGTGATCTGGACGTTGGAATAGCGACGATACAAAAGTGGAGACAGGAATTGGTTGATAATGAACATCAGATTAAAAGTGATAAACCGGAGAGCAATGATTTTTCAGCAGATCAAAAGTTTGCCGCCGTCATTGCAACCGGCCTTATGTCAGAGCACGAATTAGCAAGTTACTGCCGCGAACATGGCTTTTTCGTTGAACACGTTAAATCATGGAAAGCGTTATCTATTGCCGCTCACAAACCCGATCAGGAAAGTCAGTACAAGTTAGACACAGCCCGACGCGCTGACAGGAAGAAAATTAAATCATTAGAAAAAGAGTTGAATAAAAAAGAAAAAGCATTAGCAGAAACAGCCGCATTGTTGGTACTGCGGGAAAAGTACAATGCCCTCTGGGACAACAGCGAGGAAGATTAACGCCTCTCTCAAAGCGGCATGAAATTGTAACGATGATTAATGTAGCGATGATAAATGGCGCTAGAAAAGCAATAGCGTGTGAAGCCCTCGGTTTATCGGTACGTACTATTCAACGTTGGTATGATTGGAAAGTGGCCAATTATTCGAAGATGCTAGGCCTAACGCACTTAGTCCTACACCCACCAATAAGCTGTTAGCAGGGGAAACGGCACTTATCCTTAAACCGTTTAACGAAGCGGAGTTCGCCAGTTACCCGCCTGGCTAAATTGTACCTAAATTAGCTGACGACAGCCGTTACATTGGGGCTGGATCAACATTCTATAGAACACTGAAGCATGCCGGCCAATTAGCGAGTCGTTCATTAGTTAAATCAGATCACCAACGCAAAAAGTCAAACGTTCAGGTAGCCACCAAACCCAATGCTGTGTGGTCTTGGGATATCAGCTATTTGGCCACTCAAACAAGAGGCCAGCATTATTATTTATATCTGATCGTGGATATATTTAGTCGCAAAGTAGTCGGCGCAGATGTTTATGAACAAGGGCTAGGTGAGCTTGCAGCAGACTTTCTTCAGCGAACTATCTGGAGTGAAAAGTGTGTAAACAAAGCACTGTTTTGCATTCAGACAATGGCGCGCCAATGAGAAGTTTGCCGATGCAGGCGAAAATGCGCGATTTAGGAGTAGCCAGCTCTTATTAAAGACCAAGAGTAAGTAATGACAATCGGTATTCTGAATCACTTTTTAGAACCACAAAATACCACCATTCGTGGCCAAAAGATGGGTTCAAAAGTCTTGATGAAGCCAGAGGTTGGGTTGCCAACTTCGTTAATTGGTATAATAAAACACATAAACATAGTGGTATCAAATATGTCACGCCAGACGAACGGCATAACGGTTTAGATACCCAAATCGTGAAAGATAGAAAACAAACCTATTTAAGGGCACAACAGATAAATCCTACCGATGGCGGAATAATATCCAAAATGGGGACTATATTGATGAAGTATCATTAAATCATGAAAGTAAAGACGTTGCTTAGCAACAAAATGCGACAACATCATTGAAAAATAGCGGTATTAGGTGATCGCGATGCATAAGAATATGCAATAACCATATCTTTTTTGTCAGTCACAGAAAAAAAGATGTTTTCCGCTTGTTTTAATCACTGTTTCATTAAAACATGGCCAATAATATTCTCTTGTAAACGTTTAAAATCCTCTACATTCCAAGCAAATAATAATGATAACAGTCCTTCTTAGTACTCCACTTCAAGGTCGGAGCTAAAAATATAAGTAAAATAGCTTTTAATATCATGATGTAAAGATAAGCCTAAAGCCGACTCAATATTAGAGCAGCTTACCGTCTTTGCTCGATACACGAGAGTTAGACATTATCCCTTTAGAAGCACCCATTTAAGCAACGCACCACGGGCGAGAACATTACGTCAGTGGGTAAGATGCTGGTACGGAACACTTATAAACTATAGTTACAATTTTCTTTAATAACTAACTCTCACTAATACTATGGCTGTTTTTCAAAGACCTTTACCCCTTCGGGAACTTTATACCAACTTAACTTTTCACTTACCCAAACATGCATTGTAGGTTCAAATATCTCAGAATCAAGTAAATTGACCGGCTTTAGTTTTAACTTGAGTGTGCTTGAATCATCAGGATTGTAATGATAAACCCTATTGCCACACGTAGGACAAAATTTGGCATTGTTTTTATTACCACTCTCTGTGCGTCTACTGCACTCTTTTAATTCACCTTTAAATTCAATTGCAGTAGACGCGATGACAGCTGTTATGCTAAATGGCGCTGTTGACAATTTTTGACATTCGGTACAATGACAAGCTAAAACCATTTTAGGTTTTTCAAACAGTTGATAAGTTAATTGCCCACACTGACAAGCACCGTTAATTGGAAATCCCATGATTTTTATACTCCTATATTTATATAGAAAAAGTAATAATTAACTAAATTATTATCTACTAAAGAACAAAAAATGAAAGACAAACTGAATCCAAGATTTACCTCCGTCCAAATTAATAACCTACCTGAACGAAACCGGTATGTAAATAGGTGCGATGTTGATGAGTTTGATTAGTAAATGAGCAATATATCCGTTTAATTTAATTGACCAAGTCATTAATGTTGATATTCTCAGGAAAGCTTAATTAACCTTTTGATGACGCTTTATTTAATTTATTTATCATGTGGTTACATTATTAATCAACCTGAGCTGAAGTTAAATACCTTTTACATTTTCCAAGGATAAAGCTTGGTATAAAAAATCGTGACATCCCCAACTAAAAAATTATTATTCAGGGTGATATTTACTTTATTTAGATTGGTAGTACCAATCTAAATAAAAAAAATACTAGCAATAACCAATAATAACAATATGTTAACATTTGTCATTTTTTATCTTAGGCATTTCAGTGGACATTTTTAAGAAATTAATGCTCTAGTTGTTTTAAGTCTATTAATAATTAAAAAATAAAAGGGTTTAAAATGAAATTACTATTACGTACTCCTCTTGCTTATGCTACTGCGTTTGCATGTGCAATTTCTTATACTGCCATAGCAAGTGAAACGACTTCCTCAGAGCAAAAAATAGAAAAAAAATCAGCGATTGAAAAACGATTAGAAGTGATTGAAATTCGCTCTTCTAAAAAAAGCTATGCTGAATCTGCCCAGGAAGTACCAACAGCAATAACTGCATTGTCAGGTGAACAAATTGAAGCTATGGGTGCAGAAACCATTATTGATGTTGCTTATGCCGCCCCCAACGTAAACCTTGCTCCTATAGGAACTGTTACCGGGGTTGCCAACTATTCAATACGCGGTATGGGAGTTGTTAATAGTATCCCATCTGTTGACCCTGCCGTTGGTGTTGTCAACGATGGTGTTTCTTTAGGCACAATCTATGGTGCACTAACCAGTACCTTTGATGTTGAATCTGTAGAAATTTTACGGGGTCCACAAGGTACTCTATTTGGTCGTAACGTAACAGGTGGTGTTGTTAATTTACGTTCAGCACGTCCATCAGAAAACTTTGAAGGGAAGGTAAGAGCAACAATTGGTAGTGAAAAACAGCAAGACTTTGCTATTTCTGTAGGTGGGGGTCTAACCGAAAACTTATTAGCAAAAGTAGCCATACTGACCACAGATAAAGACGGTGGCATTGATAACATTAGTGTTGGTCGAAAACAAGGTGCCGCTGATTCAACACTAATTAGACCTATGGTAACTTATCTTAGTGATGGTTTTGATTTTACTGTTATCGCTGAAATATTTGAATCAAATAGTGAAGATGTGCCTGTGTGGAGCCCTTTAGCTTTCACTGATGAAAGCATATCGCATAAAACTGCAAATCAAAATATTCTTGATAACGAACAAGAGTGGACAAGTCTTATTGTAGAAAACAATATCGATGTATTTGACGGTAGGTTAACAACTATTTATGGTCATAAAGAGCTTGACGTGGATAGCTGGGCTGAACTGGGTGCGGGTGTACTTGAGTTTAGGTTTGGTAACAAATTAGAACAAGAGCAAGACTCTTTAGAAGTGCGTTGGTCAGGTGAAATAAGCGATACCATGACATTAACAACTGGCATATATCTATTTGATCAAACCTATGACTATGACGAAGAACGTTATATTGGTGGTGACACACATTATATTCGTGGTGGTGAAATGGAGCATTCATCTCAAGCCGTATTCGCTTCTCTTGATTACGTAATGAATGATCAATTAACGCTTACTTTTGGTGGTCGTTATGGCTCAGAAGATAAAACAGCTAAAGTTTACATTGTAGGTAGTGGTGCTTGTACTCAACCTATTGATTACTTAACGCCTGGTGATCATTCAAGTTGCTCTGCGCCAGAGCAAAAAAATGATTGGGCAAATTTTTCTCCTAAATTTGGAGTAAAATATAGATTAAGTGATGATGACATGGTTTATGGTTCTTGGAGTAACGGTTTTAGATCAGGGGGTTATAACTTCCGTCATCCAGATCCTCAATCTTCAGCCGCTTATGAGGAAGAAAGTTTAAGCGCATTAGAATTAGGTTATAAATCAACCTTTATTGACGGCGACCTACTGTTAAATATTGCCTTATTTGAAAATAATGTCACAGATCTACAATCAACTGCAAACAGACCCCAACCTAATGGAGATATCTTAGCTATTATTGCCAACGAAGCTGAAGTGACATTGACAGGTATTGAAGTTGATGGTTTCTATGTATTAACTGACAATATTGGTATTGATTTTTCTTGGGGCTATACGGATCATAAATATAATACATGGCCTGCTGAGGAAGAAAAAATTGATGCTGGCAACGGAAGCGTAGATTCACTAAGTGATTTAGCATTACCGATGAGTCCTAAAATACAGACCTATATTGGTCTTGTGATTGATCAAAAAATAGGTGACTTAGGGTATATGACATACAACCTAAATTACGCCTACAACGGTAAAACTTTTGGTGATCAGTCTAATTCAGCAGTTGTTGATTCGTATAGTATAGTCAATGCCAATGTTATATTCGATTTTTCAGATAATGATTTATCGATAAAAACATTTGTTCGCAACGCTACCGACGAAGCTTATTCAGCATTTGCTTATAGTTTAGGTTCAATGTTAGCTCCAGCACGTAGTTATGGTGTAGAAGTAAACTATAATTTTTAACTCTTAGTTAACAGATAAAACTTAACGCCTTTGCTCTATTTTCAGTAAAAGCTTTTTGTTAACTAGCGAAGCGTAAATCTCGGGGGACTTGCCCCCAGTTTACTCTATTCTGCTCATAGAACTTCGAAGAAATACATATCATGTATTTAGGCTAATGTATCACTTTATGTGGATACCTAAGTATCGACATAAAGTTTTTGTTGAGCCTTATCGTTCAACGATGAAGGCGATAATTCAAAAGATTGGGTATGATGCCTGGCTCTGTCTTTGTCCACATCAACTTCCACTTCGACTCAAGAGGCCTGAAATAATACTCACAAATTTTTGATTTTGGTCGTTTTTTATTACCAACTAACTCCCTCAGTTGAAGCAACCTTACGGCTATAAACGCAGTAATAACAATGACTTTTTCTAATTTTTTTTGTTTTTTCTGCCGAAACGATTCTAAGTTAGTACCGGCTGATTTCCATGCTTTATGGAGCTCTTCTACTCTCCATCTTAATTCATAATAACGGACAATTTGTAAGGCGTCAGTTGCACAATTTATTGCCTCGTTTGTATACAATTATCCACGATAATGGACTCATACCTTCGGGAGGCTAAATTTCGTTACAACTAATCACTATTAGTGTGGTGCTGCAGATTTTTTTATGTTTTTTAGGCGGGGAGATAGTCACTAACGCATAACGTACTGCAACAATAGCAATATGCGCTTTTCTGCCGCACTTTTGTTGTATTTTAACTTCATAAAACAAGACGCTAGACTGACTCTCAATACAAGGCGATAGTGTATCCCCTTGAGCGTTAACGATACGCTCATGTTTCGCCCTAACAACAAAACGTTGGTGCTGTGTCATTTTACATGAAATGTAATCAAACATGTCTGACTCGAGATCACACACTAATAATATTGTCCATAACACTGGGGTACCTGCGGCTCAATGCCTCAGATGAACGCTGCCATTTATAACTCTCTTTTGTTTCGTATCTTCTTCGTTTGCGGTCATTTTCAGTGCCAAAACCCTCATCTTTTCGACACCAACGATGCTGCTCTGCTAACCCAATAGTTTGCTCGGTTTCAGCATCAATCATCAATACTGAATGAACTAATATGCCTTTTGATGAGCTCTGCTTGTATGTGCCAGTATGGCCCAATTCTTTAGTCACATTATGTCGATAACATAACGTTGAAGTATCTTCTATGGGGAGCATTTTTTTCGAACGGTTCAAATCTGGTAACAGCGATGTCTCCAGCTTCTATTTTATCATTACGAAGAGAGCGATAAGCGCCTTCGATTGAAGCTCGTGAGCCTGACGCTTTAACAATCTAACTCCCCGTATTACTTACTTGCCATGAGGTGACTAAGCTTAACAAGACGCTTTGTACGTCGCTGATCACCTAAATTTGCCTTTACAAATAAGTTATTCGCCCAGTTGTCGAATATCATAAAAGATCTCATCAACCGATGTAGATAAAGTTTAACTTAAAGCAAATTTATTTGTGTATAAGAGACAGATGTCAGGATAGTTGTCGTAGACAAGTTAAATAGTAAGGTCAGCCAGCGCCAGTTAATAAGTCAAAACCAGATCAATGGTCGCATGAAACCAAGTTCGCGGTTGTCATAGAAACAGCCGTTTTATCTGAATCAGAGCTAAGTGAGTATTGCAGGAAAAAAGGACTGTACTCTGAGCAAGTTAATCAATGGAAGCAGCAATGTATTCAAGGCTTTCAAAGTAATGAACAGCAAGCGAAGGAGTTAAAGCAACAGACTAAAAAAGATAAACAAAAAATTCAGCTTTTAAAAAAAGATTTGCGATTTAAAGAAAAAGTATTGGCAGAGACGGCTGCTTTATTGGTGTTGCGAAAAAAGCTGAAGGCCTTTTACGGGGAAGAATCAGAGGACGATTAACTCTTCACGATGAAAGGCTGACATTGATCACACTAATTAACGAAGCAATAATAAATGGATGCAGAAATAGGTCTGAGAACTTACCGGCGTTGGTTGTGTGGTGAAGTGATCGCAGTAGATAAGCGAGCCGAAGCTAAGCTTACAGAGCCGCGTAATAAACTAAGTAAAGAAGAGCGTAAAACGATTATAGATACATTTAATGAGCCTCAATATGCGAATTTACCACCTTCTCAAATAGTCCCTATTTTACTGGATGAAGGGATTTATTACGCCTCTGAGTCGAGCTATTATCGCGTTTTAAAAGAGGAAAATCAATTACATCACCGTGGTCGCAGCAAAGCACCTAAGAGGGTAGGTAAACCAACGAGTTATACGGCATACAAAGCGAATGAAATTTGGTCTTAGGATATTACCTATCTTGCTTCAACCATCAAAGGACAATTTTACTACCTGTACCTGTTTGAATATATTTTTAGCCGTAAGGTTGTCGGTTATGAAGTATATGAGCAGAAGTGTGGCGTTCGTGCTGGGAACTTATTGCAGCGAGACATGCTTCGCGAAGAATGTCTTAATACGCCCTTGGTGTTGCATTCTGACACTTAGAAGGGCATCAATGGTGCGCCGATAAAGGCACAAACAATGAAAGCAAAGATGGAGGAGCTTGGGGTATTGCCATCATACAGCAGACCAAAAATAAGCGATGATAATCCTTATTCAGAAGCTTTGTTTAGAACATTAAAATATCGCCCGGAGTGGCCATTCTCAGGTTTCTTGCGCTTTGAATTGGCTAGGGATCGGGTGCAAAATTTTGTTGACTGGTATAACAACAAACATCGGCATAGCAAGATAAACTTCGTGACACCCGAACAGCGCCATCGTGATGAAGATGAAGTTATTCTAGGAAAGAAAGGATTAGTCGTTGAAAGAGCAAAAGAAGCAAACCCATTACGCTGGGCTGTTGAAGTCAGGAATTGCCAAGCGACCGGGCCAGTGTCATTGAATCCAGAGAAGGAAAATATAAATAGTGAGCAGGAATATGTAGCTTAGTAAATTAGGGTAAACAGTGCCAACTATCTTGACAAACACCGACACTATGGTGGTCATTTATTCCAACACTTGCGCAGAAGAGGAAAGGCTTATCAATCTAGCAGTAAGTAAAAACAGGCTGGTAGAGGGTATATTAAGAACCGTGTAAGTATTGATGATCGTCCCCAAGTTATTGATGAGAAAAGCAGAATTGGCGATTGGGAGATTGATTTGGTTATTGGCAAAGGAGACAGTGAAGCACTTATCACTATTGTAGAGCGTAAAATCAGTTTTACGCTCACGACGCGAAGTCGATGACAATGAAGACTGCATTCTAACAATCACAGCGGATAATGGTAAAGAATTTGCTTATCATGAGGAGGTCACAAAGCAGTTAACATGTGATGTTTATTTTGCTGCTCCTTATTGTTCTTGGCAGCGAGGGTTGAATGAAAATACTAATGGTCTATTACGATAATATTGTGCGAAATCAACAGACTGTAAAAAAGTATCGCAATCAGAAGTCCAAGATGTGATGGTAAAACTTAAGGATAGGCCAAGAAAGAAAATAAATTACTAAGCGCCAGCCAAATTAATGGCTGAACGTAGAGTGACAATAGCTGTTTAGTGGTTATGCACTTCAAGGTTGAATCTGCGAATTATCCTCCTCGTTTTTATTTCATATAACAGGTACATTAATCTATAATTGGTACTACCAATAATTCAAATCTAAATATACTAAGAATAATTAACGATATAATTCAGTTGCTTAAAATATTACATGATAATTAATAATGTATTTTAATATCAATGAAGAGTAAGGTGAAATTAATAATGATACAAAAAAAAACTGAGCATCAATTAATAGTGAAGTCTTCAATTATAGCAAAAAAAATTGAGACGATGATAATCGAAGGTAGTTTAAAAGAAAATAAAAAACTACCTCCTGAGCGTACTTTATGCAAAACATTATCCGTTTCAAGAAATTGTTTACGAGAAGCATTAAAAGAGTTAAGTGCAAGAGGTGTTGTCGAAACAAAAAGAGGTAGTGGGACTAAAATCGCATTATTTAAAGAAACTCAAAGCAATAAATCTATCATTGATCTATTAGCAAAAGATGAGAAAACATTGAGAGATTTATTTCATGTGAGAATGCTGCTAGAGGGTGAAGCAACATACCTAGCTGCATCAAATGCGACAATAGAAGATAAAGAAAAAATAACGCTAGCTTTTGAAGAACTGCAAAACTTAGCACATTCTCAGGACACAGCAAAATTTGCAGAGAAAGATATAGCTTTTCATCGTTGTATATATTTAGCAGCAAATAATCAAGTAATGCTATTAGCGCTGAATAGCGTAAGAGACTTAATGATGAACTGCATGGTTGAATCTGCAAGAAAGGTCTACCCTTTTGCTCATAAAACATTAATTAAGCAGCATAAAAATATATATAAGGCAGTAATAGAAGGTAAGGCAATTTTAGCCAAAAAATACGCTAAAGCTCATATTGAAGCGGTAAAAAATTACTTGAAAATAGATTAAAAAAATAATGAGGCGAAAATAATGGTATGAGTAGATTAAATAGATGTTTTAACATTAGTGATTTAAAAAAGAAAGCCAAAGCAAATTTACCAGCTAGTATGTATCACTATATGGCAGGCGGGGCAGACGACGAATGGAGTCTAAAGCGTAACATTAGTGCTTTTAACGATTATCAACTGATGCCTAATCAACTTAACGATGTTTCAAGCGTCGATATATCGACCAATGTGTTAGGTTGTGATTTAAAAATGCCTTTCTTCTTAGCTCCTACAGGTATGAGTCGCCTATTCCATCATGATAAAGAATTTGCAGCAGCCAAAGCCGCAGAAAGTAAAGGAACTCTTTATAGTCTATCAACCATGGCAACCACCAGCATGGAAGACATCAGTAAAGCGATTAACTCAGACAGAATGTTCCAAATTTACATTTTTAAAGACCGTGAACTCACTCGTGAATATGTAAAGCGCGCCAAAACTGCAGGCTATAAAGCATTATGCTTAACCGTTGATACCGCCATTGCTGGCAATCGTGAGCGTGATCATTATTACGGTATGAGCATGCCACCAAAATTCACCATGAAAAGCATGTTCAGTTATATGACCCATTGGAAATGGGCGTTTAACTTATTACGTAATGCTGACTTTAAATTAGCAAATGTTTCTCATCGAGAAGACAGTTTAAGCCAAGGTCCAATGAGCTTAATTCAATATGTGAATAGTCAATTTGATGCCTCTGTAACATGGGATGATGTTGCTTGGCTATGCGAGCAATGGGATGGCCCATTTGTGATCAAAGGTTCTCAATCTGTATTCGATGCGAAAAAAATTATTGAAGTAGGCGCAAGTGCAATGATGGTATCAAACCATGGCGGTCGACAGCTTGATTGCTCTCCCGCTCCTATTGATTGTATTACCCCTATTCGTGATGAAGTAGGCGATTCACTAGAACTTATTCTCGACGGTGGTATTTCCCGGGGTACAGATATTATCAAGGCACTTGCTGCAGGGGCTAATGCTTGTTCTATTGGTCGACCTTACTTATATGGATTAGCCGCAGGAGGTCAAAAAGGAGTTGAAAAGGCGATTGATATTTTAAGCAGTGAAGTGGAAAGAACCACCGCATTACTTGGCTGTAAAAACATTGGTGAAATTAGCCGTGAACATTTAATTCATTTAAATAATTACTAATTAAAAGAGAACTATTTTGGATTTACTCATATTACTTAGCTGTTTAGCCCTACTTATATGGCTAACGATGAGAGGAGCAAACTTAATTGTTATTGCGCCAATTTGTGCTGCAGTTTTAGCTTTTCTTAGTGGTATTGATATTGGTACGGTCGCAGAAACAGGCTTTACCTTTATTTACATGAAAGGCTTTACCAGCTTCTTTGCTTCATGGTTTCTAGTATTTTTATTGGGTAGTATATTTGGAAAATTAATGGAAGATTGCGGCGCAGCTGAAAAAATCTCCTATTACATCATGAGCCATGTCGGAAAAGAACAAGCAGCTTTTGCGGTAGTGTTAGCCTGTGCAGTATTAACTTATGGCGGTGTTAGTGCCTTTGTTGTTGCCTTTACTTCCTACCCCATTGCCTTAAGTTTATTCAGAGAGGCCAACTTACCACGACGATTTATTCCCGGTTGTTTAGCATTTGGTAGCGCTACTTTTACTATGACAACGGCAGGTTCACCTGAAATTCAAAACTGGATCCCAATTAAATTTCTACAGACTTCTCCTTGGGCGGGTTGGGAAGTAAGTTTACCTATTGCACTATTTATGGCAGTTGCCGGTTATTTTTGGTTAAACAAAATGATCGCTAAAGCTGTTGATAATGGCGAAAGCTTTGAAGCTAGAGAAAATGATCCACACCCCGATGAACGTCATTTACCTAATTTACTATCTTCATTAGTACCATTAATCGCCATTGTATTAATTAGCTTTTTAGGACATGAAACTTTACATCAAAATGCATTAGTGCTTGCGCTACTTATTGGCTGTATCTTAACTTACGTACTTAATATTTTACATTTTGTCAATACCGCGAAAGCCTTAAATGACGGTGCCTACGCTTCCTTAATTGCTGCAGGTAACACCTGCGCTGTAGTGGGGTTTGGCGCAGTAGCTAAAGCTACCCCAGGTTTTGATATTGCGATGGAATTTGTATTAGCTTTACCGGGTAGTGGGCTAGTGAGTGCTGCCGTGGGTATTATTATTATTACTAGTATCACAGGTTCGGCCTCTGGTGGACAATCAATAGCATTACCCGAACTTGCCCCTTATTACTTAAATTCGGGAGTAGAAGCTGATGAATTACATCGAGTAGTTTCTATTAGCTCCGGTGCATTAGATTCACTACCACATAATGGTTACATTGTTACTACCGTGCGTGCAATTTGCGGTGAAACTCATAAAACTGCTTACGGCCCTATCTTTGCTCTAACTGTAATATTACCTTCGATAGGTACCGTTATGGCGGTGACTTTATTTTCAATATTCTAATATTCCACCTAATACCCCCACGATGATTTTTATATTACCGTAGGGATATCCTCTATTAACTAACCTCTGTTCAAGTTAAGCATTGTGATATTACATGATTAACACCCTAGCACCCAAATTTGGTATTTTGAGCCAAACTTAAGATTGGTGTTAAATCTAATGAGGTCGTTCGTCATGAATATTAAAATTGTTAGTATTGCTCTTGCTAAAAGTGTTTTTCAAATATGTATTTTATTAAAGGATGACATGGTTTAATGGAGTCGACTATCCGAGTTAAGACATAATAACCTTATCAGCAGAGTCGAAATGACAAAAAGTAAAAAATATACAAAAGAATTTAAACTTGATGCTATTTCTTTAATCAGAGATCAAAACCTTCATGTTGCAGAAGCAAGCAGAAATCTAGGCGTTAGCGCTCAAATACTTGGTCGCTGAATCAAGGAAGAAGAAAGTGAATATGGTCAAGCTTTTCGGGGCAATGGCAAAATGAAGCCAGGTCAAGAAGAAATACACAAGATAAACATCGATTATAGCTAACCGCACTGCTCAGTTTTGCGCTTACTCTTGACGAGGGTAACTGAATTTACTTCTCTGGGTCAACCTGTTCAACCCATACTTCTCCAGTCGTATTATCGAGAGAGATAATTGCGTAACACTATGATGTCGAACGGTTCGATACCCCCGCTATAACAGGATGGTTTGTTTAAGTATATGCACGTAAGTAAATGCAGCAATGAATTTTACTATTGATTTTCCTCTAAATCAGAAAACTCACCAGAAAATAATGGGCTACTCAAATAACGCTCTGTGCCACTTGCTAACAAGACGACAACGATTTTGTCCTTATTTTCAGGACGCTCCGCATAACGTTTAGCGGCAACAACCGCCGCGCCAGAAGAAATACCAGCTAAAATGCCTTCTTCTTTCATAAGTCGGTTTGCCATCGCCATTGTTTCTTCGTTGCTCACTTGTTCAACTTCATCAATCAGGTCTAGGTCTAGGTTGCCAGGAATAAAGCCCGCACCAATACCTTGTATCTTATGTGGGCCAGGAGTTAATTGCAGACCTGCTTTAGCTTGAGTAATGACGGGGCTGTCCGTTGGTTCAACCGCTATTACCGTTATTGCTTTACCCGCTGTATTTTTAATATAACGGCTTACACCAGTAATTGTGCCGCCTGTGCCAACACCTGCAACAAATGCGTCAACTTTGCCTTCAGTATCTTCCCAAATTTCAGGACCTGTTGTTTTTTCGTGAATTTCTGGATTTGCAGGATTATCAAACTGATTTAATGGAACATAACGACCTGGATCGGCATCCATAATTTCTTGCACTTGAGACAATGCGCCTTTCATACCTTTCGGTGCATCGGTAAGTATTAAGTTGGCGCCTAAGGCTCTTAACAACTTTCTGCGCTCTAAACTCATGCTACTTGGCATGGTGAGGGTTAATTTGTAGCCACGAGATGCTGCAACGAAAGCAAGTGCAATACCCGTATTGCCGCTCGTTGCTTCAATAAGCTCTTTACCTTCAGTCAGCAAACCTTTTTTTTCAGCATCCCAAATCATATTGGAACCAATGCGGCACTTGATACTAAAGCTTGGGTTGCGAGATTCAATTTTTGCGTATACGTTACCACCCGTAACTCTATTGAGTCTAACTAGTGGTGTGCGGCCAATGGCAAGTGAATGGTCGTCAAATGTCTTCATTGTTGTTCCTTTATTTAACAATCATCGCGAGTTAACTTTTCATTATTGGTTGTTATCAAAAAAAACAACTATCACCGAGAGTTACGTATCGCTATTATGAATCGTTAGTGTTTAGTTAGTCGTAAAACTTTTACAGTAACAACAGTATGCGCAAATTGAAAAAAACACAGTGCTTTTTTAGCTATATGTTATTTTTTATTTCACTTAATCAATAAAAACAAAAGTTGAGGGATCCCATGGGGTTTACTGGTACCAAGAATTATATTGCGAGTAAAGAGCTACAACTGGCAGTAAATGCAGCTATTACACTAGAAAAACCACTTCTCATTAAAGGTGAGCCGGGCACGGGTAAGACAATGTTGGCGGAAGAGCTATCTGCTGCACTGGGTGCAGATTTATTGCAATGGCACATAAAATCAACAACCAAGGCGCAGCAGGGATTGTACGAATATGATGCAGTGTCACGTTTACGTGATTCGCAGCTAGGCGATGCGCGGGTTCATAATATCGGTAACTACATCGTCAAAGGCAAATTATGGCAAGCGTTTACAGCAGAAAAACGTCCTGTTTTGTTAATTGACGAAATTGATAAAGCGGATATTGAGTTTCCAAATGATTTGCTACTAGAACTCGATAAAATGGAATTCTTTGTATATGAAACACAACAAAGAATTGTCGCCAAGCAGCGTCCGATTGTCATAATTACTTCCAATAACGAGAAAGAGCTACCCGACGCATTCCTTCGCCGCTGTTTCTTTCATTATATTCAATTTCCTGAAAGAGAAGAGATGACCCAGATCCTTGATGTGCATTTCCCTAGTATTAAGAAAGACTTACTTGAAAAAGCGCTGACCTCATTTTTCCAAATTAGGGATGTTGGAGGTATCAAGAAAAAACCGTCTACCTCAGAGCTAATTGATTGGTTAAAATTATTAGTCGCTGACGATATTCCAGCTTCGGTATTACAAGACAACGATGCAAAGAATGCACTACCTCCGCTATATGGTGCCTTGTTGAAAAATGAACAGGATATACACCTATTTGAAAAGCTCATGTTTATGGCCCGTCGTTAATGTTAATCGAATTCTTCTTTAAATTACGTGAATACCGTTTAAAGACGAGTATTACCGAATGGTTAGATTTGGTGAATGCGCTTGACCATGATGTTGTGCATTCAGATATTGAAGGCTTCTACTTTTTAGCACGCACCGTATTGGTTAAAGACGAAAATCAGTACGACAAGTTTGATAAAGCCTTTGCCGATTATTTTAAGGGCGTGCAATCGATTAATTTGTTCGATAAAGAAATTCCAGAGGATTGGTTGCGATCAGAAATGGAGAAGTTCTTAAGCGATGAAGATAAGAAAAAAATTGAAGCACTTGGCGGCCTTGATAAGTTAATGGAAACCTTGCAGGAGCGCTTAAAAGAGCAAGAAAAACGACATCAAGGCGGCAATAAGTGGATTGGCACAGGAGGCACATCACCCTTTGGGGCGAATGGCCATAACCCAGAAGGTGTGCGGATTGGTCAAGATAAGAACCGTAACTTTTCAGCGGTTAAGGTGTGGGATAAACGCCAATTCAAAAATCTGTCCAGTGACGTTGAAATAGGTACGCGTAACATCAAAGTTGCGCTTCGTCGATTACGCAAGTTCGCGCGCACGGGCGCAAGTGAAGAGCTAGATATAAGAGACACCATTAGTTCGACAGCCCGAAATGCGGGTTACTTAGACCTCAAGATGGCACCTGAACGTCATAATGCTATTAAACTGTTGTTATTCTTTGATGTGGGTGGATCGATGGACGCGCATATTAAGCAATGTGAAGAGCTCTTTTCAGCGGTGCACACTGAGTTTAAGCATATTGAGTTTTTCTATTTTCATAACTGTATCTATGATGGTGTATGGAGAGACAATCAAAGGCGAGGGCAGCAAACCATGGATGTTTATCAAATAATTCATAAATATGGTACTGACTACAAAGCCATATTCGTGGGTGACGCGACCATGGGGCCATATGAAATTACCTATCCTGGGGGCAGCGTCGAACATTGGAATGAAGAAACAGGTGCGGTGTGGATGGAGCGCCTTTTAAATCATTTTGATCATGCTGTTTGGTTAAATCCACAACCCAAACCATATTGGCATTATCACGCGTCATTGCAGATTATGCAGGAATTGATGAAAAACCGAATGTACCCATTAACGGTTGATGGGTTAACTGAGTCAATAAAAACCTTGTTGAAAAAGGCGTGAGTTACCTGCTATTCGTTGCATAATAGCGGGCTAAGCTTGTATCATTAGGCGCACTCAATACAGGAAAGCCAAATGTTAAAGCGTCTTAATAAATATATCAGTGATTCTGGTTTTTGTTCACGCCGAGAAGCTGATGCCTTAATTGAAAAAGGCAGTGTTGCAGTTAATGGCGTAGTGCCTGAACTAGGAACCAAAGTCAGTTTAGATGACAAAGTAACGGTTAATGGCAAATTGATTGAAGCGGTTGCTGAAGATAAAACCGATCGTGTTTACCTTGCTTACAACAAGCCAGTCGGGATAACTTGTACGACTGAACGAAAAGTGCAAGGTAACATCATCGATGCTATTGGCTTTGAGACCAGAATATTCCCGATTGGTCGTTTGGATAAACCCTCGGAAGGGTTGATATTACTGACCAGTGATGGGGACATCGTGAACAAAATTTTGCGCGCTGAAAACGCGCATGAAAAACATTATCGCGTGATTGTAAATAGAGTCGTTTCAGATGAATTTATTAGCAAAATGTCATCCGGCATACCGATATTGGATACGGTCACAAAACCCTGTGAACTGAGGCGAGCCGGGAAGTTTGGTTTTGATATTATCTTAACCCAAGGGCTAAATCGTCAAATTCGTCGCATGTGTGAATACTTAGGCTATGAGGTTACTCGCTTAACTCGCAAGCGTATTATGCATGTGAGTTTAACCGGCATTAAGCCGGGTCAATATCGACATCTAACGGACGCTGAAATGTCAGAGATGAATAAAGCACTGGAAAGTTCTACTAAGACGTTTACGCAGGCTCAATAATAGTGGCCCTAAGCAAACGCTTTAACATCACTCGCTACGCGTTTTTGGATGACCATTACGCGCCAGTACATCAATACAGCAGCGCAACTTAGGCCAGAAATAAAGCCTATCCAAAAGCCTTTAGCCGCCATTGCAGGAAACAACCAATCGGTTAAACCAAGCACAACACCAACGGGTAGCCCAACTAACCAATACGACACAAAACTCAATATCAACATGGCTTTTGTGTCTTTGTATCCGCGCAATGCGTTAGCCGAGACAACTTGAATGCCATCGCTGAATTGAAATAAAGCAGCGAAGAACAAGAGACTAGACGCCATCAGAATGACATCTTTATTCTCAGTATAAAGAGCTGATATTTTAGCACCCAAAATGACGGTCATCGTTGCCGTAAATAAGGCGATGATGATTGCGCATACAAGGGCACAATATACCGATATTTTAGCGTTTAGGGCATCTTCTTTACCAACGGTATAACCAATACGAATAGCTAGCGCCATGCCAATACTCATAGGTAACATAAACATTAATGCGGAAAAGTTGAGGGCGATTTGATGCGAGGCGACCACCTCCGCACCAAAACGAGCAAGTAACAAGGCAACGATGCCAAATAGAGAGACTTCAAACACAATCGTGAAGGCGATGGGTAAGCCAATTTTTAACTGAGTCAATTGTAAGTCTAGTTTTGGCCAATGAAATTGGGTGAACAACGCGTACTTTTTTAATTTTTTGGCCATCATCATATACAACAATGTTACAAACGCCATTACGTAAATAACAAGTAAAGTAGCAATACCACATCCAGCTCCACCCATTTGGGGGAGGCCAAACAAGCCGTTAATGAAAATGTAATTTGCCGGAATGTTGACCAGTAAACCAGCAAACATGATGATCATAGTTGGGCGTGTACTGGACAAACCCTCACAACAGTTGCGTAAACTTTGATACAGCGCAAACCCAGGAGCTGCCAGCAAAATATAGATAATATAGTCGACCGTTATTGACCTTACATCGCTCTCCATTTCAATATTTGCTAACAGTGGCGACACAACAAAAACAAAAAACAAGGCCAATACGCTCAGCATGAGTGACAACCAAATACATTGATGAAGTGCGTTTGCCACTTTGTTGGTTTGATTGCTTCCTTGTAAACGGCTTATGATGGGAGACAGACCCAATGTTACGCCTTGAATAAACATTAATACAGGCATCGTAACACTGAATCCAATAGCGACTGCTGCCATATCAGTGTAGCTATATCGGCCAGCCATAATGGTATCTGATACGCCCATTAATGTTTGCGTAACTTGTGCTATAAGCAGAGGCCAAGCCAGAGTAAACAGCGATTTCATTTCTGTAAAGAAGGCTTGTTTGGTAATTGTTTGGTTCAAGATCACGTGTCAGTTAAAAATGGCGCTAATGCTACCACATTATTTAAGCAAAAAAAGAGCCACGACATAGCGACTTTTTTTCTTTACTCTTGATTCATTGTAATAAGCCATCAGAATGTTAGTGGTTGTTTTTCTTTCCTAGGTTAAACATTCTTCTAACAAACAAGATAGGTATTAATAAAAGTACGAGTGTGCCCATCGAGCCACCACCGCTGCTAGAGGATGGTACTGCTATTACGGCTATACTGACCGATTGGCTAAGCTGATTAATGCCATCTGAAGCAACCACATCAAATCTCAGTGTGGTTGGGCTGGATGGTGCATTACGAGTTAATACTGTGCCACTTTGACCATCAATAGTCACGCTAACGCTATCGTTTTCCAGATCACTGCTGGTTACGCTTACCGTGTAACTTTGTCCAACTGTGACTGATGTAGGCGCCGACACAGTAATTGTAGGCGCTTCATTGTTGCTGATGCTCACGGCTACCAGTGCAGTATCAATATTACCTTGCGGGTCCTGCACGCTTACTTCAAGCATAGCGACTATGGATGCCTCAACAGATGGCGCGGTAAAATCAACTGTCGCAGATGTCGTGTTGGTTAGTGTGCCAACCGGACCGTCAACTTGACGCCAAGTAAAGGTTATCGCTTCACCATTAGGCTCGACTGCAACAGCTGTGATACTGACCGTTTGCGTTTCAATCACAGCAGCCGTTGCATTGTTAGAATCATCAATAGTGACAGTCGGTGGATCGTCGAGTTGAATTACGTTAGATAATGTGGATGATTCAACTTGCGCAGCCTGAATATTCCTAACATTGGATGTAATTGAAAATCGCAGGTCTTGATCAGTGATGGTTGATGTTGGAATGAGTTCAAAAGTAATGATCTCATTTTCAACTTCCTCAGTTTGCTTGGTAATATTCCAATTCACCTCATTGCCGGAAATAGTACCACCTTGCCCCACAGAGTTTGCATCCAAACTAAAGCCAGAAGGTATTGGCAGGGTAATATCGTAATTACGGTTTTCGGGTGAAGCCGTGCCTTTGACCAGAATATTAAACTCAGTGTTCTTGCCAATGTTAATAAAACTTGCAGCTGAGCGCAGTTCAACGTCTTGCTCGCCTATGCTCAAATTAACCAGTGTAACGCCAGAGTTATCTGGAACCTCAGCATTTCCAAACGCAACAATGCCATAAAACTTATCATCTTTTTGTGCATCACCTAAGTCCCAATTTGCTCGCATATCAAAAGCATCACCTGTAGACACGCTTGAGGGGACTAAGAAGGATAGGTATGTATCAGCTGTGCTCTTTTTAACAGATGCATAAAACAGATTATAGGTGTCTGCTTGTCCTTCAATTCCAGCTTTATAGTTTTGTACCACCACCCAGTATTTTCCAAGCGATAATTCTGTGGTGTCAATGTATTCAATAGAACCACTTGTAATGCTACCAATAACGACTTCGACTCCCTCAGGGATACCATTATCGTTGGCATCAAAAACTAAATAAAGGTTGACATCAGTGGCGCTACTTTGAGTAATTTGCGCAACAATCCTTTGATGGCTGGAATCGACATCCAATTCAAACAAATTAACCCCTTGTTGAACATCGTCAAAGGCATCGGTGGGAGTTGGATCTTGCAATACCTCGCCATTTACTTCAATTGCTTGCGTAAATCCAAGTGTTGTTGCCCTGAAGTTAGTTTGTGCGTTAATTTTAATATTTTTGATTAAATACGAATCAGCTAAGCGACCCGCATCTATGCTTAACAACTCAGGTATTGAACCCGCCGTGGGATATACTGATACAGGTAGATGTAAATCGGGCTGACCATTAGCTGTCATTGTAACAGCGCCAAAAAGCCAAGCTGAACTACCTGCATTGGTTACATCAATAGTGGTGGTGATGACCTGTGTTTCGCCGGCGTTTAAACTAAAAGATGCCGGTGTGCTCGTAATTTGAAAGTTAGCTGAAATAGTCTCACTATTTACATTCCATGTGCCTGATTTAGCTGCGCTAAATGTTCGACTCCAAACACAGGTATCAACGCATTGGTTATCCGTAATGCTCGGCAAATTAAGGGAACGCGGTTCGCCTCCAATGTCGGGATCAGCGGCTGCATAGTTTGCTGCGGTCTCATCCATAATAAGTCCAGCCTCGACAGCCTGATCAACTTGCACTCGACCTGAGCCTGAATCAAACCAATCTGCATTGGTCACAGCATCTTCTTTTTTTACCGTTCTTGAAGCTGTCATGGCTAAAGCTGAACGTATATTGTCAGGTGTCCATGAGGGCTGAGCAGCTTTGACTAAGGCTGCAGAACCAGCGACATAAGGACTAGACATTGAAGTGCCTGACAAATAATTGAAATCACCTGCCGATGGCTCGTGTCCATCGTGACCGAATTGTTGGTCAGCCCAAGCAGCATAAATTTGAACTCCGGGGCTACCGATCGTGGGTGTTAGTATGCTAATACCGTTATTCGGACCTTTTGAAGAAAACTCGGCCAGTACATCTTGACGTTGTGGGTTAATAACAATATCCCCCGATGAGGCCGTTATTGTTGCACTATGATCACTGCCAAAAGCCAACCAATCTCGCAACAACGTTGCTTGTGCAGATTGAAGATGGATGCCGGCAACAACATATTGATCGTTGGCCAAGGTGTCTGAACCATCAACAACGTTTCCTAGGACATAGCCGCCAGCGCCGCCGTCTCTGACATTCACTGCTTTTTGCACGCGCGCTATTTCGCCTCGGTCACAAACCACAATTTGTCCACTAAAAGTGCCTGCAGGGAAGGGCTTTAAACATTGTGCTGGATCATTGTCAGGGTCATTTGGGTTACTAAAATCACCAGCATAAACAATAGGTGCAGTAATACTTCCAGAATTACTGCTACCCGTCAACGAAGCTAAGTTTGTATCACCACCAGAAAAATCCTTTAACTGTTTTTGATAACTAATTGAGCGCCCATGTTCAGAGGCAGCCACAGCGGAATACCATGGCGCATGTTTTACCGTAGAACCCGCACTTGGACCACTATTACCTGCAGATGTAGCTACAAAAATACCCGCATTCCGTGCAGCAAGAAAGGCCAGTTCGGTAGAGCTATTCCACGGTTGACCGCCGCCACTAATTGAATAGTTAATGATATCAACCTGATCTCTGATCGCATCTTCTATCGCTGCATTAATTGCTGCATCGGAACAATCGCCATAAGTGTCTCCTGCATCTTCCCGTCCGCCCCAGCATACTTGGTAACTAATGATGTTTGCACGGGGTGCAACACCCGATATTCTATCAAAGACAAAGCCAGTTTCTATACCATCGCTCTCTATAGCGCCTAGTTCTGTTAACGATTCAGGCGTATTTAATAGTATATTACCTGCTGCAGTGCTCGCTACATGCGAACCATGACCACCATAATCTTCACCATTACGTGGCAAATCAATGCCAAAAATATCGGTGTCGGCATACTCGTCTGTGATCACGGTATAGCTATAAACACCAATGAGTTTACTGTTACATAAATTACCAAAGTTAACTGCACAGTCACCTAAATATACCCCAGAACCGAAGGGGTTAATGTGTAAGTATCCGTCTCCCGCGACTGCTGAAAATGATGGGTGGTCAGTATTAATACCTGAATCAATAATACCTACCACAACACCTTCGCCATAAGTACCGATACCGCTGTCTTGTGCTGCACCGCTCCAAACTGCTGGGGCGCCAATAAGGTTGGGACCTGTATCGGTGTCAAGCGTGTAAACACGGTCTTTGACTACCTTCAATACACCCGGGAGTTTTGATATTGCGCTTGCCTGGTCTTGGCTTACCTTTATTGCCAAACCATTAAATGCAAGTTTGTAGATTAAAGTGGGTTCAACGTTAACTACCTGTTTTTTTAACAATGCTAAAAATTGGTCATGCTTCGATGTTAGATAGCGAGAATAGGATTCAACTGGCGGGGAATCCAACTGTAATTTTCGCTTGTTTGGCTTTGTCGCAGCATATTTCTCTATGCCACCTTCGTACAATGCTATCGGCGCGTCCACCAAATGCACTAAGTACAGATGTTGACCTGTCGTATCCAGAGGATCATAAATAAATGACGCAGCTGTTAAGTAGCTGGGCGTTGTCTGTTTTTGTACAGACTGTCCATATTTTTCACTAAAACCATGCGCCATGAAAGCGCTGGACGAGAAAGCAGCTAAGATTGCTAACGTGAATTTATTGTTCAAACGAACCTCCGAGGATACTGGTCTGACGAAAACTAAATTCATCGCCATTTATTTGTTAACGTAGTTCACTGTTTATTTCGTGACTACTTTTAATTACCTTAGCTTATACTTTTATTTTTTGTCTTACCGCATTAATTTATAACTTTATTTTTCATACAAGTGTCAGCGTTTTACGCATTTAATATTTGCATCCTAGCAACATTAGTTTACAAACAAACATATTCGTGTCGCTTTGTTATTTTTTGCGATAGCTAAATGGCTGCGCAATGAATAAATACGGGTCCATGAATTGAATAAAAACGCTCAGACAATTTTAACATTGCGGGCCTCATTAAAAGTGTATTGGCGCCACAATATGACATCAACAGTTTAAATTTTTGGTCCAAAACAGGATCAAAATTTTGTCTAGTAGTTTACCAGTAAGTTGACGCTACATTGCTTCTGTTATTGTATGCAAATTTAGCAAATTTTTAACAAATAGGATGATTCATTCAAAAAGCATGCAAAAATAGGAGGTTTATAATTAGTCGTTTACAAAATACCAAAGAAATAGCAAAAAAGAAGATGCCACTATTAACTAATATAAACCTTATAATAAAATCCAATGGATGTTGAATATGCAAGACAGCAATCACCTTTCTGATGTACAACCAACAAACAGCGTTTGCTTAATTGAAAACGGTCTGATCGAAATACCAATGTTACAATTGCTGGATGAAAATGGACACGAAACAAATAAAGAACAAAGTCCTGAAATCGATGCAGCAACAGCTAAGAGAATTGCAGCCACCATGCAATACATTCGTTTACTAGATGAACGCATGGTTGGTGCACAGCGCCAAGGCAGAATTAGTTTTTATCTAGCATGTACAGGCGAAGAAGCGTCAACGGTGGCGAGTGCTGCTGCGTTGTCATCTGATGATATGATCATGTCACAATATAGAGAACAGGGCGCATTAGCTTATCGTGGATACACTACCGAACAGTTTATGAATCAAATGTTTAGTAATGAATTAGACCCTAATAAGGGGCGCCAAATGCCTATCCATTACGGTGACTTGGCATTGAACTTTATGACTATTTCATCGCCATTAGGCACGCAAATACCGCAAGCTGCTGGTTATGCCTATGGACAAAAGATGGCGGCAAAACCAGCCCTAACGATTTGCTATTTCGGCGAAGGTGCTGCTTCTGAAGGTGACTTTCATGCAGGTGTTAACATGGCTGCGGTATTAAATTGCCCCGTAATATTCTTTTGCCGTAACAACGGTTACGCAATTTCTACTCCGGTTGAAGAACAGTTTAAAGGTGATGGTATTGCGTCACGTAGCATTGGTTACGGTGTGAAAACTATTCGTGTTGATGGTAATGATGTGTTAGCTGTTTTTGCAGCCACTAAAAAAGCAAGAGAAGTTGCCTTAGCCAATAATTGCCCGGTATTAATTGAAGCGATGACGTATCGTTTAGCCGCTCACTCTACGTCAGATGACCCTAGCGGATATCGGTCTAAAAGCGAAGAAGAAAAGTGGCATTCGAAAGACCCTGTTGAACGCTTTAATAGATGGTTAGATAGCAAAGGTTGGTTTGATAAGAAAGCAACTGACGCTTATCTAGAAAAGTCGAGATCTGAAATTCTAGCCGCAGTCAAAAAAGCTGAGAAAGTGCCTGTTGCTAATATCGATGCTATTATTGAAGATGTTTACGATACGCCGCCTTGGCACTTAAAAGAACAACTCGTTGAGTTAAAAGTGCATGTTGCAAAATACCCTGAGCACTATCCTAAAACATCAGGGAGAGTAAAATAATGGCGCAAATGAACTTACTACAGGCGATTAACAACGCACTTGTTACGGCAATGACCGACGATGAAAAAGTCATGGTGTTTGGTGAAGATGTCGGCCATTTTGGTGGCGTTTTTAGAGCCACAAGTAACCTACAACAAAAGTTTGGTAAAGGACGTTGTTTTAACACGCCGTTGACCGAGCAGGGTATTATTGGTTTTGCAAATGGACTTGCGTCGCAAGGTTCAGTGCCCGTTGCCGAAATACAATTTAGTGACTATATCTTCCCAGCCTTTGACCAAATTGTGAATGAAACTGCGAAATGGCGCTATCGATCAGGTGGTCAGTTTACTTGCGGCACATTAACCATCAGAACGCCTTACGGTGGCGGCATTGCCGGCGGTCTTTACCATTCTCAATCACCGGAAGCTTTTTTTGCGCATATCCCAGGTATGAAAGTGGTTATTCCGCGTAATCCACGTCAAGCCAAAGGGTTGCTGCTAGCGTCTATCAGAGACGATAATCCCGTGTTATTTATGGAACCGAAAAGACTTTATAGGGCCTCTGTTGGCGACGTACCTGAAACTGACTACGAATTACCATTAGGCAAAGCCGATATGGTAAAAGAAGGCACCGACATCACATTATTAGCATGGGGTGCTCAGGTAGAAATCATTGAAAAAGCAGCAGCAATGGCGCAAGAGATTGGCGTGTCTTGCGAAGTTATTGACTTACAAAGCATATTGCCTTGGGATGTTGAAACAATTTGTGGATCGGTTTGCAAAACAGGCAGATTATTAATTAATCATGAAGCCCCGTTAACGGGTGGTTTCGCAAGTGAAATTGCTGCAACGGTTCAGGAAAGGTGCTTCTTATATCTGGAATCGCCAATAGCACGAGTTTGTGGTCTTGATACGCCATTTCCCTTAGCACACGAGAAGGAATATATGCCTGATCATTTGAAAACGTTTGAAGCTATTAAGCGAACAGTGGACTACTAGGAGGCAATGATGAACGAATTTATATTGCCTGATATAGGCGAAGGTATTGTTGAATGCGAACTGCTTGAATGGCTTGTTAAAGAGGGTGACGTCATTGTTGAAGACCAACCTGTTGCTGAAGTCATGACCGATAAAGCAACAGTCCAGATCCCGGCGATGCACAATGGCGTTGTACGCAAACTTCATTACAAGGAAGGTGACATCGCGAAAGTACATGCTCCTCTGTTTGCGATGGATATTGATGACGAGGCAAGCAATGACAAGTCAGCTGAAGTGGTTTCTCCTTCACTAGGTGATAGTCCTGCTAGTCAGATGATAATCCCTTCTCCAACACCAGTTGCAGCAGTAAACGCAGAAAAAATGGAAGCGTTTATTTTACCTGATATTGGCGAAGGTATTGTTGAATGTGAAATTGTAAAATGGTGCATTCAAGAAGGTGAGCTGGTGACAGAAGATCAAGTTGTTGTTGAGGTCATGACTGATAAGGCCGTTGTTGAGATACCAGCCAAATATCAAGGTAAGGTTGTAAAGCTGCATTATCAACAGGGTGATATTGCGCAAGTACATACGCCCTTATTCGATCAGTTGATTCAATCTGATGGTCCAGTTGTGTCAGCGTCTTCGAGTGAATTAACGGTTTCAGCTACTACAGTAATGCCGGCTGTTAAGGCCGAGAATACTGACGACAGCGAGCTTGAGTCAATGCGAAACAATCGTGCTAAAGCATTGGCTAGTCCCGCAGTAAGGCGCATAGCGAAAGAGCATAAGATTAATATTGCTCTGGTGTCTGGCTCAGGTAAAAAAGGGCGTGTGTTAAAACAGGACATTGAGACTCACATGCAGGGTCAAGATGAAATGGTACAAATTGCAAATCAAGGTGCTACAACGCAACAGGCGAATACTACAATTACTAGTGCCAACAGTAATCAGTTAACAGGTTCTAGTAATGCAGGCACGCAGTCAGAAGTGAGCAAGGTGATACCGATGCGTGGCATTAAAGCTGCGATGGCGAAACAAATGATGGCGAGTGTGAGCACAATTCCACACTTTACTGTTTCTGATGAATTGATTATGGATAATCTAATTGCGCTGCGAAGTCAGTTAAAACCAGAGTTTGAGAAACAGGGTGTTAAATTAAGTTTTATGCCGTTTTTCATCAAGTCATTGTCGTTGGCTTTGAAGTCGTTTCCTGAAATTAACTCGCGTTTAAACAAAGACGAATCGGAGCTGCATTATTTATCATCGCATAATATTGGTATGGCAATTGACTCAAAAATTGGCCTACTTGTGGCCAATATAAAGAACGTACAAAACCTGTCATTATTTGAAGTTGCTCAAGAGTGTGAGCGTATTATCAATGCAGCGCGTGAGGGTAAGTTGTCAAATACTGACTTAAGTAATGGCACAATTAGTATCTCAAATATTGGTGCCTTAGGTGGAATGACGGCAACTCCGGTGATTAATAAACCTGAAGTTGCTATCGTTGCATTGGGTAAAACTCAGAAGTTACCTCGTTTTAATGATAATGGTGAGGTGATTGCGCAACGTATTATGATGCTCAATTGGTCCGGCGATCACCGCGTTATTGATGGTGCGACGATGGTTCGTTTTAACAATCTATGGATGAGTTATTTGCAGTATCCTGAAAAAATGTTGGTGCATCTTAAGTAAGCATTTTTAACTTAGCGTGTATCATTGTAATATGCAGGTATCGTAGTGTTATATTAGCCCGCATAAGCGGGCTTTTTTATTTTAAGAGTGAGAGTTGTAGTGCTCAGTTATCAACATTCCTTTCATGCTGGAAACCATGCAGATGTGCTTAAGCATCTGACTTTAGTGGCGGTGCTTGAGCGTCTGAATTTAAAGACAAAACCGTATTTCTTTTTGGACACACATGCCGGTGACGGGATATATAACCTAAATTCGGCACAAGCTTTACAAAATTCGGAAGCTAAAACGGGTATTTTGCAACTTAAGCTTAATCGTCAGTTAGGTAATGATGAAAATAATAACGTTAAAGGCAATTCTGCACTCTTTGATTCCTATGTAAACATAGTAAATCAGTATATTGGTGAGCAACAGTATCCGGGTTCTCCCATGGTAGCCTCTGCATTATTGCGCAAAGGTGACAAAGCCTTTGCTGCAGAATTGCACCCACAAGCATTTGAGGCACTGCAACGAAGCTGTCGGCCAACAGGCATTAAAGCGCAACATCGAGACGGCTATGAAGTACTGAATGCAGTTTTACCACCCACGCCAAATAGAGGTGCCGTGCTAATTGACCCTCCTTATGAGCAGATGAGTGAATATCAACAAGTTGTTGATGCGGTTACTAAAGCTATAAAACGCTGGCCGATTGGTATTTATATGATTTGGTACCCGTTACTTTCTGATACCAGAGAAGATAGAAAAACCAATGAGATTGTAAATAATCCTAAATCGGCGTTAGCTGAAAAAATGCTCTCTCAATTCTCCGGACTTAAGGTAAAGTCGGTGCTAAATATACAATTATGCTCGCAAAAGCCGTCAGAGAAAGTAGGTATGTATGGTTCTGGTATGTGTATATTAAACCCACCTTGGCACTTAGATAATGACTTACAAGAAATTCTTATGACGCTGCAAAAAAAATTGCCTGATGACAATAATAAACTATCAAAAGTGGAATGGTTAAAAACTGAATAATGCAGCAACCACAACTTAAACATTTCTATATTCCTGACGACCAGTCGGTTTATTTGCTGTCGCACAAGGACGCAAAAAAACTAAAAAACTGGTTTGGTTTGTGTATTTCACAACTTAAGAAATTAGGTTATACGGATATAGAAATGATTGGTAAGGGTGCATTTGGATTTGCTTTTGCAGGCACCGATAAGAAAGGCCGGGAGTTGGTCTTTAAATTTTCCAGAATCACCTTGCCCCAGCATATTCAAGACAGGCTCGAAGAAGAAGCCTTTATGCAAGGCTTAGTTGAGCATCCTAATGTTCCTAAGTTGATTGAGTTTCAGCAAATTAAGCGGCAATCAATTTTAGTCATGGACCGAGCTCCGGGAATTGATCTAGAGAAATATTCATTACGTGTCGGCCCTTTGCCACCCAGAATTATCCTTAAAATAAGCGTGCAAATTTGTGAAATTTTGCTTTTTTTGAGAGAGTTTCAACAAAATGGCGTGTTTCGTCCTGTCGTTCATGGCGATATCAAACCCTCCAATTTAGTTTGGGATGAGCACACGGAACAAATCAGTCTAATTGACTGGGGTTCATGTGTATTCGCGCAAATCGATCCATCAGGGCAGACAATTACCACTAATGTGATGGATTTGATGTCATCCGATTTACAGCAAACCAATGCAAGACTCGGCGATGTTTACTTTATTGGGGATGATCAACTGGATGGTAAATTATCCAGCCCTCGTTTTGATGAACAAGGCTTAGCAAGTACAATATATGCATTAGCGTCAGGCCAAGGTTCGCGATACGGTAGAAAAGCCATTCCACCTGATTCGCTTGGTCTACCGCAAGAGTTTGCGAAGGTGCTGGCAGCATTAATGAGCAATGACCCTATTGAACGTCATTCTGGTGGCGATTATCTGTTACAACAATACCCTCGATTTCGTCACTTTGTATTTGCAGAAGACCGCTACCAAGATCAAGTTTGCTTAGTGCCAACCTGGGGCCATCAAGAAATAAAAGACATAGAAACGGTCGTGTATAGTTCAAGGAAGTCATATCTAAGACAACAGGAAGGCGTTGATATGGCTGAATTAAATTATATTGATGATGCTCAGTTTGAGCGTTATTACAAAAATTACTTGCAAGGAATGGGTGAAACAGAAAAAGGATTTATTGCAGCGGTAAGCCGTTTAGGGAAATATCCTGTTGTCGGCGGGTTAGCAATTAGATGGGAGGACGAAGGTATTTTTGTCGATTCTAGCCTAAACTTATACAATCCTAGCTTGCAATTATCATTTGATCGAGGGGTTGATAATGTCATTAATATAGCGCGATCTATTCTCCGAAAGGGGGTTTTTAAAAGTTGTATGTTTAATGCAAAAAACACATTGCATGTTGAACGAGTCACTGAAGAGCAACCTTTTGTACCAAACCTAGAAATGCAAATACCATATGAGTTGAGTAAAACCTCATTAGCAGAAAATGAAAGTCGTATGCATTCTTATTTTGAAGATGGAGAGGACCCTGATGAATTGTTGAAATTGCCAGTAGCACTAATGTCAAAAATTAAAAGCTTAAACGCGATTCACCACACAGGGTGTATCATTTTTGAAGCACTTCCGACACATTTGAAGGTGCATAATTATTATACCTTACTCGATCATTCGATGGAGCTCGAGTTTAAAAGCCTCCTAAAGGAAATTATTGATTTAATTCCAAAAATTAATGGCTTAGGTATTTCAGGCTTCATGAAGCTACCCTACAAAGATACGCGATTTTTTAAGCATCAGGTAAAAATGACACAAAATTTTTACCCTAGAAACCCGAAGCAAGTAGACGATTAGTAGTGAGTTAACTGCATGTCAAAGTGAGGTTACATTGTTAGATGTTAGATTAGAGTCGTTGTTTGCGATGGAAAAAATTGAGCAAGGTTTATATCGAGGTCAAAGTTGGGACTTAGGCTTTAGGGCCTTGTTTGGCGGACAAGTTTTAGGTCAATCCATCGCTGCAGCTTATAAAACAGTTGAAGAGGGTCGTGTTATTCATTCCCTACATTCATATTTTTTATTGCCCGGTGATGCTCAAAAGCCAGTTGTTTATGATATAGAAAATGTGCGTGATGGCCGCAGCTTCTCCTCAAGACGAGTAAAAGCGATTCAAAATGGGCGCACCATATTTGTGATGACCGCATCGTTTCAAATTCCTGAGTCAGGGTTAAGTCATCAGTATGCCGAGATGCCAAAAGTGCCTCCACCTGAGGAGTTAACTCCAGATATTCGTTTTTACGAGGACAAATATGAGAAATTATCAGAAAGGATAAAGGAATCGTTGAGTTATCACCGGCCGGTCGATATTCGGACCGTCGATTCAGCCAATTCTTATACTGCTGAAAAACGCGAACCAAAGCGATCAATATGGTTAAAGGGAAGGGATAAACTGGATGGCCCTCTGCAAGTGCATCAAGCGTCACTTGCCTATGCGTCGGACTATCACTTTTTAAGTACATCCCTACAACCCCATGGTCTTGCAGTGCATGATAAATCACTTAGATTAGCCACAATTGATCATGCAATATGGTTTCATAAACCGTTTAAATTTGATGATTGGTTACTGTATGAAATGGAAAGTCCTTTTAGTGGAACTGGGCGAGGATTAGTGCAAGGTAAAGTTTTTGATAAACACGGGACGCTAGTGGCAACCACAGTTCAAGAAGGATTAATGCGCCAAGTTTAGGTTTAATAAGGAAAAACAAATGATTTATCAGTTAGGTTCAGACACAGTAACATTAGGGCACAATACTTATGTGGCCCCAGGTGCGCATGTTATAGGTAAAGTGACACTGCATGACAATGCAAGTATTTGGTTTAATGCAGTATTGCGTGGTGATTGTGACCGAATAGAAGTTGGTGAAGGCAGCAATGTGCAAGACGGTGCTATTTTACATACTGACTATGGTTTTCCAATGCGTGTTGGCAAAGGGGTAACCATCGGCCACAAGGTAATGCTGCATGGTTGTGAAATTGGCGATTATGCCCTGATTGGTATAAATGCAGTGGTTTTAAACGGGGCTAAAATAGGGCATCACTGCGTTATCGGTGCAAACGCGCTAGTCACTGAGGGCATGGAAATTCCTGATTATTCGGTGGTAATGGGATCGCCAGGTAAAGTAGTAAAAACGATTAAAACAGAACAAGCTGAGATGTTGGAAAAATCAGCACTGCATTACCAGAAAAATGCTGAACGTTTTAAAAATGAATTAAAAAAACAGCCACTGTAGTTTGTAGCGTGCGTAATCTAAAAGCATAGCATGGTCGCATGATATAAGGACAACTCAACAACGTTTCAGCGAGCGTGGATCGCACATTATCAACCCCTTGAAATAAAAAGGCCCGGAACAAACGTTCCAGGCTTAGGGGAATGGCTCATTTCTGAGCCTTGCGCTAACTTTTGCTGCCGATATCGTGCTTAATGTCTAAATATATAATTGATATATTCAGCACAACTTCCATGTTATAGAGAAGCTTGTTGTATATCATACGAGCACTAATGATAGACCAGATCAACTTAATATTTAAACAATTTTGCAATTAATTTGAATACTTTTATACACAATAATATAACACACAAAAAAATAAACAGCTAAAAGTATTTAAAGTCAATGACTTAGTTTTAAATTTTACAAAGCTTATACTCAATAAATACACAAGTTATCCACAGATTTAACCACAGATATACCTCGGTTCAATGTATTATTTATGCGGGAATTTAATGCGCAGTGATCAATAATCACTGAGTTTGAGCTTGTATTGTGTTATTTTTAGCAAGATAGATTGTAGAAATATATTAATGCCGTTAATTAATAGCGACTATAGCAAACGAGCTATCATCAAAACTTTATAATAATGCTGATAAGCGTTAGCTCATGAAAACATAGGGTAACAATGCTCCACAGAATTTGGTTGTTTTTTATTGTCAGTGCGTTTGTTGCTACTTGCTGGAAAGTTGCCGTTACGGGTGACTTAGGTGGTTTTGAAGAAGTCATGAGCGCAGTGACTTCAATGGCGCAAACCAGCGTTGATATTGCTTTGGGATTGGTCGGATTGCTGGCGTTTTGGCTCGGCATATTTAAAGTTGCAGAGAACGCTGGATTAATTGCTAAATTTTCCAAAATACTTGAACCTTTGTTATGCCGTATCATGCCAGATATTCCTCGTGGCCATCCAGCACTTGGAAGTATTACCATGAACATGTCTGCCAACATACTGGGCTTGGATAATGCAGCTACTCCGTTTGGCATAAAAGCGATGCAAGACATGCAAACACTATCGCCGGTAAAAGATACACTGAGTAATTCTCAGATCTTATTTCTAGTTTTAAACACCTCCTCGGTTACTTTATTTCCAATTGCTGTTTTTCTATACCGAGCGGAGCAGGGCGCGGCTCAGCCAACTGACGTATTCATTCCTATTTTACTAGCAACTAGTGCATCCACTTTATTTGGTTTATTTGTCACTTGTGCAATACAAAAAGTTAACTTGTTTAATCGGGTTGTAATGACTTATTTGGTCGGTGTTTTTAGCTTGCTTACTGCTGTTATTCTTTATTTTTCTAAGTTGGCTGCGGATCAACTCGCGGCCCAATCATCACTAATTGCCAATTTTCTATTGCTCTTATTTATCGTCGTTGTATTAGTGCAGGGGTGGAGAAAGAAACAAAATACTTACGAGCAATTTGTAGATGGGGCGAAACAGGGTTTTGAAGTTGCGGTCACTATTATTCCATTCTTGTTAGCAATGCTTTTTGCTATAGGTATGTTAAGAGCCAGTGGCTTACTAGAATTAGTTATGAATGGGTTTTCCTATGTATTTGGCAGTATCGGTATGGACACTCGCTTTGTCGATGCCATTCCCAACGCGCTGATGAAACCGCTCAGTGGCAGTGGGGCTCGAGCATTAATGATAGAAACCATGCAACATCACGGTGCTGATTCTTTTGCAGGCAGACTTGCGTCGGTGATGCAGGGCTCTACCGAAACGACGTTCTATGTATTGGCAGTGTACTTAGGTGCTGTTGGTATTAAGCACAGCCGTTATGCCGTGGGATGTTGTTTAGCCGCAGACTTTGCGGGTATTTTTGCTGCTATTTGTGTGAGTTATTGGTTTTTTGGTTAATTTTGGTTTTTTTTCATTTATGCTCGTACACAGTCTTTAACTGGTCAATAACGGGCTTCTAATGTGCTAAGACAATTCTTATGCATCGTTTTCTTGTAACCAGACAACTTATGGTCGACACATGCAGAAACAAGTTAGTAAACTTTAAATGGGTAAATAAGGTGAAAGCGCTTTTGATGAGCTTTTACTGAGTGTTATTGTCTTAAAATGTAAACTAAAATTTTTTAATCGAGCGACTCTTATTAATGATGAGCAACAAAAACAAGCAATACAAATTAATCAATGCGCAAGTTCAGGCGTTAATATCCGATGAGTCTGACATGATAGCTAACATGGCAAATATTTCGGCGGTATTGTTTAACAATTTAGAACAGATCAACTGGGCCGGTTTTTATTTATTCAAACAAGAGCAACTGGTGTTAGGCCCATTTCAGGGACAACCTGCTTGTATTCGGATACCGATGGGTAAGGGCGTGTGCGGCACATCGGCTGCAATAAGACAAACCTTTGTTGTTAAGGATGTGCATGAGTTTGCGGGTCATATAGCTTGTGATGTTGATTCTAATTCTGAAATAGTCATACCAATTTTATTTAATCAACAATTGATAGGCGTTTTGGATATTGATAGCCCGGTAACAGAGCGCTTTGATGATGACGACCGTCGGGGATTAGAGACCTTGGTGAGTAATTTACAGGAAACACTAATTTCTTTGGAAACAATACAGTGAAAGACTTCGTTGATATACATGTATTATTGAGCACGCCTGATGATATGGAGGACGTGCATGACGATCCGTACGAAGCATCAGAGAAACTAAACACTATTCTGCATTTAGTCTTTGACCATATAAGTGAAGATGAAGAAGTTGAAACAATTCATAGAATAATTGAAAAAACATGGGAACATTGGCACCTTGAGAGCTATTTATTAGAGATTGAGGTTGACGACTTGGTTGATTGGGTGGATCATCTGCTCTCAACTTGGGATGATTCCGAAGAAAGCATAAACAACACAAATGACGAAATAAATTAATGGACGAACAACAAAAGCTAGCAAATAGTAAAGAAGTCTTAGCCTTTCTTACTACCGAATTTCCAAAGTGCTTTTCGCTTCAATCTGGAGCTAAACCGCTAAAAATTGGCATTTTTCACGATTTGTCTAAATACTTAGAGAATGATGCCAGATTAAGTAAACGTCTGTTGAGAATGTCATTAAGACATTACACCAGTAGTTGGAAGTATCTTGCATCTGTTAGAGAAGGTGTGCACCGAATTGATTTAGATGGTGTAGATGGTGATGAAGTCGAAAAAGAGCATGCTGACCATGCTGCTACTCAGTTAAAAGAGAGTAAAGCGAAAGCGGCTGAAAAACGTCAAGAGCTTAAGAAGCAAACTCAAGATAAAAAAGCACCCAAAAGTAAAGTAGATATGCCTGATAAGGCAGACGTCGGAGCTAAGAAGCCGCCAGAACGTAAAGTAAAACAGGCAGCACCAAAAGTTAAAATTCGCGAATTAGTGGACGATGACATGAAAGTCGGTGTACAAGTTTCAGTCAAGGTAGGCAGTTCCCCCATGCCAGCAACGATCACTGAGGTTGCAAAGGACGGCATTCAAGTGCAACTAAATTCGGGCATGACGGTCAAAGTTCAACGAGCGCAGTTGCGTCTTACAATATAACGTAAAGATACAACGCCAAGCAAAAACAGAAAGGTAGGTAATATGCAGTTAAATTTGGGTAAATCTTTTAAAAAGCAATTGATATGGATTTCTATCGCGAGTGCATTGGTTGTTGGCGTTAGCATTGCGGGGCCGACGGCAGAGACCGTTGATTCCATTCCTGAGCTGTCGCAAGAATCCCAACATAGCAAGGCTGCGAAACGCATTACCGACCACTTCACACGCTCACATTACAAAAAAATAGAAATAGATGACGAGTTATCAGAAAAAGTATTTGATCGTTATCTAAGCTCACTTGATGCTAATAGAAATTTTTTCTTAGCTGGCGATATAGCGAATTTTGAAAAGTCGGAAGATTCATTTGATGATGCTATTCGTCAGGGGCAATTAGACATTGCCTACGATATTTATGTGATTAATCTAAAGCGCAGGGCTGAACGGTTTAATTATGCATTAACTTTGCTCGATAAACCATTTGACTATGAAGTCGAAAACGACAAGTATTATTACGACAGAGATGAATCAGCTTGGGCTGAGACAAGGGCCGACTTAGATGAAGTTTGGCGTCAGCGTGTTAAGTATGATGCATTAAATTTAAAAATGGCCGATAAAACATGGGAAGAGACACAAGATATTCTGACCAAGCGTTATCAACGCGCCATTAAACGACTCAGTCAGACCAATAGTGAAGATGTTTTTCAAACTGTTATGAACTCATTTGCACGCAGCATTGAAGCACATACTAGCTATCTTTCACCTCGCAACACCGAACGTTTTCAAATGGAAATGAATCTTTCGCTAGAAGGAATTGGTGCTGTGTTGCGTAGCGAAGACGACCACACCGTTATTGTAAGCCTTGTGGTTGGCGGTCCTGCCGATAAGTCTGACAAAATAAAACCCGAAGATAAAATAATTGCAGTCGCTCAAGACGGAGAGGAATTTGTTGATGTTGTCGGCTGGCGCTTAGACGAAGTCGTCGAATTAATAAAGGGCCCAAAAGGCAGTATAGTTAAGCTGCAAGTGCTAAAAGGAAGCAGTGAGAGTAAGAAAATTGCTGAAATCCAAATTACGCGCGACAAGGTAAAACTTGAAGACAGAGCGGCTAAATCTGAGGTATATATTCCAGATTCAGGTCCGCATAAAGGCCAAAAGTTAGGCGTAATTAATATTCCTAGCTTCTACCATAATCTGCATGTAGATGTTTTGAAGGAGTTGAATAAGCTCAAAGAAGAAAATGTTGAAGGTGTTATTATTGATCTTCGTGGCAACGGCGGTGGTTCATTGCCCGAGTCAGTATTAATAAGCGGTTTGTTTATTGATAAAGGACCTGTTGTTCAGGTTCGCTATGAAAATGGTCGTATTAGCGTTGACCGCGATACTGATGGTGTGGTGCATTATGGTGGACCCTTAACAGTAATGGTCGATCGTTACAGTGCCTCAGCCAGCGAAATTTTTGCTGCCGCAATGCAAGATTATAATCGTGCGATTATTATTGGTGAGCAAACGTTTGGTAAAGGGACGGTTCAGCAACACAGAGGATTAAGTCGTATATATGACCTAGGTGAAAAGCTAGGAGCCGTGCAGTTCACTATTGCTAAGTTTTATAGGATCAGCGGCGGCAGTACACAGCATAAAGGTGTGTTACCAGATATTCTTTACCCTTCACCGGTTGATCCGGCAGAATGGGGCGAAAGCAAAGAAGAAAACGCGCTTCCATATGACAGCATTCAAAAAGCAAACTACGCTCAGTTAGGACGGTACGAAGGCGTAATTGATGAATTAGCCGCCAAGCATAATGAGCGAGTGATGAAGGATCCTGAATTTGCTTATATTTTCAGTGATATTGAGAAATATAACAAAAACAAAGACAAAGATTACATCAGTTTAGTTGAGTCCGAGAGACTGAAAGTGAAAAAAGAAAATGAAGATAAAAAGCTGCTCAGAGTTAATGAGCGTCTGCAAAGGATGGGATTGGAGAAGGTTGTATCATTGGAAGATGATTTACCTGAATCGTTAGATAAAATAGACCCATTTTTAGCCGAAGCCGCCAATATTACTTTTGATATGGTGAGTTCGGGAAGTTACGCACTCAACATAAAAGAATAGATTTAATTCAGAAATCATAAGAATAAAAGGCAGCGATAAAGCTGCCTTTATTTGCTTTAAAATATACCACTAATAAAAAAAATATAATGGGATTATTATGAGTGCACGCGGTGAATTTTCTTCGCGAATGGGCTTCGTGTTGGCTGCGGCAGGTTCTGCGGTCGGTTTAGGTAACATTTGGGGTTTCCCAACAAAAGTTGCTGAAAACGGCGGTGCTGCTTTCGTTTTAATGTATTTGGTAATGGCGTTTTTATTGGCTTACCCAGTACTCATGGCAGAACTAATTATTGGTCGTGCAAAGCGAGCCAATATGATTGACGCTCTTAGTTCCCTTTCTAAAAACCCTAAAGCGAGGGTTGCGGGCATGGTGACTGGGTCTATAGGCCTGCTTACCGTTGTCTTTATTCTTGCTTTTTATAGTATTGTCGCCGGTTGGATGATTGCTTTCTTTGTTGACGCAGCAAGCAACATGCTTGGACTAAGCATTCCGTGGCTAACAGAATTTTCAGTGTCTAGAAACGCGATATTTATGGCCCTGTTTCTGTTTTTGACCGGCTATGTGGTTAGTGGCGGTGTTAGCAACGGTATCGAACGGTGGTCTGTCAGGCTTATGCCTACATTATTTTCCATTATTATCATTTTAATCATCTATGTGAGCTTTCAGGACGGCGCTATAGAGGGTTGGAAAGTTTACTTAGTACCAAATTTTAGCCGTTTATTAGATGCTGGATTGTTAATCGACGCAATGGGACAAGCATTCTTTTCTATGTCTCTTGGGGTTGGCACGATGTTAGTATACGGCTCGTATATTAAACAAAATGAAAATTTGCCCAAGTTAGGTGCCTCTGTCGCCTTGGTTGACATTGGAGTGGCTGTATTTGCCGGTATGCTAATTATTCCGGCAATGTATGTGGCTGCAAACAACGGTGTTCAGATATTCACTGATTCAGGCGCACTTATTCAAGGTGACAGTTTAATATTTAATGTTTTACCTGCTCTATTCGCTACAATTGATGTCGTTGGATGGGTCGTTGCTACCGCATTTTTCGCATTAATGGTGATTGCCGCCTTAACTTCGTCAATTTCTATGTTAGAAGTGCCGGTCGCCTACCTAGTTGATAATAAGGGTGTTAAAAGACAAAAAGCTTCGGCAATGCTTAGCGTGGTTGTGTTAGTCATATCTGGCTTTATCATTCTTAATTTTGATGTCTTGTTTGGTTTAGTGATTTCGCTAACTACCCAATATAGTCAACCATTACTTGGTTTTGCTCTATGTCTATTCGCGGGTTGGGTTTGGAATAGAAATGAAATACTGACAGAATTAAAACACGGGCAGGATGGCACTGAACAAAGTTTATTCTGGAAAATTTGGCCTTGGTATATAAAATTCGTATGTCCTGTTGTCATTGCATTTATGTTTTATCGCTCACTGACTGCATAAGGAAATTAAATGACTAATCAAACACGAATAAAAGAGCCGACGCTTACTGATGCGCTTATTCCTATTTTACTTCTGGTTTTCTTTATGGGCAGTGCGGTTTTTTTGTACGGTGAGGATTCATCTTACGGGCCTAATCAAATAGCCTTGTTGCTGGCGATGGGGGTTGCCGCTCTCGTTGGTATAAAGAACGGTCATCGCTGGAAATCAATTGAAGAAGGATTAGTTAAAGGTATCTCAATGTCATTGGGTGCCTGCATGATTTTGTTCGTAGTAGGTTCGTTAATCGGTACGTGGATGCTAGCTGGCACAGTTCCCACCCTTATTTATTACGGATTAAACTTACTCAATCCGACATTTTTTTACGCTGCTGCTTCCATTATTTGTGCGGTAGTAGCCATGAGCATTGGTAGTTCATGGACAACTGCTGCGACCGTTGGTGTTGCACTAATTGGTGTTGCTACGGGTATGCAAATGTCACTTGCTATTACCGCTGGTGCCGTTGTATCGGGCGCTTATTTTGGAGACAAGCTGTCGCCACTATCTGAAACCACAAACTTAGCACCCGCCATTGCTGGCACCGATTTATTTGAACACATTAAATATATGTTATGGACAACCATCCCTAGTTTCCTTATTACGCTGGTGCTGTTCGTCATTCTTGGATTAACTGAAGACACAAGTCAGGTAAGCGGTAGCATTGTAAAAATGCAAGAAACCATAGCAAGTCAGTTTGAACTTGGCTTACACCTTCTGATCCCCTTAGTTGTGTTGTTAACCTTAGCAATCAAAAAAATGCCCGCTTTCCCCGCAATAGCTATTGGTGCCCTTTTGGGTGCTGTATGGGCCTTATTATTTCAATATAACTTGGTTTCTGCATTTGCCGACAACATCAAGGTTGCTGCACCTGATGCTATTCATTGGTTATTTAAAGACATTCCAGGATGGGTGAAGCACATTATGGTTACTTGGACCGCATTATTTGATGGTGTCAGTTTTAATACGGGTGACGAAAGCTTGGATAAGCTACTAAGTCGCGGCGGAATGGCCAGTATGCTTAATACTGTATGGTTAATTATTTGTGCTATGAGCTTTGGTGCGGTATTGGAAAAAGTAGGGCTGCTAAAAGCAGTTGTTGCTACTTTACTAAAAGGAGCCGAAACCGCGGGTGCCATGATTAGTAGAACAATCCTAACTTGTATTGGTACTAACATAATTACTGCAGACCAGTATATTAGTATTGTGATGCCTGGTCGGATGTACAAAGAAGAGTTTGAAAAACGCGGTTTAGACCAGCTTAATTTATCCAGAAGCTTAGAAGATGGTGGTACGTTAACCTCGCCGCTGATCCCTTGGAATACTTGCGGAGCCTATATGTCAGGTGTATTAGGCGTGTCCGTTTATGACTATTTTGTGTATGCTTTTTTCAATCTCATTAACCCTGTTTTGGCCATAATTTATGCCTATCTAGGAATTAAAATACTACGTTTAACACCACCGCAAGTTAAGGTGGTAAATCAAGGAACCTAATTTGTCTCAAGTAATCGTTAAAAAGCGCTTGGATTATCAAGCGCCTAGTTATCTCATCAATGAAGTAGATTTGCTTATAGAACTTGATCCAACTGAAACTATTATCACTTCAACTTTGCAGTTTGAAACTGCGTCTAGTCCTATCGACACTGATCGGCATGAGCCAGTTGCACGTGACCTAGTTTTAGATGGTGAGAACCTAACGCTGATTAGCATTATGCTCAATGGTAATGCATTCACTCACTATCAGATTGAAGATGGAAAGCTGACTATTGCGCAAGCTGAACTCGCACATCTTGTTAATTTCACATTGGTTGTCAAAAACAGCATTGATCCAAGTAATAATGCAACGTTGGAAGGGCTGTACCTATCGAATGCGGCCTATTGCACACAATGTGAAGCTGAAGGTTTTCGCAAAATCACTTACTTTTTAGACCGCCCCGATGTGTTGTCTATTTATACAGTCACTGTCATAGCTGACAAGGCTGCATTTCCTCACGTTCTTTCAAATGGAAATTTGCTTGAAGAGTATGATTTAAGTGATGAGAAAAAGGTAGTTAAATGGCATGACCCATTTAAAAAGCCTTGTTATTTGTTTGCGCTAGTCGCAGGCGATTTTGACAAGCTAAGTGATTCATTTACAACAATGTCTGGTCGCAAGGTTCAACTAGAGTTGTTTGTGGATAAAGGTAAAAAATCTCAAGGTCATCATGCATTAGCGTCTTTGAAAAAGGCGATGAAGTGGGATGAGGATGTTTATGGACTAGAATACGATCTTGATATTTTTATGGTCGTGGCTGTCGATTTCTTCAATATGGGCGCAATGGAAAATAAGGGACTAAATGTTTTTAATAGTAAATTCGTATTAGCCGATCCTAGTATTGCGACAGACAATGATTTCCTTAATATTGAATCGATTATTGGACATGAGTACTTTCATAATTGGACAGGTAATAGAGTAACCTGCAGAGACTGGTTTCAGTTAAGTCTGAAGGAAGGCTTAACTGTCTTTAGGGATCAACAGTTTTCTGCAGATATGTTTAGCTACTTAGCTACCCGAATTAGCCAAGTGAAGGTGATACGAGAAAATCAATTTGCTGAAGATACTGGCCCTATGAGTCATCCTATCAGGCCAGATGAAGTTATACAGATGAATAACTTTTACACAGTAACTGTCTATAATAAAGGCGCTGAAGTAATAAGAATGCTGCATACGCTGCTGACTACTGATGGTTTTAGGCTTGGTATGGATTTGTATTTTGAACGACATGATGGACAAGCAGTAACTTGCGATGATTTTGTGAATGCAATGCAAGATGCAAATGAGGTCAATCTTGACCACTTTAAGTTATGGTACTCACAGTCAGGTACACCAAGAGTTAAGGTTGAAAAAACCTCGGAAAATGGCGTAGCCAAATTAGCTTTTACTCAACGAACCTTACCGACAGCCGATCAGGCAGATAAAAAAGCACTTTACCTACCAATAAAGATGGAATGTCTGGATAGGTCTGGCAGCAAGATTGATCTCAAATTAAGCAACGATACATTGGTACTGGACTCGGCAAATGCAACACTAGCGGTAAGCAATCAAGATTTCGTACCTGTGTTATTAAGCGATTTTTCTTCACCAGTTATACTAGATTATCCTTATTCACTGGATGACTTATTGCTGATCATGACGCATGCTTCAAGCGATTATTCTAAATGGGATGCAAGCCAAGCCTTTTATTCAGCGCTAATACGTCAGTTGTATGATGCTAAAGACACCGAGGTTTCAATGCAGATATGGCGTAAACTCGAAACCGCATTACAGCAAGCTCGAGACAACTTCGAGCTATTAAATGAGATGCTAACAATACCTAGTATAGAGACATTAACCCAGGGCATTGACCAAACAGAGCCGCTGAAACTTTCTGTTGCTCGCTCTCACTTTCTTAACTATATGCAGCAAAATTTGCATGGGTTTTTAAAAGATATTGTTGCTTATATTGAGCAAAAAACATATGAATATACAAAAGTGCAAGTAAATGAAAGGCGCTTAAGAAGTGCTGTTTTGCAGTTACTGAGCTATTCAAAGAGTGTTGATGTCAAGGACCAATTAGAACATCAGCTTACTACTGCAGACAACATGACGGATAAACTAAATACATTGAAAGCGGCTCAAATATACTCAATTGAATTATTTGAGAAATTGATGGTCGATTTTGAGCAAGAATACGCTGACAACGCAGTGGTAATGGATAAATGGTTCGCTCTACATGCAACCACGAACAGCAGCGATATTCTCGCTAAATTGACTCTACTAGCAAGTCATCGACAATTTACTATTAAAAACCCAAATAAAGTCAGATCGCTAGTCGGTAGTTTTGCGGTTTACAATACCGAGGGCTTTCATGCGCTGGATGGCAGCGGATATGAATTCTTAACTGATTATTTAATTGAGCTTGATGAACTAAACCCACAAATTGCATCAAGACTAGTTACGCCGCTTATTCAGTACAAAAAATTTGCGAAGGTGCATCAGGACTTGATGACGGTACAATTAAAAAGGTTGCTTAGTCGGAGTAATTTAAGTAAAGATTTATATGAAAAAGTGAGTAAAAGTTTAGCTCAATAATAGAGTTCTTAAGTTTTATTTTTGAAAGAGAGATGTAAACGCAATGAAACGCTATTTGTTTACACTTAAGCTATCGTATTTGGAATGTGAAAGTTTGTATCTAACAACGGTAACAACAGCTATCGTTACCGCTACTACAGGCGAAAGGGTAAAGGTCCCTTCAATTAGTTTGCGGTCATTTATTGAGCCAACAGGTATAAATGGTACTTTTTGTTTAACTGTAGACAAGGAGAATAAAATTCGATCATTTGAGCGAGTGAGTGGTTGAAAATAGAACATAATTGTTGTTTTTAAGTGCTTTTATTGCAAATTTTGTTAACTGGTACGATTTGTTCTTGCGATTGATGTAAAATGATGTAATGATTTTGTTAATAGTTTACGTATTACTAGAAAAATATCGCATTCAGCGATAGTTCCGGAGAATCTAAGAACATGACAAACAAACCTCGCGTATTTAAAAAGTCTTCAATCGCCATGGGTGTTGCTGCGCTGTTAGCTGCAGCATCTCAAGGCGCTAATGCTGCCAATTGGAATTTTGGTGATTTATCAGTAACGTTCGATTCAAATTTCACACTTGCTACTAGCATAAGAACCGAGGAACGTGACTTCAACCTTATTGGCCACAGTAACCAACCAAGTCTTGACTGGACTGGCTATAATGCGGCAACAAACGTTATTTATCCTTCGGCAGACGTTTGGGCATTGACTGATGGAGCTTATTCATCAAACGGTGATCTTGGTGACCTGTCCTACGATGAAGGTGACGCTTTTTCAACTCAATTTGTAGGTCTACACGAATTGGAAGTCGCGTATGGCGATTTTGGTTTTTTCGCTCGTGGTTACTATTACTATGATTTTGAAAATTCAGACAATAATCGCGCTTACTCAAATCCTATATCAGGCAACGTTGCTGATCCTTGTAGAGATAAGCAAGCATCTGATGAATTGTGTAATGATTTTAGATTATTAGACGCATTTGTATATGCTGACTTCTATGTCGGCGAGATGCCTGTTTCTTTGCGTCTTGGTGACCAAGTGGTGAGCTGGGGTGAAAGTACCTTTATTCAACATGGCATTAATGCAACTAACCCAGTTGATGTAACTCGCGCTCGCGCTCCCGGTGCTGAGCTGAAAGAGGTATTCATTCCGGTGGGTATGCTATTTGCTTCAGTCGGTTTGACTGATACTGTGAGCCTCTCAGCATATTATCAATATGAATGGGAACGCTCATTACTGCCCGTTTCAGGCAGTTACTTTGCCGCTAACGACTTTGCGGGTGAGGGCGGTTCATTTAATAACATTCAGTTAGGCTTCACAGGTAACCCTGATATCGACGCGGATACCTTAATTGAACAGTTAAATCTATTAGGTTCGGCGCTTAAATCGGGTGCAAACCCAGCCGCAATCGGTGCCGCTTACCTTGCATATCCTACTAAGGTGGCAGTCAGAGAGCAAAGTGATGCGGCGCATAACGATGCCGACGATCAAGGCCAATATGGTGTTAAAGTATCGTGGTTTGCAACTGACTTAAACGAAACTGAATTTAGTTTTTATCACATTAATTATCACAGCCAACGCCCATTAGTGGCAGGTGTAACGTCTGATTTTAGACCAGAGGCAATTGCCACTGACTTAGCATTACTGGCGTCTCCAGGCGGTATAACACGAGATAATCTGACTGATTTAATGGCATTCACAAAAGCACGTTTTGATTATCCTGAAGACATCAAATTATATGGTGTTAGCTTTAACACAACTGTTGGTGAAACTGCATTCGCCGGTGAGTTCGCTTACCGCGTTGATGAGCCTTTACAAATTGATGATGTTGAATTGCTTTATACTGGTATGCCTGAGCAGTTAGCAAATGCAGGTTTGAGACCGGATCTTGCTGGTATTTCTCAGTTAAACAATATAGGCAGAAACGTAGGTCCGGGCGGAACTGCGGCAGGGTTCTTGTTGTCAGATACTTGGCAAGCACAAATGACCGCATCGCATATTTTTGGTCCTAAGTTTGGTGCTGATAACTTTATCCTATTGGGTGAAGCTGGTTATGTGAAAGTGCTGGATTTCCCAGACCCTAGCATTATTAGACTAAACGCTCCGGGCACAGCTAGGACAGCTTCCTTAGAACCAGTGTTAGATGGTGCTGGCAATATTATAAGCGACAGAGCCGGATTACATACAGGTTTGTCTGATGGACCAGAGACAAATCCATTTGCCTCTTCGGGTGCATGGGGATATCGTTTATTAGCAGTAGCTGACTATAATAATATTTTTGCAGGTATTAATTTACGTACAAGAGCGACATTTTCGCATGACGTAAATGGTACAACGCCGGATCCATTATTTTTATTTTTGGAAGACAGAAAATCAGCAAACCTATCGTTTACGTTTGATTATTTAAGTAAGTGGTCTGCTGCAGCCTCGTATAGTACTTTTTGGGGTGGAATAGGCACAACAAACGTGCTTTCAGACAGAGACTTTGTATCTTTCAATATCAAATACGCAATTTAAGGACGTAGTAATGATTAAAAAACTAGGTTTAATAACCGCAGGACTTGCGTTAGTCCTTTCTAGTCAAGTAGTTTTGGCAAAAGTATCTCAGGCTGAAGCTGACAAGTTAGGCAATGAATTAACGCCACTGGGTGGAGAAAGAGCAGGTAATGCTGACGGTTCGATTCCTGCTTGGACGGGGGGTATTACCGAATTACCAGAGGGTTATACACCGGGTAGTTTTCATATCGACCCTTTTGCAAGTGACAAAGTGTTATTTACTATCACAGCCCAAAACTATAAAGAATATGCAGAATTTCTGAGTGATGGTCAGAAAAAGTTGTTCGAAACTTACCCTGATACTTACAAGATGCCGGTTTACCAAACTCGTCGCTCAGCAAGTAATCCCCAAAGTGTTTACGATGCAACGAAAGCAAATGCGATTCGAGCAGAATTGCTTGATGGTGGTAATGGCCTAAAAGGCGCCGCAGTGGGCGTTCCTTTTCCTATTCCTAAGAATGGTTTGGAAGCAATCTGGAACCATACTTTGAGATATCGCGGTGAAGCGGTTCAGCGAAATGGCGGACAAGCTGCGGTAACTGCTAGTGGTGCTTTTAACGTTATCGGTTTTGATGAGCAGTTAATGATTAAATACTCTGAAAAAGGAGTAACGCCAGAGTCATTGAGCGAAGAGAACATTCTATTTAAATTTAAGCAGAGCGTAACTAGCCCGGCCAGACTTGCCGGTACCGCGTTACTAGTTCACGAAACCGTTGATCAGGTAAAAGAGCCTCGTCAAGCATGGACTTATAACACAGGTCAGCGTCGGGTTCGTCGTGCGCCAAACATAGCATACGATGCACCGGGTACCGCAGCAGATGGCTTAAGAACGACAGATGATTTCGACATGTATAACGGTTCACCAAATCGTTATAATTGGGAATTAAAAGGCAAGAAAGAATTATACGTTGCCTATAACAACTATGCATTGCATAGCGATGCGGTTTCGTATGAGGATATTCTAAAGCCAGGTCATGTTAATCCTGACTTAACTCGTTTTGAAAAACACCGCGTTTGGGTAGTTGAAGCGACTTTGAAGGAAGAGTATCGTCACGTGTATCAGAAGCGTACTTTCTACCTAGATGAGGATAGCTGGCAAATTCAAGTTGCTGACATGTATGATAACCGCGGTGAATTATATCGTGTCGCTATTGCTCATGGTGTAAACTACTATGAGGTACCAACTCACTGGTCTACATTAGATGTGTATCATGATCTAAATTCTCGTCGTTACTTGGCGATTGGTTTGGACAATGAAGAGCAAATGTATGATTTCAGTATCAAACCAGACGATCGCGCATTTACGCCGCAAGCTCTAAGGCGAGCAGGCAAGAGATAAAACAAAAATAGACGGTTGGCTTAGCCAGCCGTTTTTTTTCATTACGGTGAATAAATGATTTCAAATCTTAAAAAAGCCTATTTAGCCGGTTTTATAGTTTTCAGCGCAATAGTGTCTGCCGATTCTTCATATCAGGCTCCGTTAGTTAAAGAGTCACTGCTACTTGATATCGCGGTTGGCGATAATTTTTTGATAGTAGGCGAAAGAGGGCATATTTTAACAGGTACAACAGAGCAAAACCTAACACAGGTTACAGCCCCCACTGAAACGACGTTAACAGCGGTTACTCTGTTTGCAAAAAACGCCTGGGCTGTAGGTCATGATGCTAGTATTTTGCATTCATCCGATGCAGGACAAACTTGGCAGTTGCAACTGAGCATGCCTGAATTGGACCGTCCATTTCTCGATGTGTTTTTTATGGACGAAAATACGGGTGTTGCGGTCGGTGCTTATGGTTTGTTTTATAGAACAGTCGATGGCGGCGTAACTTGGCAAAAAGAACTGCATGCATCAGTGCTTCCGCAAGACGATATTGATTATTTAAACAGCATTAAAGACGAACCTGAATTTTATCAAGATGAATTGTCGTTTATTTTGCCGCATTTTAACCGACTTAGTTATACTAACGGCAACTTATATATGGCTGGCGAGGCTGGGTTACTAGCAGTAAGTAGGGATTTTGGACGATCTTGGAAGCGCTTTGATATAGCCTATAACGGCTCGTTTTTCGATATTCAAAAGACTGAAAACGGTCAACTTTTTGCGGTTGGTTTGCGCGGGAATATATTTTTAGCAAATGATGACTCTAAAAAATGGGACAAAATACAAACGTGTGTTACCACCTCATTAAATTCGATTGTCCATGGCAACCATAACAATATTTATATTACAGGGAATAACGGCGTTTTATTGTCACTAGATCAAACTAAAGTATCTGCTAATGAATACAATCCAGCTAACGATGAAGGTTGTGCGATACACATTTCAATCAAAAAGTTAGAAAATGATTTAAGTGATTCTATATTGAATGGTTTGGTAATTAACGACGCTATGCTCGCTGTAACAGCATCAGGCATAAAGCAAATTGAGTTAAAGTAATTAATATGACAAATTTCATCAACGCAATAGAAAAAGCAGTATTTCGTCACAGAATAGCAGTCATCGCTTTTTTTTCCTTGGTTACTCTATTTCTTCTATACAATGCTTCGCAGTTAAAACTAGACGCCGGATTTGAGAAAAACATCCCACTCAACCATGAGTACATGCAAACATATATGAAGCATCGTCAAGATTTTGGTGGTGCCAATAATGTGCTTGTTTCAGTGTGTGATAAGCAAGGTAACATTTTTAATAAAAATTTTTTTGACACATTTAAAAATGTTCATGATCAAATCTTCTTCATCAATGGGGTTAATAGGTCACTAGTAACATCTTTATTCTCGCCGGCAACACGTTTCACCGAAATTGTTGAGGGTGGTTTTTCTGGCGGACCGGTCATACCCGCTGATTTTGATTCTTCAGATCCCGCTGCATTGGATTTAGTTCGCAAAAATATTGATAAAGCCGGTATCCTCGGCAGACAAGTGTCTAGCGACTTTAGCTGTGCCATGGTAACAGCACAGCTGCTCGATATAGATCCTGAAACAGGATTACCATTAGACACCTTAGCGATTGCTCATGACCTAGAAACGCAACTTCGCGGGCTTTATGAAAATGAAGCAACGTCTGTGCATATCATTGGTTTTGCGAAAATGATAGGTGACGTAGCCGAAGGCGCAAAAGACGTTCTATTATTCTTTGCAATTGCTATAGCGATCACTGCCATAATGGTTTTCTTCTTTTCAAAGTCCATTATGCTCACGTTCTTGCCCTTATTCTGTTCCATAGTCGCCGTGATTTGGCAATTAGGCTTATTAACCTTACTTGGCTTCGGCTTAGACCCAATGTCTATTCTCGTTCCGTTCTTGGTATTTGCTATCGGCGTAAGTCACGGTGTGCAAATGATAAATGCGGTTGGAAAGAAAGTTGCTGCAGGCATGGATGTAAAGCCAGCATCGCAATTTGCGTTTAGGAGTCTACTCATCCCAGGCGGTATTGCATTGTTATCCGATACTGTTGGTTTTATGACCTTATTGGTTATCGATATTGGTATTATTAGGGAGCTCGCGATTACAGCCAGTATGGGTGTTGCCGTCATTATCTTAACCAATTTATTATTGTTACCGGTGTTGATGTCTTATGTGAAGGTATCCGATAAATATAAAGCTAAATTTACTGACGCAAGTGACAAACATGCAAAAACCTGGGAAATAATTTCCAAATGCGCTAGTCCAAAAGTCGCTACCGTTATTGTTGCGGTAACTGCAGTACTATTCGTTTTCGGCTTCATACAGTCGCAAAAAATGAAAATTGGTGATTTACATGCTGGTGCACCGGCATTGCATGAGGAGTCTCGCTACAACCAAGACACATTCTTAATTACTGATAAATTTGAAATTACGGTTGACTACATTTCGGTTATTGTCGAAACCAAAGTGGACGCTTGTACTGAGTTTGAGTACATGACAACAATGGATCAGTTTCAGTGGAAAATGGAGAATATAGAGGGTGTTCAGTCTGCTATTTCACTGCCCTCAGTAGCTAAGCAGGTAAATGCAGGTTACAACGAGGGAAATTCTAAGTGGGAAGTATTACCAAGAAATCAATCGACTTTAGTACAATCGATTTCTCGCATACCGACTTCAACAGGGCTATTAAATAGAAATTGCTCGGTCATGCCGATCATCTTATTTATGCAAGATCACAAAGCTGAAACGATTGAACGAATTGTTGCAGCGGTTAAAGAAGTCAGTCAAGAATATGCAACAGACGATATGCAGTTTAAACTTGCTTCTGGTCCTGTTGGGGTAATGGCGGCAACAAACGAAGCGGTAAAAGAGTCACAAGACCCAATGTTATATTATGTATTTGGTGCTGTGATTATATTATGTCTAATTAGTTTTAGATCATTACGTGCCACGTTAGCAGTCGTTATACCCTTATATGTTGTTTCGGTTTTAGCGCAGGCATTAATGACTTATTTGGAAATTGGTTTGACTGTGTCAACGTTGCCCGTTATTGCATTAGGCGTCGGTATTGGGGTTGATTATGGTATTTATATACTTTCCACCATGAATACAAAACTTAAAGAGGGACTTTCAGTGCAAGCTGCATACCTTGAGGCATTGAAAGAACGTGGCAGTGCTGTATTATTTACTGGTATCACGTTGGCAATCGGTGTTAGTACTTGGGTGTTTTCAAGCCTCAAGTTTCAAATGGACATGGGTATATTGTTAACCTTTATGTTTATTGTAAACATGTTAGGTGCAATTATTGTACTTCCAGCCATTGCTAGACTATTGTGGTTCAAATCGGTAGAAAAGTAATTTTGAGTAATTATCTAAAAAAAGGCCGTAGGGCCTTTTTTTATGCATGAAATGAACATGCTTATGCAATTTGTAAATTAAAGGTTAAATATTGCTTTCAAAACCTCAGTATTTTCGCGAGAATACCGGCAATGAAAGAGATAGATAAGGTTAAACAAATCTGATGGCTCAATATTTGTTAACGAAAAATGAGTAGCAGCGTCAGTTAATCTACCTTAAATACAACATACAAAAGACAACCTAACGAGAACGTAAATGTCGGTAACAACCCTTCAACATTCTGTTTTACTTGAACGTGTATTTTCCCTCATAGATGAAAAAGTGGATAACGGTGATGCTGCGTTAATTCAAAAGTTTGGACAATTGTTATATAAAAATATGTCGTTTGAAGACATTAATGGACGCAGTGATAGTGATCTATATGGTGCAACATTAAGCCTATGGCAGCTCACACAGACATTCAAAGCGGATAGTCCGTGTATAAAAGTATTTAATCCTGAAATTTCCAAACATGGCTGGCAGTCATCTCATACAATCATAGAAATTATAGTTAAGGATATGCCTTTTTTAGTCGACTCAGTTCGCATGGCGATTAATAGATTTGGCTTTGCAGCGCATCTTTTATTGCATTCTCCAATGCATGTTACTCGTAATAAAGATAATAAAGTCACTGGTTTTGTTGATAGTAAGTCAAAGTCTAATAAAGACTCGTCAGAGACTGTCATTTTTATCGAAATAGATCGACAGGCGAAAATGTCAGATATCGATAAACTTCGAACTGAATTATTATCCGTAGTTGATGAGGTTTCTCTTTCCGTTTCTGATTGGCTGCCAATGAGAGAAAAGTTGGCTGACATTACCAAAAACTTCGAAAAATCAAAATCAGTGGCCTCCTCAGCTATCAAGTCGCAAGGCAAGACCTTCCTAAACTGGTTAAATGATCATAACTTCACCTTAATGGGGTATCGTTATTATCAGGTTAAAGCGATTGAGGGTGATCATCGTTGGATACCAGAGAATGATTCAAGTCTTGGATTAATGAAAAACTCTATAAACGATCGTCAACGCGTATTATCTAACCTGCCAACAACTGCTCGGGATGCGGCGTTAAGTGACAATCCGTTGATTCTAACCAAAACAAACAGCCGTGCGCGTGTTCATCGTCCTGCTTATATGGATTACGTTGGGATTAAAGAGTTTGATGCCGAAGGTCATGTGACTGGTGAGCATCGGTTTTTAGGTTTGTATTCTGCTTCGTTTTACAATAGCAGTGCAACAGACTTGCCTATGTTGCGGGAAAAAATTGACCGGATGTGTGAAATATCAGGTTTTGATAAAGGAACTCACGCTTACAAAGCGTTTGTGAATATTGTTGAAACTTATCCACGCGATGAACTTTTACAAACCTCAGATGAAGAACTTGCGGAAATTGTAAAAGGTATTTTTCAAATGCAAGAACGAGGGATTTCTCGTTTATTCGTGCGGAAGGACGCTTTTGGTCGTTCCTACTCTTGTTTAGTTTATGTGCCCAGGGAGCGCTACAATACGCAATTACGAGAGGAAACTCAGGCATTACTTAAGCGTTCGTTTAAATCGGACGAAGAAGTTGAATTTAATACGTATTTCTCTGAATCTGTGTACGCCCGTACGCATTACATCGCCCGCGTAAAAAATAATAATATGGAGTTTGATGTGAAAGAGATTGAAGATAATTTGATTGAGCTAACTAAGTCATGGCAAGACAAGTTAGCGGCTAAAATCACATCTGCATACGGTGAAGCTAAAGGTAAAGCAATCCAGAAAAAATATGTTAATGCATTTAACCGCAGCTATGCAGAACATAGTTTGCCGAGTGCTGCATTAGTTGATATAGAACGAATTGAATTATTATCTGACGAGCATAAACTGGATATACTTTTTTATCGTCCACAGGAACAAAGTGTTGAGAGTAACATTGTTAAACTCAAACTTTATCACGGCCACGTGCCCATCCATTTGAGCGACGTTTTACCAATGTTGGAAAATTTTGGATTACGAGTCATCGATGAAAGTCCTTTTCGGGTAACCAATGATGAGGGTAAAGTCAGTTGGATAATGGACTTCACTATGCTGCATAAGAACGGTCAAAACTTCCATATGGAAAAAGTCCAAGAGCTTTTTCAAGATGCATTTACTAAAACGTGGAATAAAAGTCTTGAGGACGACGGTTTTAACCGGTTAATCCTAAGCGCCGGTATTAGAGGACGCAACGTCACTATATTGCGCGCATACGCAAAATATATGCGCCAAATTGGGACCTCATTTAGTATCGATTATATGGCTAACACACTGTCTAACTATCCGGATATTGCAACCGACATAGTGAGTTTGTTCAGGCTACTATTCTGTCCAACTATCAAGCGGATGCCAAAGAAAGTAGAAGCCTTGAAAACCGAAATTTTGGCGAAGCTTGATAACGTATCCAACCTAGATGATGACCGCATAATCCGTCGCTATTTAGAGTTATTAAATGCCACGGTACGCACTAATTTCTATCAAAACGACGATCAAGGAAATGAGAAATCGTACATTTCATTTAAATTATTGCCGAGCCAACTTAGTGATATGCCACTACCAATACCAAAATTTGAAATCTTTGTTTATTCACCGAGAGTAGAGGGTGTGCATTTGCGCGGAGGCAAAGTCGCTAGAGGTGGTTTGCGTTGGTCAGATAGACAAGAAGATTTCAGAACGGAGATTTTAGGTTTAGTTAAAGCACAACAAGTAAAGAACACGGTCATTGTGCCTGTTGGCGCGAAGGGTGGATTTGTATGTAAAGCAATGCCCACTGATGCTGCCAAACCCATGATACAAGCGGAAGGACAGGCGTGTTACAAAATATTTGTGCGCAGTTTGCTAGATATCACTGATAATATTATTGAGGGTGTAGTTATCCCGCCAAAAGACGTTATTAGACTAGATGAGGATGACCCTTATTTAGTGGTTGCAGCTGATAAAGGAACGGCCACTTTTTCTGATATTGCGAATGGTATTTCAGATGAATTCAGATTTTGGCTGGGCGATGCTTTCGCATCAGGCGGAAGTGTTGGTTACGATCATAAGAAGATGGGTATTACCGCTCGCGGCGCTTGGGAATCAGTTAAACGTCATTTCCGTGAAATTGGTATTGATTGTCAAACAACGCCTTTCACCGTTGTTGGTGTTGGTGACATGGCCGGTGATGTTTTTGGAAATGGCATGCTGTTATCCGAAAAAACGCAACTTGTATGTGCGTTCAACCATTTGCATATATTCTTTGATCCAAAGCCAGATGAAAAAACCAGTTACAAGGAACGACTTCGCTTGTTTGAAGACCCCTCGCTAAGTTGGGATGATTACAACAGAAAGCTTATCTCAAAAGGCGGTGGTATATTCAAACGTTCTGTAAAAGCAATTCCGTTATCACCTGAGATGAAAAAATGCTTGGGTACTCGCCAAACTACGATGACGCCAAATGAGTTGATCCGCAATACCTTAAAAATGCCGGTTGATCTTATCTGGAACGGTGGAATTGGTACTTACGTTAAAAGTTCAAAAGAGTCACACACAGAAGTTGGCGACAGAGCGAATGATACTACACGGGTTGACGGTAAAGATGTGAAAGCTAAAATTATAGGCGAGGGTGGTAATTTAGGTTTAACTCAACTGGGTCGTATTGAATTAGCAGCAAATGGTGTTTTGGTTAACACCGATTTTATTGATAATGTGGGTGGTGTAGATTGCTCGGATAATGAAGTTAACATTAAGATTTTATTAAATACCTTAGTCAATGCTGGCGATTTAACATTAAAACAGCGAAATGCGTTGTTATATGAGATGACCGATGACGTCTCCGAAATTGTTATTCAAGATTGCTACCGTCAAACACAGTCAATTTCAATCACTCATCTGGCCGGTGTAAAACAACTCAAGGAACAACTGCGCTTCATTCACGGTTTAGAGAAAGAAGGGCTGCTCAACAGAGAACTCGAGTTCATTCCTTCAGATGATGAAATTTCAGACCGAGTGATAACTGGACAAGGTCTCACAAGACCTGAACTTAGCGTGCTAATCGCATATGGTAAAATGGTATTAAAAGATAAATTTAATATCCCACAAATCACCAACAATCCATATTACGATCGGTTGTTAGTAAATGCTTTCCCTCCGGTATTACGAGAAAAATATCATGCCCAAATGCAGGAACATCCTCTTCGCAGTGAGATTATAGCAACTAAATTAACCAATGAAATGGTTAACGACATGGGCTTAAATTTTGTTTATCGTTTACAAGAAGAGACGGGTGCCCTTGTTGAACAAGTTGCAGAAGCATACACGGTAGTAAAAGGTGTATTAGACGTGTCCTCGCTATGGGAAAGTGTCGAGGCTCTGGATAATAAAATTGATGCCCAATTGCAATTAAATATATTAACCAAGATACGGCGGATCTTACGTAGAACCTGTCGTTGGTATATAGGCCACGGTGGTAAAACAAACAATATTGAAAAATCGATTAGTCGGTATAAGCCCGCTTTTAAAGCTGTGTCGGAAAGTTTAGGTAGTTATTTGGTTGCTGTCGAGTTTGATGAGGTTCAAGCTGATACAAAGCGCTTAATTGAAGCAAAAATACCTAAAGAGATTGCTTACCGAGTTGCTGGCTTAAGTAATATGTTCTCTAGTATGGACTTAGCGCAAATTGCTGAAACTGAGAAACGACCTGTTGAAGTCGTAGCACGACTTTATTATCAATTGGGATCACGATTTGAGTTGCATTGGTTCTTAGAACAAATTAACCAACAATCAGTTTCAAACCATTGGCAAGCATTGGCGAGGGCTTCTTATAGAGAAGAACTTGATTGGCAGCAACGTTCATTAACCACGGTTTTGTTGAACATTGAACCAGGAGAGACAGATGCGGATAAAATTCTGAACGACTGGTGTAAAGCAAATAAAGACGTGCTAAAGCGCTGGTATCAGATGATGGCAGAGTTTAAAACCTCAGATAACCACGAATTTGCTAAATTTTCTGTCGCATTAAGAGAATTGATGCTGTTAAGCGTGAAGGCAAACCATTAGAATATACACGTTTGCAAATAGCCCTGCTTCGCGGGGCTTTTTTTAGTTTGGGGAAACAGTGTATTCTTTTGTTCAAAAATTTTTATTAAATCGTGATCCGGAATGGAGCCACGACGCAACTATCGCATTTCTTAAGCGCTCTCAACGTAATTTTATGTCAGGTTTTTATGCACAAAAACTGCCTGACAAACCGGTAAATTGCTTAGGAATGATATTCAAAAACCGGATTGGCTTAGCTGCAGGGTTAGATAAAAACGGTGAGTGCATTGATGCTTTCGCTGCTATGGGTTTTGGTTTCATCGAAGTTGGTACTGTAACCCCAAAACCACAGTCAGGTAACGACAAACCTCGCTTATTTAGACTTGTAGAACACAACGCAATTATCAATCGAATGGGGTTTAATAATAAAGGTGTTGATTATTTAGTCCAGCAGGTCAATAAGATCAAGTACACCGGTATCTTAGGCATAAATATTGGTAAAAATAAAACCACCCCAGACGAAGATGCCTTAGGCGATTATTTATATTGTTTGGATAAAGTATATGGTTTTGCTTCATATATCACAGTCAATATTTCTTCTCCAAACACTCCCGGTTTGCGTAATCTGCAATATGGAGAAGCACTCGACAGTTTATTAACAGGATTAAAAGACAGACAATTAGCGCTTGAAATCGAACATAAAAAGTATGTGCCAATATTGATAAAAATTGCACCGGACCTAAGCGATGATGAAGTTAAATCAATTGCCGCATCATTAATAATCTCAAAAATGGATGGTGTTATTGCTACCAACACAACAATCGACCGTGAGCAGATTAAAGGCCATCCGCATGCTAACGAAGCGGGCGGTTTGAGCGGCGAAGTGCTCACTGAAAAAAGTCTCGCTGTGACAAAGATATTAGCCAAAGCGCTCAATGGTAAAATACCAATTATCGGTGTGGGCGGCATTAGCAGTCCACATGATGTAAAATTACAAATTCAAGCAGGGGCTTCATTAGTTCAAGTTTATTCATCTTTTATTTACCAAGGTCCACCACTTATAAAGGAGCTTGTTAATGCATAAGCTAATTGTAACGACTTCTAAAGGATTAGATGAACTACTCAAAACAGAAGTTGAACAAATTCTTAGTCAGTTTAATCTTGCCCCAGCCGGCGCTGATCTGACGCACAGCGAAGATTCAGAGGATAGCTCTGATGGATACGAATTACCTACCTTGCAACTACAACCCGGTCAGGTATCTTTTACAGGAACCTTAAAAGATGCATATCAATTATGCCTGCATTCGAGATTGGCTAACAGAGTGTTACTGGTTGTCGCCGAGGGCAAAGTAAATAGCGCTGAAGAATTATATGACGTTGCTAAAGAAGCTGATTGGCCATCACAATTTGATACATACGTTCCCTTCATGATCCAGTTTAACGGCACTAATAATGCAATTAATAACAGTCAGTTTGGGGCACTCAAAGTAAAAGATGCCATTGTTGATCAATTCCAAGAAGCCGGCCATGAACGCCCATCAGTAGATAAACTTAAACCCGGTATTGTGATCCAAGCTAGGTTGCGACGCGACAACCTGCATCTGTGTATCGACCTTTCTGGTGGTAGTTTACATAAGCGAGGTTATCGTACTGGTGCTGGTGAAGCGCCGTTGAAGGAACATGTCGCTGCAGGTATTTTAATGCGCAGTGGCTGGGCCCAAAATAAAAACAGCGTGCTCTTGGATCCAATGTGTGGTTCGGGAACTATTCCAATTGAAGCTGCAATGATGGCTGCCAACATACCGCCAAATTTAGCCAAAGAAACATGGGGCTTTGAACATTGGAATCAGCATGAGCCAAGTGTATTTGGCGACGTAATAGAACAAGCCAAAAAGCATATAACAGTGCCTAGTGCGGCTATTTATGCTTATGATTTAAGTACTACCTTAGTAGAATTAGCAGAGCAAAATGCTTTGAGGGCAGGCGTTGCAGATTATATTGCATTCAAACAATGTGATGTATTAGATGCTGTTGTTGTTGACGCAGTTGATAGTAAGGCAGCTACAGGTACCACAGCGACAGGTACCACAGCTTTAGAAACCGTGGCCAGTCGGGCTGAGAGTAAAGGCTATATGGTTTCTAATCCACCTTATGGTGAGCGCCTCGGAGAATACACCTCATTGCTACCACTATTTGATAAGCTGGGTCATCATCTTAAAAAACATTTTTATTTTTGGCACGTGTCCTTATTAAGTTCGAATCAAGACCTGCTTAAAGCATTAAAGCTCAGATATACCAAAAGCTATAAACTAATGAACGGTAAAATTGAGTGTGTGCTTGTAAATTACCATATTAGTGGTCAAAATCTTGAAATATTCGATAGTCAAACGGATGAAAATCATGAGTTTGCTAACCGTTTGCGAAAGAATTTTAAAAGACTGAAACCTTGGATAAAACGCAGTAACACCAACGCCTATCGTATTTATGATGCAGACTTACCTCACTACAATGTTGCTATAGATATATACAATGATTGGGTAGTGGTTCAGGAATATGCTGCGCCTAAAGATGTGCCGGAGGAAAAAGCAAAACAACGTCTGCAAGAAGCGGTGATTCATATTCCCAAAGTATTGGGCATTCCATCAAGTAAAATGTCAGTCAAAGTTCGACGTCAAAACAAAGGTAAAGAACAATATGAAAAAGTTGCTCAAAAAGGGCAGCGAGTCATTGTTCAGGAACACAATGCACAGTTTTATATTAATCCAACAGATTACTTGGATGTGGGTCTGTTTCTAGATCATCGTGATACTAGGTTGATGTTCAAACAACGATGTGCAAACAAAGATGTTCTTAACTTATTCGGTTATACTGGCAGCGTGTCGGTGCATGCGGCGCAAGGGAGAGCGAAAAGTGTTACAACCGTTGATATGTCAAATACCTATTTAGATTGGGCAAGAGACAACTTTGCATTAAACAAACTAAACGGTTCATTCCAGTTTGTGCAAGAGGATTGTTTAAAATGGTTAACTAGACAGCATGCTAAATATGATTTGATGTTTATTGACCCCCCGTCGTTTTCAAATTCTAAACGAATGGACGATACATGGGATGTACAGCGGGACCATGTTAGCTTGCTAAGTGACGCTAAAGATTGCTTAAAAAAAGATGGAGAAATCTTTTTTAGCACTAATTTACGTCAATTTAAATTAGATCAGGCAGCGGTTGAGGAACTCGGGTTTAAAATAGAAGATATTACTCAAAAGTCGATCCCAGAAGATTTTAAACGTAATCAGAAAATTCATAAGTGTTGGATACTGACCTTGTGGAATTAGTTTTATATACCGGACCAAATTGTTCTTTGTGTGATTTAGCGTTCGATATTATTGAGCAATTTAATGCGCTACATACAAAGACAACGAGTGAGTCTACTTTCCAACTTAGTCAATCAGGTAGTCAATTTGAACGAGTTGAACTAGAAAGAATCAATATTAGATATTCTGCAGAGTTGTATCACCTATACGCCCTTAGAATTCCTGTATTGAAGAAAACGGATGATGAATCCGAACTAGGTTGGCCATTTACACTTGAAGATTTAATTGAGTTTTTACAATGAATTTAATGCAACTAAAAAATGCCTCTATTTTATTTGGGCAACCACCATTATTAGATAAGGTCGCTTTAAATATACAAAGCGGCGAGCGGGTCTGCGTGGTTGGTCGAAACGGGAGTGGAAAATCCACTCTGCTAAAAGTGATCGCAGGTGAAACGAAATTAGACGAAGGCCAAATGATACTGCCCACAGGGACGGTAGTGTCAAGATTACCCCAGGACCCACCGCAAGACATTAGCGGTGATATATTTGATTATGTTGCTGAAGGTTTGGAGGATGTAGCGCAAATACTGAAAGACTATCATCATATAATCAATATTATTGGTGGCGATCCGAGCGCTAAAAACCTAAATCGAATGCAAGAATTGCAAGAGCAATTAGATTCGAGAAATGCATGGCAGTTTGAACAGCGCATAAGCAATGTACTGACTCAACTGCAGCTAGAGCCAGACCAGATTTTATCAGAATTGTCAGGTGGTTGGAGAAGAAAGGCGGCGTTAGCGAGAGCGCTAGTGAGTGAACCGGATCTTTTGTTACTGGATGAGCCAACTAACCACCTAGATATTGATATGGTGCAGTGGTTAGAAAAAGCGCTACTGAACTATAACGGCGCAATCATATTTATTAGTCATGACAGAGCATTTATACGAAAGTTAGCCACGCGTATAGTAGATATAGATCGCGGTCAGGTAGTTAGTTACCCAGGTAATTACGATACTTATTTAGAGCAAAAAGCGCACGATTTAGACGTTGAGCAGACGAGCAACCGTGAGTTTGACAAAAAATTGGCTAAAGAAGAAGTTTGGATAAGACAAGGTATTAAAGCTAGACGTACTAGAAATGAAGGTCGAGTTAGAGCGCTTAAAGCACTCAGAGATGAATACAGCTCGCGTCGAAACGTGACTGGCAATGCGGTTATAAACCGAAATGCGGGCGGGAAATCAGGTAAGCGTATTTTTGAAACTGACGGTTTATTCTTTAATTATGAAGACAACCTATTGGTTGAAAATCTCAATTTATTAATAACGCGCGGTGAAAAGATTGCATTAATTGGTGGCAACGGTTGTGGTAAAAGTACCCTTATTAAGCTGTTATTGGGTGAGTTAGAAGCAAGTCAGGGTGACATATTCAGAGGAACCAATATAGAGGTTGCTTACTTTGATCAACATCGAACTGCGCTAGACCTCGATAAGTCAGTGATTGATGCCATTGCGGACGGTAAAAGAGAAGTTACGATTAATGGCAATACACGCCATGTAATGGGTTATTTACAAGATTATCTGTTTTCGCCTGAGCACGTAAATGCCCCTGTATCGACTTTATCGGGTGGTGAAAGAAATAGATTAGTGTTGGCAAAACTGATGTTAAAACCCAGCAACTTGCTGGTACTTGATGAACCAACTAACGATCTCGATGTCGAAACTCTCGAATTGCTGGAATCCCTGTTAGTAGATTATGAGGGAACCGTATTATTAGTAAGCCATGATAGGGAATTTGTTGATAATGTAGTGACTTCAAGCTTAGCTTTTGAAGGTAACGGAATTATCAAACAATTTGTTGGTGGCTATACAGATATGCGAAATTGGTATGATGAAAAAGCACTCTCAGCAAAAGAAATGAACGAAGGCCTTGTAATGCCGACTAAAAAAAACGTAGAGCGAGAAAAGCCTGTGACTAGTGCTTCTACTGGCAGCCACAAAAAGCTATCATACAAAGATAATAAAGAACTCGAAGATTTACCTAAAAAAATTGAGAAAATGGAAGAAGAACAAAAAGGATTACAACTGCAAGTTAGTACATCTGATTTCTATCAGAAAGATGCGGATGTAACACAACCCGTTCTCGATAAATTAACAACCATTGAACAATTATTATCAGTCGCTTATACGCGCTGGGATGAATTAGAAAGTTTACAAAATAACGAGCAGTAACAGGATAATTAATGAAATTTACTCGATTGGCGTCAGCAGTGTTACTTTGCACTGCATCGCTCCCAATTTTAGCAGCATCATATACAGTCACCGAAATGGCGACAGATACACTAGGTCAAAATCAATACGGTGTTTCTATTGATAAAACAGGCGTCATCTTAACCGCTATTGAAAACATTTATAATGCGCCAGTAGACTTGTCTACGATCGACTTTGAAAACGCGTTTATTATTGCGGGTTTGACTGACATTGAGTCTGCTAGGAACGGTCAATTTAATCTTGCTGACTATACTTTTTTAATTGACAGGGCTATTACAGGCTCAAGCAATTTTAGTATTAGCACACAACAACTTGGTCGTCTACAAGCGTATAAAACTGATGGCTCTGAAACTAATTTCGATTATATCAAAGCCTTCGATACCGAAATTGAAGCCTTGGGTGGTTTTTCTCGTGCGATGGAAACTACGCCAAGAGATTCAACCGCTGGGACTCATATTGTTGGTAACACCGAAGGGCCATTCAGAACAATTGATTATGTAAACCTAAATGGCGAAAATATAAAATATATTGTAAGTGATTTTGACCGTCGTGCCTTTGTACAAGTTGGCGAAAATGTAACGCCATTATTGCCGATCGATACAACCTTGGGTGGCACAAGCCTGGTTAATGGGATTAATGTTAACTACGTTGTTGCCGGCAGTGGGTCCATTGAAGCGACCAGTGCATTAACGAGCGCTTTAGCCAATTGTGCTGATGATGAAATTCGTGGTGATCAGCCAATCGAAGCATGTCTTCGCAGCATTATTACAATTACCAACAATGGCACCTTAACAAGACGCTCTGATTTATGGCTACAACGTGCGCATTTATGGTCTTTGGATGTTGCAGGAACGGTTACTAATACACGCACCTTCGGGACTTTAGTTACTGATGAAGAACCTGCTTTACAAGGTTCAAGCCAAGCCTTAGATGTCAACATCGACGGTGTTGGTGTTGGTGTTGCGAGTGTAAAAGTTGCTGATGGAACGCTACAATCAACCGCTGCTGCTATGTTTTTGCCAAGCGGCGAAGTGGTGCAAATCATACAAGATGAAGCCCTGTTGCCAAATAGCGCTATTGCAATAAATGATACAGGCTATGTCGTTGGACTTAGAAGACAAAGAATTAATAATGTTTCTCGAAACAAAATGTTTATCTACAATAGTGATGATGGCAACGTAACTTTCCCTGACGATTTCTTTGATAATTCAAGTACAGTTCCACGAGCAATTAATAATCGCAATCTAGTGGTCGGCTCTGCAGATGTTGAGGCTACCAGAGTCGCCAATAGAAAAACAGCGGCATTTATTTATGACATTGAAGCTGACACTTTTACTAACCTAAACACATTAGTTGGCTGCGAGAGTCCGTTCAACTTTGTTGAAGCAATAGACATCAATGATAACAATGAGATTATAGTATCAGCGTTAACCAAGAAAGCTGCTAGAAATGCCCGTGGTGAGCTTATACAAGATGATAGCGGAGCAGAAGTACTGGTGGACACTATTGTTACATTAAAGCTGAATCCGACGGGTCAGGCGCCAACGATTTGCTCTAACGACGATTTAGGTATTGCAGATAGGCAAGGAGCAAGTACTGGAATATTCATGTTTACGCTACTGAGCTTAGCAACATTCTTTAGAAGACGCGTAAAAAAATAAAATAGAGTGAGTTATTATGAAAGCCCCATTGTTCGGGGCTTTTTTTGTTTTAATAACTGTTGGATCTAAATAAGCAGTTTTATAGACAAAATTGAACCAATAAAACATTTCAATACTTTTCAATATGTTATTCAAAAAAGTGTAAAACCGTCAAAATTTAGACATTGAACTTTCAGCGGCAAAAAGCTACTTATAGAAACGTAACAAAGGAAAGAAATTGATTATAATTGAATTGAATTGATTTCATTGCCTGTTGTTGCCTTTTTTTAGCCAAGAGAGGTTTAACTATGAAAACACAAAAAAGAGATAAGTTAACACGTGCACATGCAAAAGGTTATCAAGCGGGTATAACACATCGCTCGAAAGAATTATGTCCATTTCAAGCTATTCAAGCTCGGTCGGAATGGTTAGGGGGGTGGAGAGAAGCTCTCACCGACAGACAATCCGGCTTAGTAGGCCGCTAACACATACAATAAAGTACGTGCAAAAAGCCCAACTGATGTTGGGCTTTTGTTGTTTTAGCGGTGCAGATGTGTCGTTTACATCAATAACTGTGGTGCTATTAAAACAAAAAATGACATGCAAACGACAGCTTACTTTAAAACGCGCTGGTATCTTGAAATAAACCTACTTTTAGGCCTTTAGCCACGTAAATGACCTTACCATCCACTGATACACTGCCGTCAGCCATGCCCATGAATAAACGACGCTTAACAACTCGCTTAAGGTTTATTTCATAAGTGACTTTTTTCGCTGTTGGCAGGATCTGTCCAGTAAATTTGACTTCACCAACACCCAATGCACGACCTTTTCCTGGGCCTCCTGACCAACCCAGGAAAAACCCGACTAATTGCCACATTGCATCCAAACCTAAACAACCAGGCATAACTGGGTCACCAGGGAAGTGGCAATCAAAGAACCAAAGATCAGGGGTAATATCTAGTTCTGCAATAATATGTCCTTTATCAAATTCACCACCATCCTCTGTTATTTTTACAATCCTATCCATCATTAACATGTTTGGCGCAGGAAGTTGACTATTGCCTGGCCCAAACATTTCGCCGGTACTGCATTTTAAGAGATCATCTCTCTTAAATTCTGATTTTCTATTTGTCATATCACGCACTAGTTTTCCATAAGAGTGAGTAATTTAACGAACAGTTGTAAGCTAAACAACTCTGAACAGTTAATTTTGCTAAAAAAAGTCAGTTTTTTGCAGTACACTGGTAAAACTGAATGTTTTTAAACCAAAATAAGAGCAAATGAAGAATCCAAAAAAATCAGCGAATGCAGAAAAGCAACGGCGTTTTAGAGAAAAACAAAAATCGTTAGGTAAAAAGATGGTTCGAGGTTATGTCACAGCAGCCGCGATGGAAAACTATAAGGAAATAGTGACGAAAACTGGCTGGACAGATAGTGACGTTCTATCCAATTCGTTACGCATAACCTATGCGGCGTATAAAAATGGTCAGATTAGACTTCTAAACCAATGGTTAACAGAACAAGACCAAAAAAAACGGGCGCTTATGTTGAAACAGGCTGAACAAGCAAAAAATAACGAAAGTGATGAGTAATAGAAAACTATGACCAGTGAGCAAAATCAGCTCGTGTGTATTCTCAAAATTCTTGATGCTTCTTTCTTCACGGCTGGCTTGGATTTATAGGACCACATTCTTTCTCGCGCCTCGCTTGCCGCTTTTTCAACGTCGATAATAGGAGAGTAATAATCTCTTTCACAATTGAAGGCGTACATTGCTTCTTCCATCGGTGTAATTACCCAAGGTTGATGAATTATGGGATTTGGCAGTGATGTTAGCTGCGGCAACCATTTTTTGATAAAAATACCTTCTTCGTCCTTATCAATCGACTGCTTTACAGGATTATATATGCGCAGAGTATTGATACCGGTTACTCCCGCTTGCATTTGAAATTGTGGATAATGAATACCGGGTTCAAAATCTAAAAATTGTGCGGCTAAGAAACTCGCTCCTCTGCGCCAGTCGATGTTTAGGTGGTGACACAGAAAGCTAACCACCATGGCTCTCATTCTGAAATTAATATATCCAGTTTTTACCACCGCTCTCATGCAGGCATCTACTATTGGGACTCCCGTACAGCCATTTTTCCATGCAGCTAATCTTGCTTCTCCTTCGGTGCCCCGACAATATGGGAAATCAAGATATGCTTTGTTAATAGGACGGAACTCCATGGCCGATTCTGTTTCAAACTTCTGAATAAAGTGACAATGCCAATGCAGTCTGGACTGAAACGCCACAATGGATCGGGTCCAACCAGGGCGGTCTGTCTGGGATATGCTAAATTGATAAACCTGCTTTAATGAAATATTGCCCCATGCTAGGTAAGGTGATAACCGGCTGCAGGTTTTTCGTGAAACAGTGGGGTCGCCAATATTACCAAAATAGGCTTTTCCTCTTTCTTTAAAAAAATGCTTTAAGGTATACCACGCTCTTTTCTCTCCCCCCAACTGCATGTTTACATCTAATTCCTTCCACTTTACAGGAATAGCCCAAATACAATCGTCATGTATTCTTTGGTGTATATTTGAAACCCATTCTACATTGCTCAGTTCGGGGTGAGTCGCCGTAGCCAAAATTCGAGCATTCCATTGCTTAGGCCAATTTTTACGATGATTCAGGGGGCGATGAACTGCGCCTTGTGCAACTTCAGTCCATGTAACCTTATGCAGATGACACCAAGCTAAAACGTCTTTGTCACGCAGGTAGGTATGCTCTAGGCCGACTTCTTCATGGCTAACAATATGTTTAATACTGTAGCTTTCATGCAGCTTTGACAGCACATCAACAGCATTGCCATAGAGAATTGAAATAGAGGCATTGAATTGGGCCAACTGTTCATTGAGGTCTGTTATCGACTGAAATATGAAGCGCCAATGTCGAATGTCCATATGCGGATCTTCTATCATCATAGGTTCGACAATATAAATTAATGCCACGGGCATTTTTTGCTCACTTGCCATTTTTAATGCGTCATTGTCGCGTAAGCGCAGATCGCGTTTAAACCACATAACAGTTAAGGCTTGTTTGTTAATCATGTTGCAGCTTCGTTCATCCATTGCGTGATAAATTTATTATTGGGGTCGTAAGTTGCCGTTTGTTTTTGTAAGTTGAATTGTCTGTGTCCTCTAGGATCAGCGCCGACGCCGCCAAGATACTGCCAATTGCCCCAGTTGCTAGCGACGTCAAAATCAATCAGTTGATACTCAAAATACTTTGCACCGTAACGCCAATCTTGACCTAGTTCATGCACAAAACAACTTGCGACCAACTGTCTACCTCGATTAGACATATAACCGGTTTTTAATAATTGACGCATACACGCATCAACGATCGGATAGCCCGTTTGCCCCTGTTGCCACTGTATAAATGTTTTACGATCAAAATTGCTTGGACGAACTAACCGTTGAACACCCGATGCTGCAAAAAGACGATTACCGTGCACATAATGCTGCCAATGAAAAAATTCTCGCCATAGCAACTCAAAAAACAACCAATATGTTGACTCATTTTTGACTCGTTCGGATTCATATCGACAGAGTTCAGCATAAATTTGCCTCGGACTGATACAACCAAGCGCTAACCAAGCTGAAAACTTGCTGGAGAAATTCCAACCATCCAGCCCGTTTCTGGTCTCTTTGTAACGACTGATATGGTCCGTACTCCACAGATAATGAGTGAGTTGTTGGTGTGCATCAGTTTCTCCGCCAGATAGTCTTTGGTAATGATTAACACTGACCAACAAACTGTCTAAATCTATTACGTTTTCTATCGCAAATAAATTAGGTATCGAAGGAAGCCCATTGAGGAGCGGATTTACGAGTTGTACTTCACAATACTTTTCAACTTTTTTTCGAAACGGAGAAAAAGTATTAGGCATATTTTCAATAGAAAATGGAAATTGCGAGGCGTTAAACAGGGTTGCTGAGTTGGCTTGAATTAATTCAATATTAAGAGCGTGTTCAGTTACTAAATCTTGCGTTTTCTGCCATTCTTTTCGTTCATTGAAACCACAGTGCCATTGTGCACTAAGGTGAGTGACATCGAGCTCCTCAACAAGTTTCAGTACAGCCTCAACAGGCTCTGCTTCATTTGAGTGTAGGACGATTAAGCGCTGCTCAAAACCACTTAATGTGCTATTTAAATCGTGTAGCGTTTGATGTATGAAATTGAGTCTATGCTTGCCTATCGTTTCTGTCTTGTGCAATTCATTGATGCTGTCTTGATTTGCTTCTGGCTGGTAAACATAAACGCACACCAATTCATCAACTTGCGATGCTAATTCAGCTAGGCTCGCGTTGTCTTGAACGCGTAAATCTTTTCTAAACCAATGTAATCCAACTTTTTTTCTCATTTATGTTTTGCTTCAATCTTGTTTCTATATGTTAGCTACTTTGGATAGTGAGTTTTCGATCTATTTACGAGAGTATGGTGTAATATAAATACGAAAGTGACTAACCATTAAGATGGTTGTTCGCAAGAATGACTCATGAAATAGCTACTCATGAAATAGTTATCTATACGCATAGTTATCACTAATGATAGGAATAAAACATTGAGTTTGATGTCATCAAAAAAGATAATCGTCTGGTTTAGACAGGACTTACGCCTTACCGATAACCCGGCACTGAGCCTTGCCGTTGATAATGGCACTATTATTCCTGTTTTTATTCTCGATGATGATGCTCCTGAGAACGCGGTATTAGGTGGAGCAAGCCAGTGGTGGTTGCATCATTCATTATTATCACTGAGTAAATCCTTAAGTAACAAGCTACTTATTCGACGCGGGGAACCTCTAGCCATTTTAACTGAAATAGCTGAGGCGTTTTCGGCTGATTCTGTGGTATGGAACCGATTATATGAACCTTGGCAGAGAGCACGAGACGAAAATATAAAAATCGTTTTAAAGAACCGTGGCCTTGCCGCGAAAAGTCTAAATGGCTCACTCTTATGGGAGCCTATGACCGTCTTAAAGAAAGATGAAACTCCTTATAAAGTCTATACGCCGTATTACCGTAAAGGCTGTTTAACTCGTCAAGCTCCTCGCTTCCCAATAGCAAGACCAGAGAACATGCAGATCGCAGATGGTGTTCACTTTTCTATGGACGCACTCAAAGGTCTTCAACTGATACCTAAAACTGAGTGGTACAAAGATATCGAGGCGCAATGGCAACCAGGTGAGGAAGGCGCTGCAAATAGGCTGCAACGATTTATTAGTGAGGCGGCAATGAGTTATCAAGACGCCAGAAATATGCCCGCCGTAAAAGGAACGTCTTTGTTGTCGCCACATCTGCATTTTGGCGAAGTATCGCCTAATCAGGCTTGGTACGCGATACAAGGCGCATTTGAAAACGCCTTTGACAATAAAGATCTAGATGTTTATCTCAGTGAACTGGGGTGGCGAGAATTTAGTTATTATTTGCTTTTTCACTGGCCAGAAATTCAACATAAGAATTTTAATGCCAAATTTGACTTTTTTCAATGGCGCTCCAGCCCTGAGGATCTAAAAGCATGGCAATTCGGCAATACGGGCGTTCCAATGATAGATGCAGGAATGCGAGAGTTATATCAAACAGGATACATGCATAACAGAGTAAGAATGGTGGTTGGCTCTTTCTTGGTTAAAAACCTGCTGATCGACTGGCGTGAAGGAGAGCGTTGGTTTTGGGACACCTTGCTTGACGCAGACATGGCGAGTAACTCGGCGGGTTGGCAGTGGGTTGCCGGTTCGGGTGCGGATGCTGCGCCATTCTTTAGAATTTTTAATCCTATTTTACAGGGCGAAAAATTCGATAAAGAGGGTGAATATGTTAAGAAATATTGCCCTGAACTAAAGAGACTACCGAAGCAATTTATCCATAAACCATGGGAAGCACCACCCGAGATACTTAAGGCTTGTGGAGTAGAACTAGGTAAGAACTATCCAAATCCGATTGTCGATCTAAAGCTCTCTCGTAAAAGAGCGCTCGATGCGCTCGCTCAATTAAAGGTAATATCATGAGTCAGTTGGTTGTAATCTTAGGTGACCATCTCAGTACAAAAATCAGTTCGCTGGCAAACTTTAACAAAGAGACTGATAAGGTCTTGATGTCAGAAGTAAAAGAAGAGGCCACTTATGTTAAGCATCACAAAAAAAAGATTGCCTTCGTTTTTAGTGCGATGCGTCATTTTTCGGATGAACTACAGAGTCAGGGATTTGCAACTATTTATGTGAAGTATGACGCTGCAGATAATCGGGGATGTTTATTTGAACAAGTAAAGCACACGTGCACACAGCACTCATTCAGCAGCATCACTATAGCGCATCCGGGCGAATATCGGCTACTTGAAGAGGTGAAGACTTGGCAAAGTAAGTTAAACATTGCCGTTAACATTACGCCAGATAATCGTTTTATTGCAACCCAAGCATTCTTTAGTGATTGGGCTGATGGTCGCAAACAATACAGAATGGAATTTTTCTATAGAGAAATGCGTAAACAAACCAATGTGCTGATGGATGACAAGCAGCCCATGGGTGGAAAGTGGAATTACGATGCAGACAACCGTAAACCCTTTGGTAAAAATCCTGATATTCCTAGTCGAACACTATTAGTCCCAGATTCAATAACAAACGAGGTTTTGTCACTCGTGGAGGATCAATTTGCTGATCATTTCGGTGATCTAAGCAACTTTGCTTTTGCCACAACTAGGGAAGGTGCTCTGGGTGTTTTATCAGAATTTATTAAAAACCGATTAGTCGATTTTGGCCAGTATCAAGATGCGATGCTTGAAGGCAACCCTTGGCTATTCCATTCCCACATAGGCCTTTATCTTAATACGGGCCTTTTGATGCCTTACGAAGTGATTCAGGCCGCAGAGGAGGCTTTTTTAAACGGTCATGTACCGATTAATTCGGCGGAAGGGTTTATTAGGCAAATTCTTGGATGGCGAGAATACGTTCGGGGATTCTATTGGTATTTTATGCCAGGTTTAAAGGAAAAAAATTATTTAGAAGCGAAAAGGGCATTACCAGACTTTTACTGGACAGGCGAAACCCGAATGAACTGTTTGTCACAGTGCGTCAATGATACAAAAAAGCATGCCTACGCCCATCATATTCAACGCCTGATGGTACTTGGTAATTTTGCACTATTAACCGGTATCGAGCCAAAGGCGATTAATGAGTGGTATCTAGTCGTTTATGCAGACGCTTATGAATGGGTTGAACTCCCAAACGTGAGTAGCATGGTGTTATTTGCTGACGCTGGCAATTTAGCAAGCAAACCTTATGCGGCGAGCGGTTCTTACATTAACAAAATGTCTAATTACTGTAAGAGTTGTGACTATAGCGTTAAGGAAAAAACGGGGCCACAGGCGTGTCCATTTAACTACTTGTATTGGCACTTTCTGCATCGCCAGCAAGACAAACTTAGAAGTAATCCAAGAATGGGCATGATTTATAGCACGATGTCGAAGATGGATCAGACTAAATTTAATCACATGCTAGATGATGCCGACACATTTCTGCTTAAATTAGAAAGTAATGAAGAAATCTGACCTTCCTAGTAAAATGTGCCCAGTGTGTAACCGGCCTTTTAATTGGCGCAAAAAATGGGAAAAAAACTGGGACGAAGTGAAGTACTGTTCTAAGCGGTGCGCATCCAAAAAGTAACTTATAGCGTCGTCAATAAATAATCCGCAAGTTTGCCTATAGCGATACCGAAGCTAAAGCTGAATAAGGTGCCTAACATAATATATTCAGTTAGTTTTCTATCGCTTTGACGACGCATATCGCCAAACCTAAAGACGCTTTTTGCAGCTAATAAAAAACCGACGCCGGCAAACTGCCCAAGTAAAATCAAGGTGGCAATTAAACCGCGTTCGAAATATCCAATTGACTCGCCAGCTGAAGCAAGTCCCTCATTGGCTTTTTCTGATCCATTGAATTGCTCTGTATACTTGGTTAACGATAGTGTGATAATTAGTGATACCGGCTTACATAGGAATAAATACAAAGCTACTAACATCAGGGTTTTGGCATCAAAAAAATGATGTATTTCAAACAGGACTGCTTCAACACTTAAACCACTTAGCCAAATCGATATACCGCTAATAAAAATAAGATGACCCACTTGATCAATCAAAAAATACTTTAATACGAAAACCCGATACGTTTTCCAAACATCAATAATATAGTGACTGCTAATAATGACAATTAAGGCTATTAGTGCCTTATAATCTAATGAGATCCCGCTGAGTACGATTGCAATACTAGTGAGAGCTAAATGCACTAGCACGTGCTTAAAAAGGCCGATTGAGCGTTCTTTGTTCTTAACTTTACACATAATCCAGCTGTGTTTTTGTAGATAAAAGTCAGCAATAAAGTGAACAACAAGTAGCAAGAAAAAAAGTTTCATTTTTGTGTTCCTAAACAAGTGCCACGATAGCCTAATAAGTAAGCTTTAACTAATTCTGCACCACTGCGCTTTAAATGTGCGGCGATATTTTGTCGAGTCATATTCATATGGTCAGCGATACTTTGTTGTTCCGGGAATTCGAAGTCGATGTAATAATACAGTACTTCGGCTTGTTTTTCTGTCAAACCATTCAGTAAATGACGCAAAAATAAGGTAGCAACCGTCAAGTCTGTTGACCATGGTTCAGTCGCAAAATTAAGAACCAGATCGCCCCTAGTTGCCTTATCAAAGGATCTACCTGATAAAATGAAGGCCTCTCCAAGAGAACTACTCAGATTTTTTGATGTTTGCTCAACACTACCAATGGCCAATGATTGAGTTAATTTAATCGATGGGCAGTCTATACCTGATTGCAGATAGAGTCGCAATGAGAGCGTTGACGTCATTGCATTGTTAATGTTTGTATAAAAAACTTGAAAACTATCCCCTCTGAATATTTCAGATTGACACTGGTAACGCACCTCATGCGATTTTAGCAACTGTTGAAGGGTTTTCATTACGCTAGCATATGCTTTTGCTTCAAGTTTGGTCGAGTGAACGATGTCGGTGGTTAAAACAGCATATTGTTTTTGTGCCGTATCCGTCATAAGAACTCCTCCAAGAAGGTAGATGAATGAAATATACAATGAATGACATCAGTATAAATGCAAACAATTATGTTTGCAAACGTAAAGTGCAACTAAATATGATTGCTATTAATAAAAGCAATCGACTATATTTGCTTTATGAATAAGCAATGAGTTATTTATGTGTTTTTAACGCCGTTCGTATTTTAATTTGAACTTGGAAGTCGATATTAGTATCTTATAGTGCTGGTACCACATCTTAAAAGCCGTTGTGTTTTTTACCAATATAACGCAATGATAAATATAAAAAAGTTAACAATGCTGAAAGGACAAACTAAATGAATAATCGTTTATTAGTACTCTTGGTTACAAGCACATTCTTGTTTGCTTGTTCACCTGATAAGGCCAAAGAAGAGTCAAACAAGGATCCTGATAAAAGTAGCAGCGTTGTTGCACCTGAAGAAATAGCACCTTTGTGGTTAGAAGAAGTTGAAGGGGGTCAAGCTCTCGCTAAAGTGAATGCTTGGAATAAAACAACACTTGATAAATTAATGAATGACGAGCGTTTCGAACAATATAGAAACGATGCGTTAGCCATTGTGAATGCGACGGATAAGATTGCGTATGGCCGCTACTATGGCGGATACGTATATAACTATTGGCAAACTGCGGAGCAAGTAAGAGGTGTTTTAAGACGAACTTCATTGGAACAATATGAAAGTGAAAATACTGCTTGGGAAACGATTTTTGATTTAGACAAATTAGCTGAGTCCGCGAATAAAAATTGGGTCTACAAAGGGTCAACTTGTTACGACAAGAATTATGACATGTGCATGATGTCCCTCTCTAATGGCGGCAAAGATGCAAAGGAGATAAAAGAATGGAACCATGCTACTAAGCAGTTTGTAGAGGGCGGGTTTTACATACCTGAAGCAAAAAGCAGCATTTCATGGTTGGATAAAGATACCTTGATCGTAGGCACAGACTGGGGTGATGACACTCTGACTAAAAGTGGTTATCCGTATATTGCTAAATTGCTAACACGCGGACAGACATTAGCTGAAGCTAGTGAAATATTTAGAGGAGAAAAAACTGACGTTTCAGCGGGCGTGTTTTCATTAGCACTAGATGATGACTCAGAAATATTGATGGGTTACCGCTTTATAAGTATTTTTACTAGTCAGTATTTTTGGTTAATAGATGATAAGCAAACACAATTACTGCCCATACCAAAGAAAAGTAACCCCGTTGGCATATTTAAAGACCAACTTCTCGTAAATTTAAAAGATGATTGGCAGCCCAGTGGTACTTCTGTCTCGTTTACTAAGGGCAGTTTAGTGTCATTTGATATAGTTGAGTGGATGAAATCTAACACCATTACCAACCTGAAATTGGTTTATCAACCAAACGCTAAATCGACTATTTCGCGTGTATCAATTACAAAGTCCAAAGTGTTGTTATCGATCACAGAGAATGTCGTTGGCAATATATATGTTTTTGATTACCAGGACGAGTGGGGGTCCACCAAGTTAGATTTACCGCAGAACGGCACTGTAAGTATTATTTCTGTAAATGACGATAGTGATATTACGTTTATCAACCAAGAGAGTTTTATAAAGCCTGATACCTTATTTAAGGTTGACCTTAATAGCAGTAAGATCACCGTTGCTAAGAGCTCTCCAGCTAGATTTGATGCATCTGATTTGGTCGTTGAACAATTTCAAGCAACCTCTAAAGATGGCGTAAAAGTACCGTATTTTGTTATTCGTAAAAAAGATATTGTGTACGATGGCACAAACCCAACATTGCTTTATGGCTATGGCGGCTTTCAGGTTTCACTAACGCCAAGCTACTCGGGTATTCGCGGTAAATTATGGTTAGAGCAGGGTGGGGTTTATGTTTCAGCAAATATCAGAGGTGGCGGCGAGTTTGGTCCTAAGTGGCACCAAGCCGGTTTAAAAACGAATCGCCAAGTAATTTACAACGATATGATTGCCGTAGCTGAGTCACTTATTGAGAAAAAGATAACATCGCCAAGACGTTTAGGCGTAATGGGAGGGTCCAATGGCGGCTTATTAGTGGGGGTAATGTATAACCAACGGCCAGACCTTTGGAATGCGGTCGTTTGCCAATCTCCATTGCTCGATATGTTGCGTTATCACAAATTACTCGCCGGTGCTTCTTGGGTTGGTGAGTTTGGAAGTCCTGATATTCCTAAAGAAAGGGCGTTTTTAGAAACCATATCTCCACTTCATAATGTTAATAACGAAGGGGAGTATCCTCCAATATTTTTCGTAACCTCAACAAAAGACGATCGTGTTCATCCAGCCCACGCAAGAAAGATGGCTTACGTATTAGAACAATATGGACATACCTTCGAGTATTATGAAAATATAGACGGCGGGCATTCAGCTTCAGCTAATTTGACGGAAGTCGCAAAACGCAGCGCGCTTGAATATACGTTCCTGAGTCAGCACTTGAAAGATTAATGTAGCGACACAAATTAACTTTTTTAACATTAGGCCCCGATCATGTTGATTCGGGGCTTTTTATTTGTGCTGCATAGTTTTAGAAAAAAACTATTTGTTGAGCAGTGTAATTAAGCTTGAGGTATCAAAGCGTCGACCACCGTTGGCCTGCACTTGACCGTAGAACTGATCAACTAATGCAGTGATAGGCAAATTTGCACCGTTATTTTTTGCTTCATCCAATACAATGCCTAAATCTTTTCTCATCCAATCAACGGCAAAACCAAAGTCGAATTCGCCTTTAATCATGGTGCTTGACCTATTTTCCATTTGCCACGACTGCGCGGCACCTTTAGAAATAACATCCACAACCTGAGTAGGATCAAGTCCAGCTTTACCAGCAAAATGAAGTGCTTCTGATAATCCTTGTACAACGCCAGCAATACAAATTTGATTAACCATTTTAGTTAATTGACCACTACCACTTGGCCCCATTAATTGGTGCTTTTGTGAATAACAATTCAACAATGGAATAACTGCATCATATGTCTCCTTATTGCCGCCAAGCATTACTGTCAACTTCCCATTTTGAGCGCCGGCTTGACCACCTGAGACCGGCGCGTCTAAGAATTGTATTCCTAAATCGTTAGCTGCTTCAAACAATTCACGAGCAAGCTCTGCGGAAGTAGTGGTGTGGTCAATGAGTATATCACCAGCAGACATGCCAGCTAAAACGCCATGTTCTCCATACACTACAGACCTAACATCATTGTCGTTGCCAACACACAGCAAAACTACTTTTGCATCAACTGCGGCTAATTGTGGCGTTACTTTTAATGATCCTTTGGCATATTCATTAACCCAACTTGTTGCCGTTGCCTCTGTGCGATTGTAGACAGTGGTATTAAATCCTGCATGTGATAAATGACCGGCCATAGGATAGCCCATAGCGCCTAAGCCAATAAATGCGACATTGATACTCATTATTATTCCTTGTTAAATAGCGGCATTGACCACTTTACTTATTCTTCTTTAGATTTTTTATAGCGCCTTTTGTTGATAAAAGACTGAATCTTATATTGCTTACACTGAACATCACCTTCGTTAGAACAACTAATTATCGCAAGCATTTTCTACGCAGTGCCCAAACAGTTTTGATGGTAACTCTGTCGGTTGCTCACTTATGTTCAGTCTGTCCATACTATCTATTATTGGTGAGTCTTTCAGCTTATTAAAAGAATAAGTTTGTTCCTGTCACACGGATACATGTTTTATTGGTTTGGCTGTAGAACTTGAGGTAGCCAACAGGTTAGACCATTCATAATTGTTATTTAAATATTAAAAGTCTTTTAAATACATATAGTTGAGTTAATTTTTATTTCTAATGTATTGAGTTTTTGGTGTCTTAGATTGAATAGAATTCTAGATTCAAGGTAAGCACACGGTTTAATGAACGTAGAAGCGTCATTTCAAATCATCCTAAATTCGGCAATTAGACACAAAATACACTTATCCACTATTCTGAATAACTATACCCAATTGCGCATAATGCATATTATGTTAAATTAATAATATACACACAA
>Ga0307933_1000059_pt1 | contig 98953 bp, 60 predicted proteins | sample OrgLakmetageno88_FD_201811 | JGI IMG/M metagenome (GOLD analysis project Ga0307933, IMG submission 201811) | Saline water microbial communities from Organic Lake, Antarctica - #88 | ecosystem: Environmental > Aquatic > Non-marine Saline and Alkaline > Saline | place: Antarctica: Organic Lake...
CCCAAGGCTAAGGTCTTTGAGTGTAGCTTGCTGCTGTACACGGTCGTCGAATGGTATACGGGCGGTGAGTTCCTGTAATCTGCGTAAGTTTTCACCTTTAGCCTTGATGGTTGAAGCAGCACTCCGTATGTACGAAAACCGCTGTGCCCCCTTGTTCAAACCATCCGGTGCGGTGTAGGGCCGCATATCACCCGCTGGTGCCCAGATCACTAAAATGTGTTTGTCTTGTATGACGTACGGCTGGGCTATAGGCAGGTAATTGGGCTGAAGGCGTTGACAGAGATTCGTAAGTTTCTTTTGGATATCATCCATCCGTTCAGCAGCAATACCCTCTGGCGGTAATACGGGCCGCCCTTCACGCTCCTCCACGCCAATTATAATGTATCCACCACCCCAGTTATTGATATCGTTAGCGAAAGCACAGAGCGTACGTAGTACGGGTACCGGGTTCCAGTCCCGCTTGAATTCCAAACGCTCCCATTCAATCACTTGTCCGTTGAGTAGTTCTTTAATATTTATGGGCAATGCCATACGCTTAAGGATTTCGTTCTACGCCTCTTTGGCATTTCACAATATCGGAATTTTGCACCGGTTTACTCCTGTCTTGATGATAAACGAGGCATCAGTCCGCCTGCATTGTCAAAATCCGCACTTTTTTGTGCCACCGCCCCTTTTTGAGCCCTTTTGCACTTTTTTTGCAGTGATTTGTACCTCCGCCTTTTTTGCACCCCTGCAATAAATTGAAAATCAATGAGTTGCAAAATCACACTTTTTGTACAATAAGTTATCAGAAAGTTATTTTTTTTACAAAAGCGGAAATTTGAATTAAAGAAAAATTACCCTTTAATTTGGTGCATATTCAAAAATAAGAGAAATAAGCTCTTTGAATTTGGGCAATAAATTCTGTTTTAACATCTACTGAAAGGGATAAACACTTTATTAAAACCCCATATTTGACAGGTACAAGAAAATTTACATGTGTTTGTACCTATATTGTACCTCCGTAAATTTTTTAAGCCACAATATACTGATAATCAATACTTAGAAACCAATATACAGGTTTTGTATCGGGAAGTAAGCAGCGTTGCTCAAAATAACAGACAGTGATTCGGCCAAGCTTACCATTCAGCAATAAAGTTGTTCTAACCTTCTTATAAGGGCAGTAGTGGCGCAGCTCAATGACTTCTGCGCCTTTCAAGGTTAGAAAACTTACCATACCCAGATGCCCGATTTAATTAGGCAGCTAGATGATCAATAGTCCAATTTTTTATAGGTGAACCAGGGCTTCACTTTGGGTACAACGTTAGAGTTTATCCTGTTTTTTTTTATTCCTAAGGCATCGTTTTTTAAACCTAGCGGATATAGGGTATTGAAAGCAATTGCAAAATGATTAGTTAAAACTATTGCAGATTCAATACCAACGGGTGGAACTCTTGCTACAAAATAAAAGTGATGCGTTTTTTAACAAGCCTTGGATTATTATTCCTTTTTACGGTCTTAGTCGTTAGCTCCTGTAGTAAAGATGAAGAAATACTCATAGCTCCTACTATAGATACTACCAATGGTCCGACTATTCCTGAACCGGAAGAAGTTGTTAATGCTTCCTTCTCTGGTCTTGTTATAGATAAATTCGATCAAGCAGTCGAAAATGCTTTAGTATCTTTTGGTACAGACACCCGCCTGACGGATGAGAACGGGTATTTCTCTTTTGCCAACGTAAATATCGACACAAGGGGCAGCCTGGTTTCTGTCGAAAAAGAGGGTTATTTTCAGGGGTCAAAATTTGTAGGCTCTAAACTAGACAAGCAGAACTTTACCTCCATCAAGCTGATTGAAAAAGTACAAACCGGTGCTTTCCAGGCTAATGCAGGAGGCGTAGTAGCTACTAATGATGGGGCTACAATTGAGTTTGCTGCCAATGCAATCAAACTGGAAAATGGCGGCCTGTATTCTGGTACAGTCAACGTATACGCTACCTGGCTGGACCCAACGGCAGATGACCTGACTCAAAGAATGCCCGGTGACCTTAGAGCGATCAATGCAGCGGATGAACAGCAGCAACTGACTACCTACGGCATGATTGGAGTTGAATTGGAAGGTATGGGAGGCGAGCCTCTCAATATCGCCGAAGGACAAACAGCAACGATCAGTCTGCCGGTACCGTCCGAATTAGCAGCCAGCGCACCCGCTACTATTCCTCTCTGGCATTTCGATGAACTTACAGGCTATTGGATTGAAGAAGGGGAAGCACGCCTGGAGGGTGGCGCATACGTTGGAACGGTAAGCCATTTCTCGTTTTGGAATTGTGATGTTCCCAGTGATTTTATCTTTATAGAAGGCACTATCGTTGACCGGGATGGGAATCCGCTACAGAATGTGGTAGTACAAATCACGCAACTGACCGATGGCATGTCGGGCTATGACATAACAGACGAAGACGGAGCTTTCGGTGGACCTATTCCTGCTAATCAGGAATTAATCCTCACGGTATTTGACAACTGCGGAGTAGTAATATTCACGGAAACTATTGGCCCGTTCTCAGAAGACACCACTTTACCTACCTTTTCTGCTTCTGTAACTGATGAATTAGTCACGGTATCGGGTATCTTAATAGACTGCGAAAACAATCCCGTGACCAACGGTTATGTGAAAATAGATTTGGGCGACTCATTTGTTACACTACCAACAGACTCAGAAGGCATGATTAGCGGTACCATTAACGTCTGTGATGCTACGACCATCGAAGTAACGGGCTTTGACCTGGAGAACCTAACGCAGAGTGAGATCGTAAATGTAAATGTAGAAGACAGTACTTCAATAGACCTTGAGACCATCTTTGTATGCGAAGATTTAAGCGAGTTTTTAATCTTCAAGATTGGTGAACTGGAAATAATAGATCCTGACCCCACAGCCAGATATGGGCTCGTTATTGTTAATGGTGTACCTGGTACCTACCTCACCATAAATGGTAAAAATCCGGAAACACTAAATGGATTTCCTATTATTCGTATTCGCACAGTTGCTAATGCACCTGGGACTTATACACCCGATGGTGTGTTTATCACCTATACAGATGAAACACCACAAACTGTTGTCCTTAGTTGTGAAATTTCCGTGGGCGAACCTTGTGATGCAGTAACCTTAGAAATTACCAACTTTAGTGATATTGGCGGCTTCATTACAGGTTCTTTCTCTGGCATCCTGGAGCCCTCTGGTAGTAGTGGTACTACACAGCCTGTAGAAGGAAGTTTCAAAATTATTCGTGAAGAATAAAGACCTCTCAAACGCGTGCTATTTTTCTCTCTGGATAGAGTATAAAGCAGGAAGTCAGCTCAATTCATAAGGCTGGCTTCCACCTTAAAAAAGGGTTTAAAATGCTTCTGCTATACCCAGATAAAAGTTATGATCGGGGCTTTTACCCAAGCCAAGCGCATATTCTATTCTTATATTGAGGTTTTCTGACCTGACGATCTTTAATCTCAGGCCAGAGCCAAGAGAATATTTTAAGCTTCCCACACCCAGATTAGAAAGCTGGTCTGTCACGTCTCCAACGCCTCCAAAGAAGGGGAGACCGATTCGACCCAGTGCCTGCCGGCGGTACTCCACCTGAGTAAAAAAGACACAGCGAAACCTTCCTTCCTAAAAGCCTTGTTCATCCAACCACCTGGACATGGCCTTGCGGAGCGCATTGGCCAGGCTGCGGGCATCCTGATCGGGCGTGAGGTCAAAAGTATGGACCGCCTCGCCATTGCGAAAAAGCTTTGCCTGAAGTCCCCACAGCTCGCCTTCTTGCTGGTACTGGCCCGTGAGGGTGTACCCGCCATCATCGTTAAACATATCCTTGAAAGCCCACTTGGCCCGCAGGCCTCGCTGTGATTCACGAAACAAAAACTGCTCTACTTCCTGATTTAGCTGCAGGGGGTCACCGAAGCTGTCACGGCTTTGGAAAAGAGGGCGCAGCACCGTGGGCTTGGCTCTGCCAATGGGCACCTCTGATGCAGTTTTGAATTGGCCGATATAGATGCCGGTAGCTTCTCCGGGAAAGGTCAGCGTCGGGGTTTGTATTTCCCGAATACTCTTAGCCAGAATGGGAACCCGGTCCCTGGCGAAGGTAAATAGCCGGACCAGATTGATGAGTTTGGCACTGTTTTCATCAGAGTCAAAAACATCGCCTTCACCACGAATTCCTGAGAGGAGGGCATAGGTGAGCAGCCCGTTTCCAAATTCTGAAGATTCATAGCTTTTTTTGTCGGCAGTACTTCCGGAAAGTAAAAACAGGCCTGCCCGGTCGCGCATACGCTTGTACGCCCGGATCTGAGTGGTATTAAGCGACTTCCCTCCCGAAGACATATTCTCAACAATCGCCCCGGAGTTGCATGCATCGACAATCAGGGCCTGCTTCTGAGCTTTGATCTTATTCAGCCAATCCGTGAGCTCGGCGGAAGAAATGGTATAGCTTTCGCGTGGCCCTCGCTTTTGGACCTTGCTTTCCGAATCGATATCGTGCGTCAGATAGAAAAACTCAATGTCCTCGCTGCCGAAGGCCCCGGCAATGCCGTGCCCCGAAAAGTAAGCGATTACAATGTCTTCAGGGCGGGCCAATTGCTCGACAGATTCAAAAACAGCTGCGATTGCTTTTTTCTGGGGAAATGCCCATTGGATGTCCATCGTATCTATCGGGGCAAGTTGCTGTGTAGTCAGGCAGTGCGCTGTGACCCGCTCACCGAAGAGATGCCGCCCTGTGTTATACAACGCGGCCGCTATGTAGGCGGCGTCCTGATCCGGGAAGCTAAGGTCAAGCGGGTCTCTGCCCGATTCATTATTACCGGTACTACCGGCATAGTCGGAAGTCCCTACCGAAATAATGAATAGCCTGGGCAGCATTTCTTCTTCCTCTTCCTCATCTGTACTATCACTATCTTCGCCGAAGCCCTTGCTCTGTGTCCGGTGCTTTTCGTACACCCAGCTCAGCCGGCTGCTACTTAGCTCCCGGTCTGCTCCCGTGACTTCCACGCTAATGCGGTTAGTACTGTCAGGGTGAGCCCAAAGGAAGCCTTCATAGGGAGCCAGATCATAGCTAAGTATGTGTAGGCCGTTCCTTTTCTTCAGTTTGCCGCTTATATCTGCCTCTAATTCCTTTTGATTGACAAACAAGCTGACCCGGCCGATGCCACCGGCGCGCTCTTCCAGTTCCAGCAACAGCTCGTCGCCTTCAATACGGCCCGTCACCATAGGGAAAAGCTTGACTGATTTGAGGTCCGTCACCACCCGGATCGGAGGAGCTTCCGGCATGACCAGCTTGGGGAGCAGGCCAGGTTCATAAAAACTTTCTGAGAGTTGATCAAGTGCAATTACTTCGAGGCTGTCATTGACCGGAGCGGGCGATACGTAGTACATCCGCTGCGTAGCTTTCGGAGAAGCATCGTATAGCCCTTCCGGTGTCGTCACCACCCATTCTTCATCATCCCAGTTAATAATTCTGCCCAGCTCTTTCTTGGCCTCCCAGTCCCAAATGCGTACTGTACGGTCGTCACTGCTGCTGTACAACAGGCGGCCATCAGTACTGAATGCCAGGGCCAAAATTTTCTTGCTATGCCCTTTAAGGGGTATGGGGTCCCGATTGCCTCCATTCCGCCAGATATGAATGTCGCCCGTTTCGTCCCCGAGCAAAAAGTAAGTCTGATCGGGCGAAAAGGCAACCGAATGAATCGTATGGTCGTGCAAGCGTGAATCGACTTTTTGCTGAGACTGCATATCCCAGATCTCGACCACCTTCTTTCCATTCGAAGCAATCAGCAGGCGACCGTCTTCTGAAAAGGCAGCTGCATTTTTCTTTCTGAGTCCACCGGTCGCTATTCTGTCATTCAGCAAAACGCCGGTCTCTGCATCCCATACCCCAACTTTATTCTCTCCAGCAGCAGCCAGTAAGCTGGCCTTGGGGTTATAGTAAATTTGATGAATGCCCGTGGCACTTGAGTTGAAAACCTGCGGTGCTTCCTCCGTTGGACCCCAGCGCTCCACACTACTGCCGTTGCTCAGGAAAAAAGCTTGTTCCTCCTGCGCTCCCCTGACGGCTGTGAGTTCAAACCCATCGTATGGGCGCGCGCCCACCTGCTCTCCGGTTAAGGCATCCCAGCGCTCTATAACACTACCATTTACCCTTGCCACCAGGGCCGAACGACCGTCATGGGTCAGCGAGCCTATCGTTTTCCCACCAAAGGCGTCTTTGTCTTTAAGCAGCCGGACCATCATCCGGTCCAGGGCATAGCTGCGGGCCGTACCGAATAAATCCTTACTGGTGGTCAGCAATACCGTATTGGTGGCTTCCAGGTGGGTTACCCGCTCTGCGTGTTTGGTGAATTTTCGTCGGTTACTGCCATCGGATACCCGCTGCATGACGATTTCACCAGAGTTGATGTGCCCGCTCAGCAGGTCCTGACTGTTCGTGCTGAAAGCCAGTGCATAGTCCGTCATGCCAACATCCAGTGCCCGTTCTCGCTTCGGGCCGTTGCTTTCCATCCGCCATAGCCGGGCGGGGATGCTCTGTATGGTAAAGCTGGAAGCTTCCGGCTCATGAGCAGTAGCAAGCCAGCGCCCATCCGGGCTCATTGCAATGGATTTTAATGGTTGTTCTGCTCCAAGGGACCAATCGCCGGTTACGCTTCCATTATCTGCTCTCATCCGAAGTAACCGATTGCCTTTGCTGGCGGCAAAAACAGCCGTACCGTCTTCGGAGTACTTTAGCCAGATGATTTCCTCTTGTGATTTTTTCCAACTGCCGGCTACCTCCTGCGTATTCAGGTTGAAGCGGACAGATCGGCCGGACGCCTCACCAAGAAATACAAATGGCGAATTCGGGCTGACGGCAATAGCCGTAATGGGACTGCTCCCAATTTCCTTACGCCACAACTCCTTTCCATCTGAAAGACCGTAGCCTGTTAAACGGTTACCCTGTGCACTTAGAATGGTAGTATCAATGATGGCCAATGCCCGGACAGCGGCGTTATCTGGACCGGACTTTTTCCAGCGCTGTACCCCGGAAAAGGTTTTGCTGACCACAATTGCACCATCGTCTCCTCCCGCCACCATCCAACGGCCATCTGACGATACAGCAATAGACTGGATATCCACATTGCCCTGATGACCGGTATAGGTGTAAAACTCCCGGCCGGTCGCAGTCTCCCAAAGCTTCACCACACCTTTGTTGTCACCACTTAAAAAATATTGCCCTCCCGGCAGGAATTGAATAGTCTCTACATTACCATCGTGGCCGGTAGGTATGATTAGCCGGGGCTCCTGTGCAGACAGGATCAATGTTGTACACAGTAAAAAGAAGAAGGTCAGCTGACGCATGAGTGATGCCATTTCGTTTTAATAAAAAGAACAAGGCTGTAGTGCCCGACTTTTGCCCAGCGTGTTAGCCGCTAACGGAGATCCTAATTATTGCAGGCAGACTTTCCGAAAACATTACCCCCGGAAAGTTGATTGCCCGTAGCTACCGGGTCAATGATTTCGCCTCTTCCAGTGCATCCATACGGGCGAGGAAGCTAACGAACATTTTACGGTATAAAGGGACTGCCGGTGAATCTTCACTGATTAATTTCTGATACCGACGGTAAGCCTGATTCAGCAAGCTATCCTCTTCCAACTGGTACAGCAGGTAAAGTTCCTGTTCCTCCGGAGTGAAGCGTAAATAGTCTCCATCTTCCTTTAACTCCGCAATGTATTCTGCCCGCTCAGGCTGATAGTTGAAATAGTAGGGTGGCGACTCCAGCAGAGTGCTGTCGGCTTGCAGTGCGCTTACCTTCCAAATGTAGAAGGAAGAGGGCTGCAGCATAAGCTCGCCCAGATTCACGGAAAGCTGTTCGGAGTCAACGGCAGCTACCAAAACAGCTTCTTCTGCAGTCTCTTTGGCAATCATAAATCTATAGCCAAAGGGGTGAGCCACGCTATCCCAACGAAAGATAATGTCTGGATCGTCGAGGGTCTCCGTCAGGTACCTCGGGGCGGAAATGGCGTAATCCCGCTGAGCGAAACCGCTAATCCCTGCACGTGCGTTAGTCAGGTACCGGCGGTGGTACCGCTCCACTTGCTCCGCATTATCTGTATCTTTTATAGAGTTGCTGATGAATGACCAAAAGCGGGTAAGAAAGCCTTCCGCAACAATTTGCTCAGCATCTGCCTGCAAGACGGTCATGCTAAACAAACCCGGGCCTTCGAGGGCGATATTTTTGTTTTTGTACAGCAGCCTGGCCTCCGCGCCATTTATCAATCGGATCCTGCCATCAACGGGAAGCTGAATACCTGCAAAAACCCGGCGTTCATTGCCCCCCTCCTCACTGTAGGTAACGCCTTTGAGGGAATTCGTATAGAGTACAGTAAAGACTGCAGGCTGTGCCAGTACACTTGAAGCGCATACGGTTAAGCACAAAACAGCAATCAGGTTTATTATCTTTCTCATAGTCAGTAATTGGATGGTGTCAGTAGTTTATTTACGATGGCACCGAAATGTTACCCCTACTCCTTCATTCCTCTTCTTCCTCCTTCATAGTTTTTGGCCGGCGCAGTGGGATTTCTTCCGGTATACGGTCGATAAGCGGAATCCGCCGACGGACCAGGCTCTCATAGATCATGATGATGTCATAAGCCAACAGAAGGGCCAGAATACCAAGCCCAAAATCCAGCTTTAACCGAAATTTGTAAAAAAGCAGAGAGATCAGGAAAAACAGTAAAATAAACTCCAGGATCTGCAGTCCGCGGGTGATACCATGAAAAACCTCATTGAAGTCGTCATAGACCCAGTGGATGAGCAGTACATTCAGGTAGCAAAATACAACAAGGACCAACCAATTCAACCAATTAGGTAGTTCTCTTATATAATGACCATTCAGGACCATCGTAAGAACGTTGGCATGGATAGCCAGGCCATACATATCGGGGATGGCTTTATTTCCATAGCTTTGGTTAAGCGGAGTGTAATGCCGGTCTTTCAGCGGGTCGCCCTCACCTTCCATGGGAATGTAGCCTACCAGTACAATTTTGTTGGCTACAATACTGCGTACTTCTTCCAGACTAAGGCTATCAAGCAACATTTGCTGTGTATGGTACACATAATCAGTCCTGTGCCGGGTGAAGTGGATGTGCTCCACTGCACGATTGCGTTGCAACAGGCGGTCTGCTGCCTCTGGTGCATAAGTTTGGAGCAGGGCGGTTGTAAAAGCCCGCATGGTATCATTACCTACCGGTTCCTGTGGGCTGAATAACCGGATAACCTTCGTCTTATTGGCCGGAAAATTGACATAGCCAAGCTGTGCATGATTGGAAAAAAAGGTATCCACCCCTATCCAGTCCGTAAAACGCTCGTAGGAATAGCTCTCGTCATAGAGCTCACAGGCCAACACTACACCTGAGGTTTGTTTAAGGCTCTGCTGCAGTATAGAATCAGCAACAGGCTCTTTACGCCGGTCGAAGAAAAGGTCAATGCCAATCGCGCCGGCGTCGGCATCACCAAGCTTTTGTATCAACCGGCCAACGGAAAGCCGGTCGGGCGTTCCGGTATGCACGAGCACAATGGGCAGCCCCGCCCCTTCCTCCTCTACAGGTTGCCCTGCCAGATAGGCGTAAACGATATCCGTTATTTCGTAGTTCTTCAGCCCATTGTTAAAAGGGTCGATATAGTGCATATTCAGCCTGATCAGGTTCAGAAACCAGATAAACAGGAAGATAAGTCCCGTTATAATAATACTATGTGGCTGAATAATACGGTTGAGCATCCTGAGGAATTGAGGCCCGGGCTATTGACAATCAAGGCGAGTGCAACAGCAGGTGCCTGAAGTACGGAATAATATATAATCATACCGGACAGGTCATCACCCGGCATTTTCCTTAGCAAAATAGAAAAATTCAGGCAATCAGCGCAAAACGGGCTCAATCTGTGGGTATATAGTCTGGCAACCCAACTTGTAAAAGAAACAGAAGCCCTGCTCTGTTTGAGAAACGCCCTTTACTGCAACTTGCGGTGTTCAACTCACCCCCTCCGATACACATCAGGTATATCTACTGAGAGACTACCCTGAACTCTGTACGTCGGTTTTCCTGATGCTCGGCTTCTGAGCAGGGCACCCCGTCCTTGCAGGAATTGGTCAGGCTTTCTTCCCCGTAGCCATTTGAAATAAGACGCTCTCTCCGGATTCCCTTAGACACCAGGTAATCCACTACAGACTGGGCACGGCGCTGGGAGAGTTCTAAGTTGAATGTTTTATCCCCACGGGCATCCGTGTGAGAATTAACTTCCACAGTAATAAGTGGCTTCGCCTTCATCAACGATAAAATAGTGGTGTCGATGACTGTTACCGACTCAGTCAGCAGTCGGGCACGGTTGTACTCGTAAAAAATGGGCAATACATTATAGTCTGTCAGACTGCACGCTATGGGCTCCCATACCGTCATTCCTCCTTTCTTCTTCAGTACACGACGGTTCTCCGTAGCATATACTGCAGGAACTTCTATCTCCGTGACAATTTCATCTTTGATTAATTCCCGCTTTGTAATCGTTTTTTTAAGCGCCGGGACTTCTTTCTCTATCACCTTAGAAGCTTCTACCATTTTTAGGGTTGTAATGGTAGTCGTTTCCCGACCGGCTTCGTTTCTGGTCACCGAAGCATCTTTGGTCATTTGCTTTACAGAGATCGTCCTGATTTTTGCCGGATGCTCAACGTAACACAATACCATACACTTCCGGGGATCATCTTCATCACAATTCTCCATTTGAGTTTGGTATTCATACTTGGCATAAGCCGCTTGCACTTCCACATCTTCGGTAGCTTCCACAAAGGATGCTGCATCAACGGTAACCTCATTGTAGGGCTCCACGATTTCAACAACTTCCTCTACGGTATCAAATCTGGCAGGTACGTTCACGTACTCTATCGTAGCGGGCCTGACAATCACTTCCTGTTCTACTTCCTTGTACTCGGCCGGCGTGACTTCAATTGTTGTATAGGCAGGGGTCTGCAATACATCTACTTGCTCCTCCCCCCAAATATCAGGGGTAACACAGCGGACAAAGCACTGCCCGGGTTCCGGATCAGGTGGAAGTGGCGCTTCCTGCGCATGAAGGGCAAAGGATAAAAGTAAAACGAATACGGTAAGGGTTAAAGTTAGTTTCATTGTATTCATAGTATGGTTATAAAAGGGGACCACCGCAGAATGGGCTTGTAAAAGGTACAGCTATATGCATACCCTTTTGTCAACCACACGGTCCAGGATAAAAATGCTCATGGAGTTATAAGAGGGTATTGAAGGCTTGGTATCAAGCTAACCCAGTATGGGATATCGGGGGCAATTCTGAGGACAAACCTCTTTCAGGCCCAAAATTCAAGGACAAGATAGAAAAAATTCCAAAGGAAGCTATGGTCTTCTGCCCGGTCTATAGTCTGATGGCTGGAATCTGCTGTTTTCAGCCTGTCATTCCGAATCACCTCTAAAACGGGTGTGCCGAAACGCCCCTTCCAATGCCCCCGCAATAAACGCTGGCTGATTGCCATTCACAATCCGCATTTCAAGCCCATGTTTCAGGCATAGCTCGGCGGCATAGATTTTGGAAGTCATACCACCGGTACCGAGCCCGTTTTCGCGCTCCTCTATAAAAGATTTGACCAGCCTGGTGTCTGATACCTCTTCAATCAATTCAGCATCTGGGTGCAAATGTGGATTTTGGGTATAAATGCCATCAATATCAGTAACCAAAATTAGAAGGTCGGCTTCACTGATGATAGCCACGTATGCGGAGAGCTTGTCATTATCGCCAAAGACAATCTCGTCTACAGCTACGGTGTCGTTTTCATTGATGATCGGGATGTAACCAAACTCCAGCAACTTATGCAGCGTATTTTTCACATTTTCTCTCGCGGTATCATTGTCGAAATCGCGGTAGGTAAGCAGGCATTGCGCGACCTGAAGCCCCAGACTGCCGAATACTTCATCGAAAATCCGGAGTAGTTTGGGCTGGCCAATTGCCGCCAGAGCCTGCTTGGACTCAATCTGCCCGGAGCCAGCCTGATGGACTTCCCCAAACTGCCGGGCCGTGGCTATGGCACCGGAGGAGACCAGAATAACATCGTACCACTCGCGGATGGATAGGATTTGGCGGGCCAGGTTTTCAATGGTAGCATAGGAAATTCGGTTGCTGCCATTCGTAAGTGTAGAGGTGCCTACTTTAATGACTAATTTTTGCTTTTGCTCCATTTTCCTGTACTACCTGATTTGGCCATTACCATACACCATCCATTTATTGGAAACCAATTGACTGACGCTGATCGGGCCTCTCGCATGCAGTTTTTGCGTACTGATCGCGATTTCCGCGCCCATCCCCAACTGCCCGCCATCGGTAAAACGGGTGGAGGCGTTATGGTAAACAGCGGCGCAGTCAGCTTCTGCCATAAACGCCCGGACCTCTTCCTGGTCTTCTGTGACAATAGTAGCGCTATGCCCTCCACTGTATTTGTTGATGAGGTCCATGCCGATTTCCATACTATCTACGACTTTGAGGACGATGCGGTGGGACAGGAACTCTTCGTACCACATTGCTTCCGGTACTGGCTGAGTGGCGTTGTGGATCCCTACCCAGCCATTCTGATCAAGGATGACTTCCAAACCTGCTTCGGAAAGGGCACCGGCCAGGCGCTGCAGCTTGTCCTCCAATTCCGGCCAGGCGCGGTCAATCAGGACCTTGTCCAGCGCATTGCATACGCTGATCCGGCTTTTGCCATTTTTGATAATAGACAGTGCCATGTCATAGTCCGCCGATGCGCCAACGTACAGGAAATTATTACCCCGCCCGCTCACAATCACCGGTATGTTGCTGTGCTCCCGGACAAAAGCGATCAGGCGTTCCCCTCCACGCGGAATGATGAGATCAAAGCGGTAAGGATTTTCTTTGATGAGCTCCTGAGTGGCAGAACGGTCCAGCGTCAGGTAATTCACAAAGCCGGTATCCATGCCCTCAGCCTCCAGGGCCTGGTGCCAGAGTTTGGCCAGCAGGGTGTTAGTGCGCAGCGCTTCCTTTCCACCTTTCAGCCAGATTTGATTCCCAGCTTTGAAAGCGGTAGCCGCTGCTTCGATGGTCACATCCGGCCGGGACTCGTAGATGATAAGAATTTTGCCGAAAGGCACAGTCTGATTCACGACCCGCATGCCATTGGGGTGATCAAAATCGTACAGCTGCCGACCGACAGGGTCTTCCATAGCCGCCGTTTCCAGACAGGCGTCTGCCATGGCTTTCACCTTCTCAGGCCCTACTTTCAGGCGGTCGTACATTGATTCATCCGCTCCATCATAAGCCTTCAGATCTTCCGCATTTGCTGAGAGGATAGCGGCTTCCTGTTCTGAAATCAAAGTGGCCAGGGTTTTCAGTATCTGGTCTTTCTTTTTTCCTGTTTCCGTCATTGCAAAGCCTGTTCTGATGCCGCAAATATAGTTTTTTTTAGCCGCTGCCCCCCACTCTTCAAAGCGTTCCATTTTCAACCCGCTCCTACTCCACCCTTTGCTCCCCCACCTTCAAAATAAACCCACTCCCGTATACATTCTGGATTTCAATGGAAGGGTCAGCAGACAAGTACTTGCGCAGTCGGGAAATAAATACATCCATACTCCGGCGGGTAAAGTAATCACTATGCGCCCAAACTTCTTTGAGGACTTTCTGCCGCGACAGCAGCTGCCCTTTTTGCTGGCAGAGCAATAGCAGCAGATGGGCTTCGCGATCAGTAAGGCGCCGGGGCGGTGTATCAGGGAACGACAATTCCTGGTTCTGAGGGTCGAAGAGGTACTGCCCAATATGGAGTTGAAGGGGTGCCACCCTTTCGGGCTGCGCCCTGCGCAGGATAGCTTTAATCCTTGCCACGAGCTCTTCTTCATCTACCGGCTTGATGAGGTAATCATCAGCACCCAGGTCAAAGCCCCTGAGGCGGTCAGCTTTAAGGGCACGGGCGGTGAGGAAAACCAATGGTTGATGTGGGGCCTGACGGCGGATTTCACGTGCCAGACTGAAACCGTCCCGGCCAGGCAGTCCCACATCTATGACGCAAAGGTCTACCGGGCGCTTTTCATAGGTTTTCAGGCCCGCCTCGCCGTCCTTTGCCCAAAGGACTTCAAAGCCTTTCATTTCGAGATAAGCCTGCAGGGCAAAGCCGAGTGTCTCGTGGTCTTCTATGAGCAAAATCCTAGCCATTTGTTTGTAATTGTGGAGCAACACCTGTCTCTCCGGGTTCAAAACCAGGCAGCAGCAGCCCAAAGACAGCCCCGCCATCGGGATGATTGTACAGGCTAACCTCTCCACCGTGTAGCTTGACAACCTGTTGTACGTAGCTTAGCCCGAGCCCAAAGCCCTGTACCTGCCCTGGATGCAGCCGGAAAAACTTCTGGAATACTTTACCTTGCTTTTCTTCAGGTATACCCGGGCCATGGTCCCGCACTTCCAGCCTCAGACCATTGTGCGCGGCTTTGGCCAGCACTTCAATTTGCGGCGTTTCACCCCCGTATTTCAAGGCGTTATCCAGGAGGTTATTGAGCGTATTGGTCAGGTGGGCCACATCGGCCCTTAGGCGCCCGTCCGGCCCTTCGTAGTGCCACTTTAGGTGACCGCCCCGTGCTTCTACCTTTGGCATCATAGCCTCGCAACAGTCGTCCAGCCAGCTTTTTACCAAGACGGTATCCAGCTCCAGCTGATAAACCGGCTGCTCCAGGCTCGCCAGTTCCAGCACGCGCTCAATCTGGGCCTTTAGCTGATCATTCTCGCTCACCAACCGGCGCAGGTAGTCCTGGCTTTTAGCGTCATCATTGCTACCGATGGCCTGCCTGAGTAGCTTGAGTAATAAGCTACTGGCAAAGACCGGTGTTTTTAATTCGTGGGTCAGGGTGTTGATAAAGTCGTTTTTGACCAACGCCAGCCGCTGCTCATGCCGAACTTTACGCACCAGAAGCCCAAACCCTACCAGCAGAAAGATCAGCCCCAGCCCAGTCAAGGCAAGCAACCACCAAAGGCGCTGTAGCAAATGCGGCAGAAAGTCGCGCAGCTGCAGGTGCAAAAATATTTGGCAATAACAGGCTTCCGACAAATCCCCGTCCAGCGTATGCGCGTAAGTGCGGTAGGCCGTCTCTTCCGACCAGTCGAAGCGCCCGCCTACCAGCAAAGGTTTTCGCCAAATGGACTCCGTTAACGCGATAGAGAAAGGCAGGTTCTTTTGCTGGGCTTCCAGCGCAGTCCGCACCCGCTCTTCCAGCTTCAGGCGCAAACGCAGCTGAAGGGTATCAGGCACGGTGACGCCCTTTTTGTAAAAATGGTGCAAGGTCATAACCTCTGCTATGAGTTCGGGGTCCCGGGCAACTGCATCAGCAGTTTCCTCCAGCAAAAGCCTTAGTTCCCGGTCAAATGCCTGCTTTTCCAAGACGATTCCTGCCTTGAGCCATTGAAACTGCACCACCCCAAGCCCCAGGAGAGCAAGCACCACCATAGTCGCAGGCAGAAGATTGCGTAATTTGGGCTTACCTGTCATACCTCGAAAGATACAGCTTAAATGCGTACCTGACCAGCCTATTAACGCTTTTACTACTTGCTTAACGTTCTGTTTGCATTTGCTGGAAAGCCCCGCTTTCAATTTTCAATTACAATTATTCTCCCTACTTTTGCTGAAACACAACCTTCCTTTCAGCTAAGCCAAAAAACGAACATGAGGAACCGAGTCGTTATTGAGAATGTACAACCGGAAGTTGAACACGGCAGCTATTTCATCAAGCGAGTGCCCGGCGAAGGGGTCAACGTCACTGCTGATATTTTCGGCGATGGCCACGACCATATTCGCGCTTCTCTTCTCTACCGCCACGAAAACAAAAAACGATGGACAGAAGTGTTCATGAGTGAAGGGATCAACGACGTTTGGTCTGCCAGTTTCCGGGTCAAGGAAAAAGGCATGTACTATTACAAGGTTTCTGGCTGGATTGATCACCTGCTGCACTGGTATGATGGCTTTCTCAAAAAACAGGAAGCAGGCCAGGCTATGCAGGTGGAGCTGAAAATCGGTGCTGGCTTTCTGCGCAAAACCGCCGAAAACTACCCAAAATCTAAAGCCAAAGACCTTGAGAAACTGGCAGATCGGCTTGAGGCAGAAGGTCAATACGACAAAGCGGTTCAACTCGTGCTGAGCCCGGACTTCAAGCAAGTTGTGGAGTCTACGCCTATGAAGCAATTTGAAACCATCTACGACCACAACCTGCGAGTACGGGTAGGTTGGGAAAAAGAGCTGTTCAGCACCTGGTACGAGCTGTTCCCGCGGTCTACTGCTCAGGAAGCAGGACAGCACGGCACCTTCAAAGATGTAGAGCGACTGCTCCCCCGCGTGCAGGAGATGGGCTTTGATGTCCTCTATATGCCTCCGGTCCACCCTGTTGGCAAAATCAACCGCAAAGGCAAAAACAATAGTACCAAAGCCAAACCTGGCGAACCGGGCTCTCCCTGGGCCATAGGCAATGAGGAGGGCGGGCACAAGGCAATTCATCCCGAACTGGGCACGCAAGAAGAATACGAGGCGCTTATTAAGAAGGCCCGGAACATGGAGATTGAAATTGCCTTTGACCTGGCTTTTCAGTGCGCGCCTGACCACCCTTACATCAAGGAGCACCCGGAGTGGTTTGTCTGGCGCCCCGACGGGACCATTGCTTACGCAGAAAACCCGCCGAAAAAATACCAGGATATTGTTCCCATTAACTTTGAAACTGAAGACTGGAAGAACCTATGGGAAGAATTAAAAAGCGTAGTCATCCACTGGTGTGAAGCCGGCGTCCGCATTTTCCGGGTTGATAATCCGCATACCAAGCCGTTCCGCTTTTGGGAGTGGTGCATTGCCGAAGTACAAAAGGCTTATCCGGATACTATTTTTCTTGCCGAAGCCTTCACACGCCCCAAAGTGATGGCAGAGCTAGCAAAAGCAGGCTTCAACCAATCTTATACTTACTTCACCTGGCGCAATACTCGACGGGAACTGGAAGAATATATGACCGAGCTGACCCAAACGGAGTCCAGGGAGTACTTTCGCCCCAACTTCTGGCCGAATACGCCTGACATCCTCGCTTACGAGCTGATGAACGCTGGCCCTGCCACCTTCGCCAAACGCTTTATGCTGGCAGCCACTCTTTCCTCCAACTATGGTATGTACGGCCCGTCCTACGAGTTTATGGAGCACAGCCCTCATGCTAATGGTAAAGAGGAATACTTCAATTCTGAAAAGTACGAAACCCGGCACTACGACTGGGACCACCGCAATCAGCTCACCGAGCTCATTACCAGTGTCAACCGGATCCGTAAGGAACAACCCGCTCTGCAAGACACCTGGAATATACACTTTACCCGCACCGATAATGAGTCTCTCATGAGCTATATAAAGCTCACCGAAGACAAAAGCAATATCATCTGGTGCGTCGTAAACTTTGACATCGGCTACCGGCAGTCCGGCTTTGTGGAAGTCCCTAAAGCGCTCCTTGGAGTGACTGGTAATGTCAACCTCAAAGTGACCGACCTGATGACCGGGCAAGTCTATCACTGGTTCAATGACTGGAACTACGTAGAGCTCAATCCCGATGATCAACCAGGCCACATTTTTAAAGTAGAACGGAATAACCGACGGTAAGTCATGCCCGAAATCCTGCAACTCAGTGGAGGTAAAGCATCTGCCTATGTGGAAGACCTGGCGCGCCTGCGCCTTCAGGTCTTCCGGGAATATCCTTACCTCTACGATGGCGACATGGCTTATGAAGTAGCTTATTTAGATACGTTCCTTCAGGCGCAGCGCAACTTTATGGTCGTAGTAAAAGATGGAGATAGCGTCGTAGGTGCAAGCACCGGCCTTCCGCTGGTTGAGGAAACCGATAATATTAAGTCTCCCTTTCTGGAAGCCGGATGGGACATTACCAAAGTCTTTTACTTTGGTGAATCTGTTTTGTTGCCCGGGTACCGCAGGAAGGGATTCGGAAAGCAGTTCTTTGAACTTCGGGAGCAATTCGCCAGAACACTTGGCTTTTCTACCCTTGCTTTTTGTGCGATCGTAAGGCCCGACCATCATCCAGGCCGCCCCGAAGGCTATCAACCACTTGATCCCCTGTGGCGGTCGCAGGGCTTTCAGCCTGAAGACTTACACTGTATGATCAGTTGGAAAGAAACGACAGAGGCTGAAGAGTCAGCCAAACCTTTGCAGTTCTGGACGAAACATTTGTAGCAAAGCGGGCAAAATGCATTTTCAGAAGTCTATGCTCAGGGGCTTGGGCTATACAGTCAGGAGGTACAGTCAGACCGTTTCCAGGGAAGTCTTGAACTCATTGAGCAAACAACATTAGCGGAGTTCAAACGGCGGCAGCAACATAATCTGGAGCGGCTTGCCTACATCGATTCAGCCACCACACTAGGCTACCGGCAGGGGTTCGAGCTTTGCACAAATACCGACGATATTATTGACTACTACAACCCTGAGCCTGATATTCATTACCACGGAGGCAGGTTGGGAAGAAAGTTTGTAAAAGGATGACCTATTGAAAAAATTGCCTCCGCAGCGCACTTATATCTACCGGGCGGGTACGGCAGCAACCACCGATGAGTTTTGCCCCGGCCTCCAGCCAGGATTGGGGCAACGTACCGAATCCCTTTGGAGCACGGTAGGCGGGCAACCAGCATTGCTGTTCCGCATCCCACCCTTCCCCACTGTTGGGGTATATAATAAGTGGCTTGGAAGTATATTTGCCCAGGTTGGAAAGCAGTGCCGTACCAAGGTGGGGCGGCATGCAGTTGAACCCAAGGGCCAGTACCTGAGGATGTGCACCGAGCAATTGCCCAACTTCTGCTACCGCCTGCCCTTCGCTAATTTGTGCTGTGTTCTTAGCCGTAAAGCTGAACCAGGCCTGTACCTGCGGATACTCCTCCAGCAGTCTCAATAAAACCTGAGCCTCCTGGAGGCAGGGCAGGGTTTCAAAAGCCAATAAGTCAGGTGCTTTCGAAAGTAACCACTCCATTCTTGGCCGATGAAATTCACGAAGCACCTGATCACTAACACCGTATTGCCCCCGGTATTCAGCTCCATTGGCCAAATAAGCACCGTAAGGGCCTACAGAGGCAGCAATCAGAGGTGAATACGCTCCGTTACTTTCTGAGCAAAAAATGGTGCGGGCCTCCTGCGCAAGCGTCACGCTCCGCTGTATCAACTCCTTACTTTGGTGCCGGCTGTAACCCATCTGCTGCAGGCCAGGCCATGTAGCCTGATAGCTCGCCGTAATCGTGATGTCCGCACCAGCTCTGAAATAGTCCAAATGCACCTCCCGAATGAGCTCCGGTTGTTCTTCCAGAATACGCGCCGACCATAGCCCGCCAGACAAATCTGCCCCACGGCGCTCTAACTCGGTGGCAAGCCCCCCATCGAGGATCAAGGGTAATGGACGGTCCAGGATTTGTGCCATAAGTAAAAAAACCGCCAGCAAAATCAATGCTGGCGGTATTAAAATATTTGAAGGAAAACGTGGTGTTCGAATTTGAAACTATCCGAAATCATGCTTAGAGCCCCTCGAGGGCAAGCATGATATCGGACAGCGACGCCGCTTCGGGCGTTATGCTAATGGTCAGATTCTCCATAATTGTTACGGTCTTTTCTTCGAGGAAATACATACCTTCTTCACCTTCTGCAATCACAATGATTTTAGCAGGCTCGCCGGTAGGCAGCCCATCCCGGCAACAGTCAGGGCGAAGGGAGTTTTCTTCCTCAAAGGGTATCGTAGTCAGCCCGTTATAATCACGCAGGGCAATGAACACGACCGTATTTTCAATATCAAAGTTATAAGGCAAATTGAGGCAAACCTCAGCTGTACCTTGCTCTTCTGACAGATAAGTACCACACTTCAGGTAGCCAAGTTCTGGGCTCGAAAACTCAAACCCGGGAACAGATTGACCGGATTCGGGGTCTTCTAACTCTACAGAGCGCACTGGTGCCTCTCCGAGGCTGTATTCCGTCCACTCTAAAGTGCCGTCTTCCGAAGAGTTGCCTGTAAACAAGCGCATCCGCGAGTTATAACGGGCTGTAGCCATTTGAATCCGAATCAGCTCATCCGGCCTCAGGCGAAGCTGCTGGCCGGACTGTTCCACCTCGATAAAGACGGTACCCGCCGATTCAATAAGGCCATTAGCGCTGGCGGTGGTAATTCTGTTACGTAGTAAATCTTCTTTACTGTAAAGGTCAAGCACTTTTGCCTGGACCATTCCCGATACTTCTGTCCCATCCGGAAAAAGGAAGGCATTGGGTGGAACAATTACCCGGCCGTAGCCGGGCAATATTATCAGTTTCTCTTGCGATGCATCCCAACTAATTGCTATAGGATTGGATTGCACTGCTTCAAAGAAGCGGTCGATATTGCCGGAAGTAAGCTCGAGGGGCTGGAATTTATCTACTTCTTCCACGCACCCTGTCAGTAGCACCGCAATTCCAAAGTATGTAAAAAGCCTTCTCATTCAGTATAGAGATTTGTCTAAACCTCCGGTATTTTCCGGCAATTGGATTGTATGTATACCCTTTAGACCCGTCAAGTTGCCTATCCGTTGCCTGCCCTCTGATTTTTTTTTACTTTCAACCTTTAATTACTTTCACCTCAAACTCCCATGAAAGAAAAGCTATCCTGCCCTGAATGCCGCTCCCAGATCGCACCTGAACATATCAACATTACCATGCTGCTGGCTAAATGCAGTAACTGTGGCCTCGTTTTCAGTTTTGAAGACCGCGCTGCCGCTGCGCTACAAGTTGCCCCCGTGCCTTCGGCCAACCTACCGGAGAAAGACCGTGGCGAGATCCCTATGCCTCCGGGTATCAAAGCACAGGCATTGCTCAGCGAGCTCAACATTCAGATCAGCTGGCGCAACCGGGTGAATGGCTTTCTTACCTTCTTCACAGTCATCTGGAATATTTTTGTACTCCCATTCGCTATTTTTGCGATCACAAGCGGGAATTTTCAAGTGTTATTATTCCTCAGCCTCCATTTATCCGTTGGCATCGGCTTGCTTTATGCGCTGCTGGCCAATCTTATTAATACCACTACCATTCAGGTCACTAATCAGAAGCTGATTATTGAACATGCCCCACTTCCTATTCCATTTCGGAGCAACCAGGAGGTTCCCGCCCGCGATATCCGGCAGCTTTACGTGGAGGAATATGTGGCAAGCACTACCAACGGCCGTCCCGACCTCCGGTATGCTCTTTCTGCACGCTTACCCAACAAAAAGCGCCTGCAGTTGACTAAGGGGTTAAAAAACCCGGAAGAAGGGCTTTATATAGAGCAGCAAATTGAGCGCTTCCTGGATATAAAGAACCTGACCGAGGCCACAGAAATCTGACCCTTTGTCTAAATTGCTTTACAAGCTCCCATATTTTCCTTATTTTCTGAGTCTAAATTCTAAAAAACTGCTATGAGCCTGAAAGATGATCTCAAAAAACTGCTCTTCGGCGCTAAGTCCGCCGCCCGCTCCGTAAGCCGGAAGGCGGAAGAACAAGGCAAGAAACTGGGCGAAGAGCTCAGCGAGCAATCCAAAGATTACTACCAAAAAGCCAAACAACGCATGGAAGATCTAGATGACGAGTACCGCCCTAAAGTGCAAAAGAAAGCCCGGGAGGCGAAGGGCTTTGCTGAGGAGCTGGTCAATGAAGCATTTAAAAGTACGGAAGCACCCGAAGAGGAAACCAAAACCAGGAATACCAATACAATGGACGACGATAAGAACGATAAAGGACAACCCAAGGAGGATCCTTCCTTCGAGGATATCTTCACAGGTAAAACCACACCTCCGGAAGCGGAGCCAAAAAAAGAGAAAAGTGATCGGAAAAAGAAGTTCGACGAATTCAGTGAAGAGTTCTCAAAGGCAGCCGGTGAAGCTGGAGAAAAGGCAGCAGAAATCTCAGAACGGGTTGGTAAAAAAGTCCTGGACGCCAGCGACAAAATCAATGAGCGTCTCTTTGACGAAGGGGAAAAGCTGTGGGGCAAAGCCAAAGAGAAAGGAAGCAGCTTTATGGATCGCTTTGAAGGCTTCGTAGATAAGGCCAATGAGGAAGTAGATAAAGAGTCGATGGACGATCTCACAAAAGAAGCAAAGGCCATGGACGAAGAGCTGGAGCGGCGTGTCAAAGAGCGCGGACAACGCTCTAATGCCGAAAATCTGGAAAGAGACCGGCAAAAAGACCCCATGGGCGGTATGGACAGTTTCTTTGACAAAGCAGAGCGTTTCGCTGAAGGTGACTATAGCGGTGAAGGCGGAACATCCGGCAAAGATATGACCATCCGAAAGGACCCGGACTACAAGCCCAAAGAAAATACGGGTAAAGTGAAGGGGTTCGATGATCTCGATGGCGACGGAGATGAAATCATTGATGACGCTATACTGGACGACGACGACAAATAACACCAATGTATGCACACTCCTGTCAGGCCCGACTGGGAACGGCTCCGCTCGGAACCCGGACCAGCGCTTAAAATTTTCAAGGTTCGCTACGACCACATGCGTAACCCCCGGAATCAAACGGTGGAGCGTATGGTCGTACTCGAGTCGCAGGATGCTGCCAACGTAGTAGCCAATCGTGCTTCAGACGGTGCGATATTATTTGTTGAGCAGTATCGATTCGGTATCGGACGCTATACACTGGAGTTGCCTGGTGGCATGGTCGATCCCGGAGAGCCTCAGGACGAGGCCGCCCGCAGAGAGCTGCTGGAAGAGACTGGTGCAGAGGCCCGGTCCTGGCAATTCCTGGGAAAAATCCCTTCTAACCCCGTCTTCCAGGACAGTTACATCTACCACTGGCTGGCGGAAGGGGTTAACCTCGTCCAGCCCCCAATGCTTGATGATGGGGAGGACGTCTATCTTCACTGGATTCCGGAAGCAGAAGTCCGGGTGCGCCTCCATAGCGGACAGTTCGAACATCCGCATACTGTCAACGCTTTACTGCTCTTCTTTAGTCACCTCGAAAAATGAACACCATGCCTGCCAATGATTCAACGAAAGCTCAGGCAATCGTATTCGATGCCTATGGGACCCTGTTTAGCGTCAATAGTATCAACCAGGCTCTTGAATCACAGTTTGGGAAGCAGGCCAGTCAAATAGCTACTACCTGGCGACAAAAGCAACTGGAGTACACCTGGCTGCGTACCTAAAATATTGGGCCACGCCCCGCAGCAAATTATTCAGTCTCTTATTCAGCTCGTTCCCTAAAAAAAGCCACCGGTTACTGCAAATGCAGCACCGGCAGCTTCAGAAACCTGATACCTTAAATCTTTACGTGGACAAGGCCACTAATGGGCAACCTGCATGGGCAGGCGCCACATATTTTCTTTACTTACGACAACCATCCAATACATACCGTTTGGCAAGTCTGCCGTTGGGACACTTGTTTGCTGAGGACCAGCCGACAGCAGCGCTTCCTGGTACCATACCCTTGCCCCGTCTGCTTTAAAAAGGCTAAACTGCACCCTGCTTTCAGTATTTTGCACCCACTCCAGCGTTGCCGCATGGCTTGCCGGATTAGGGTAAACCGTTGGCGCAGTCATTGCTGGTTGATCCTGTAAAGGCGCGAGGTATCGTTGCGCCTGGGGTACAGGATTGCTATTTCCAGCCTGTAAGGGATCGACGCCAGGCGGATCCTGCGTAGAAACAATCAGCGAATAGTCTTCCGTCTCCCCCCATATATAATCCTCGCAAGGGTCGATATTTGGAGCATAGCTCATAATAACCCGCATACGAGTCGGTCCGGGCGTAGCGGATGCCGGTATGGTAAATGAGCTACCATTTTGGAATGGGTAGTTATTTCGGGTGTAGACTTCTTCTCCCGGGTCATTAAAGTCGCCGTCGATATTGAAATCGACATACAAGCCCCAGTTTTCGGGAATTGACTGGCCGTTAAAGCCTGGTGTCAACGTAAAGTCTACGGTTTGACCAATGCTAGCCGTGTGCTGCATAGCAGAGAAGTTGGCATAGCCGCCATTATTTCCGGAGAAATTGCTGATATCGCCGATTTGCACGCTTGCGATCCACTCCATAACCGAACTAGTGGCTTCGGCGCTACAGTAAATCAGCGGTTCGATAATATTTACCGTGTATTCTTCTACCTCTCCGTAAGCTACGTTCGCACAGGGTAAAGGTGGGCTACCATACTTCATAGCAACCCGCATCGTATAATTCCCTTCATCTACCGTAGCGGGCAGGTTTATGAACCCACTCACATCCGAATTGGAAGGGCCGGAGGTATACAGTAGCTCCCCAGGGTCGGAATAATCCCCGTCCTGGTCAAAGTCCACCCATATTCGCCAGTATTCATTGAAGGCGAAGGCCGCATAGCCAGGGGTAAGAACAAACGGGTTTGTGGTGCCCGATTCCAGCGTGATCAGGAGATTGGGCTCATTTTTGAAATCGCCTAATCCACCGTCGTTGCCGCTTTGGTGCTCAAAGGCGCCGAAAGCCAACTTCTCAATCCACTCATACTGCGTCGAATTACCACGTGAATTACAGGAAGATGGAGCTTCATTTTCGATAATGAAGGATAGAGCCGTCGTACATCCATTATCGTCAGAAACGGTCACCTGATAGCTGCCTGCTCCAAGATTACTGGAAGAAGCAGCGGAAAGGCCATTGCTCCAGGCGTAAGCATAAGGTGGCGTACCACCATTAGCTGCAATTGCGGCACTGCCATTTGAGCTCACGCTTGCTCCTGAGGTCGCCACACTGGCATTGAGCACAGTGGGCTGTTGTACAACAATATTGGCAGAGGCCTGGCACCCCAGTACATCCACGACGGTAATGCTGTATCCGCCTGCAGAAACGTTAGTCAGGGAAGTGGTCGTTGCGCCGGTATTCCACAAGTATTGCCCGTAGTTGCCAGAGCCACCGATGACATCAGGTACTACACTACCATCACTGCCCCCGTTACAGGAAACATCCTGCGCAATAAGGGACACTTCAAGCTCATTAATCTTTTTCACCTCCGTAGAAGCCACAACCGTGCAGCCATTCTGATCGGTTACGGTAACCTGGTAAACATTCGGATTCAGGCCAGAGATAAGGTTAGTCGTACCACCATTGGTCCACTCATAATTGTAATTGCCGGTTCCACCCGTAACCGTCACGGAAGCCACGCCATTGGCAGAGCCCGTACAGGTTGCATCCGTTGATGTAGTTTGAGCAAAAAGTGGTGGGGGTGCGGTGAGACTAATCGTACTTGAAGTCTGACAGCCATTCTGATCAGTTACTGTTACGGAATAAGCACCAGCGCCAAGTCCGCTCCGGCTTGATGACGTACTGCCATTGCTCCAGTTGTAGGTATAGGGAGACTGTCCACCACTGACGATAAGGGTTAATGCCCCATCATTTGTATCTGCACAATCCGGATTGTTGCGGATGAAGCTAAGGGTAATAGACGCTGTAGGAGGAACAACAACAGTGGCTATCTCCAGACAGCCGTTCCCATCGAAAACTGAAACCGTATATGCCCCCGCTGATAAGCCGGTAGTAGTTGCGGTAGTCGAACCATTGCTCCATAGATAGGTATAGGGGGGCAATCCACCGGTCGCATTAACAGTTGCGGAGGCACTCCCTCCGGAACAGCTGGCTGCCGCCGCAGAAGTGGAAAGAGCAATAGAAGAAGCCGTTTGCACGATGACCTGTTCGACTGCACTACAACCATTAGCATCCGTTAAAGTTAGCAGGTAAACACCTGCCTGCAGGCCACTGGCAATAGCGCCTTGTGCACCGTTACTCCAGTTGTAGCTGTAAGGCTGTTGACCTCCAGTTACCGTCGCGGTTATACTTCCACTTCCGTTATTATTACAAGGAACATTTGTTGCGCTCAGCACCACGTCAATAGGTTGGGCGGCTCCGACAATAGCAGTTTTCTCTACACCACATCCATTTGAATCCGTGATGGTCACGGTGTAGCTGCCTGGGGCGAGGTTGAAAATAGAGAGGTTGTTGGAGCCATTACTCCACTGTACATCATAGCTGCCTGTCCCGCCGCCGATAAACTGCACAGCGGCACTTCCATCGTTATTTCCATAACAGGATACAGGACTGGAGCCCACCTGGGCAGTGACCGGATTAGTGCTGGTCAAAGCAATAGAAGACTGAGTGGCGCATCCAAACTTATCCGTCACAGTCACGGTATAAAGACCTGCAGTCAGCCCGGTAACATAAGACCCCGTACTATTATTGCTCCAATTGTAGGTGTAGTCCACTTCAAGCCCTTCACTGACGGTCACGCTAATGATACCATCGGCTGTACCACTGCAGCTGGGTTGAACAGAATTAAACGTCACTTGCAGAGGATTGGGCTGCAAAATCGAAACCACTTCAGTAACGCTTTGCAAACCGTCAGATACAGTGACTATATACGTACCGGCTGAAAGGTTGCTGATGCTTGGGCCTGAGAAGCCATTATTCCAGGAATAGGTGTAAGCACCACTCCCTCCGGAGGCGACCACCGTCGAACTACCATCACTACCGCCGTGGCAGGTTACAGGGTTGACGTTTGTAATCTGGACCGCTAAGTCGTTTCCACCGGTGGCATCCAGGCAGAAAGGAGTTACCTCCTGGGTGCCAAACTGTCCGCCACTGGCCAGTAAGACTCCGTTTTCATCCCGGACCTCATAGGAACCGTTGCCATTCGCGCCGCAGCACATACCATCATTGTATGAGTCTTTGATAATAAATTCAAAGCAGCCATACGGTAAACATTCTGTCACCGTAAGCACAGACATCGGCCCTTGTCCGCTGTAGGGTCCTCCTGCAGCCACTGTATTTCCGGAATTATCCCGAATCTCCCAGCTCGTTTCCTGAGGACGGAAATCAAAATTCAGTGTTATATTTACATTCGTTTGACAAGCGAAGAAGGTGTGGGGCTCAGCCATCGTGCGCCGTCCAAATCCACTACCCGAGATTCCTGCTTCTATGGCATACCAGCCTTCCTCACCGGAAGGGGCCGCCATTTCAAAACTAGTGCTGCTGGTTGTACCCTGCAACTCCATAAATTTAGTGCCCAACCGGTATATTTTATAGGTATTCGCGCCATTGACCGGACTCCAGGTGAGCCGCACCTGATTGCCGGGGATAGTACTCACCTGAAAATCAGGCTGCCCGATAACAGACAGGTTCCCGTTTGTTCCGCTAGTCTGACTGCCCCGGCGCACTCGTACCTGTACCGTTCCGCTAGCAATATTTGGTACATTCCAGTTGAAATGACGGCGACTACCAATAACACTCGTGGCAACATTATTCCAGGTATTACCTCCATTTGTAGAATAGTCCAGTGCAAATGCTCCATTATTGCCGTAAGCATCCCAACGGATAGTTGTAGACTCACCAGGCACGAGACCATCGCCAGCCTGTGGGTATACCAGTTGTACCTCATCCCGTAGAAAAGTGTATACAACCACATAGTCCTGAGTCTGGCTGGGTACGAGGTAGCCATCTACTTTCACCGTATAAGAACCGGAAGAGGGATCTACAATACTTACCTGTTCCATATTATTCAACCGGTCTATGCCATTGTAAGCCGGCTTAGTGATACTATCGATATGCGGCACCGTACTCAGCTTCCAGGGGTGACGAACCTGACCGCCCGGTGTGGCTACAGAAAGGTCTAAATCATTGACCAAAGCCTTTGCTGCTACGGTCGACCCTTCGGCATCAGTCCAATAGATCATGATGCGCACCTCCTTCACGTTAACCGGTACGAAAATGTCGTGGGTATTTGAGCTGCCGTCTGATACTGTCGACAGGTGGTATTGCTGACTTTCAATAACTTCCAACGCACGGCCGGCATGAACACGGCCCCAGCCAAAGTCATAATCAGGGCCGGGGTTACCTAGGTCATCCGCCGTGTTCAATAAGATCCCTTTGATTAGTGCAGCGGAGGGCTCTGTGCTCCGCAGTTCCCGAAAAGCATGAACCAGAGACGCTGCTGTGCCCGCCAGGCTAGGTGAAGCTGCCGAGGTTCCGCCCCCGGGACCATAGTTGTTATTTGGGCGGGTAGAGTAATTACCCTGTCCATGCGCGCTGAGGTCCGGTTTGATACGGCCATCCACCGTTGGGCCCCGGCTACTTGAGGCTACACGGTTGTCATCATAAAACAGGTTGGCTACAGCAAAAACATTTTTACCGCTTTTTCGGCCTCCTGTGATATTCCCGTAGCGGAAATTGTTCTTGACCAGCGAGCCGTAAATGCTGCTGCAAGCCGAGGAAGCACTATTGCCTGCTGAGAAAAAGTGCAACAGATATCCATTTTCATATACTTGCTTGTCAATATTCCGGGACGAAGAGGTGTAAACACCACCACAACCTTCTCCAAATGAAGAGGAAGTAATAACAAAACCCTCGCCAGCCTGCAGAGCAGAAGCTGCATTGATATGCGGGTAGCCGGAAATATCATAAAGTTTCAGGAAGGCACCAGGAGCGGCACCTATACCTAGCGGATCAATATTGCCAGCTCCACCAGCAAGGCCCAGTGTCATATCTCCGTGGGTGCCAAAGTTGGTATTGGTCAAATCCTGCAACCGCCCACGGAAGTCCTCGTGGCTGACTCCGCCGTCGTCGCCTATAAGAATGTAAACCCCTTCTCCGTCGTATAGAAAACCCGGTCCGGGGCTTAGAAGGTTAAGACGATGTGAGGTACGCCCTATGAACCCTTCATGCACCGGTGGTGCTTCCGGAAGGTTGACATACTGCACAGCAGGATGGCTGGCCAGACTAACCAGGCTGTCTTCGGAGATGGTCAGGGATAACTCACCGGGCAGTGTGTCCACCGGCGAATAACCCAGGGATTCAAGAGCATTTTTTAAAGCTGCCTGGGTAACACTTGGCCAGGGGCTGACCACTACATCAAGCTCACCGTCATTATAAGCATAGGCAGGGAAGTCATTTGAAGCCAACTGGCTGGAAAGCTTAAAGCTGCCATCATAGGACGCCAGTGCACGTGCCTGTAATTCCGCAAAGTTCATAGCTTCAGGTACCTTGGCCAAATAGGCATAATTTGGGATGTAGGTAAACAGCTCTACCCCAAACCCTTCAAGAACCTGGAGGACACCACCATCCGGAACCTCATCAAACTGAATAATAATATAGTAATTGCCTTCAAATAAGAAGTCTGTGAACAAAGAATCGCTTTCTGAGCTTGGCAGTGCAAAAGCGTCAGAGGGCACAGCACCAGATTGAAAACTCACACCGTAATCTTGGGATACCAATGGAGAAATTCCAATCAAAAAAAGAAAACTGATGAACAGTAAAGTACACCTCATATCCTATCTGCGTTTTTGTCTGGGCGGCATAATTACTTAGGGAGAAAAGTAATTTTACCTTAATTAATTTCTGTGCACCAGGATAAACCGCAGCCTCAATTCAATGAAGTCATACGACCTAATCCTGATATCCTTTAGCTGTAACTAAAGGCGTTTTGTGTTTACAAAAACTGTGTGAAGTTCCGTGTTTGCTGACAGTGTCCTGTTAATTAAAATAAGGCAGATTCAGCTCGGCATTGTGTGAGAGTATTGAAGCTTTTCGGGCTTCCTCATGTGTTGTACAAAGTTATGTGAATAATACTTATAAGTCAAATGCTGAACGTGTTTTAATTGTGACATAGTCAATATATTGACAAAAATTAAATATTTCACACCCCCTGCCATCGGGTTATTCCACGATAATGCTTTTCAAGTGGGTTTTTCCGGGGGTTCGGACCAATAACTGATAAAATCTCGGAACAATGTTAGTAAGGTTTAAATCGTACTGTCCCAGCCCTGCTTGCCCACGCTGTATCGACCGGATTGCCTGCCGCCCCAGCCCATCGAAAAGGATCGCCTCCACTTCTCCTTCTACTTCCTGCACAATTGCATAGTTCAGCGTTTGCTGAGCGGGCACTGGCCAAACTTTTATCCCTTCCTTTAATTGGGTCGCTACTTTCTGGTCACTTAAAGGTAAAGGGGGCTGCCCTGCCGCCCTTAAGCCGGACAGCGGTTCAATCATTAATTGATAATCCTCCACTTCCCCCCAAGAGAAAGCATCACAGGGGTTGAGCAGCCCGTTCCAGCGCATCTGGACCCGGACGTACAATGGACCGGGCGTGGTAGATGCAGGCAGTTCAATACTTCCGTTAACCGGCCCTACAGCCGGACCTGATTGAAATACCAACTCGTTATCATGATTATAGATGCCATCCCGATTGAAATCTGCCCATACACTCCAAAACTCCACAAGGGGTGATCCGGCATAACCTGGTGTAAGCACCACCGGCAGCACCGCTCCTGGTTGGGCACTCATTGATATGCCGGTATGGTCTCCGTACCCTCCATCATTGCCGGAGGTATGTTCCAATGTGCCAATTTGGACCGCTTCCAACCATTCCTGAGAGGTGCTTTGCCCCGTTGAGGCACAGTATTCTACGGGGCCGATAACCCGCAAACGATAATCTTCTGTCTCTCCGTACAATGATACACCACAAGGATCAGGGGGCGCAAGGAAACTTTGACTGACCCGCATCGTCTTCAAGCCTGCAGCAGTCTCCGACGGGAGTTGGAACTGAAAAGATAAAACATCGATTGATTGCTGACCGGAGTGAAACAATTGTTCTTCTTCGTCCTCAAAATCACCATCCTCATTAAGGTCGACCCAAACCCGCCAGTAAACCGGAATGGTTCCGCCCTGAAAACCAGCAAAAAGTGACATTAAGTAAGGCTGCCCGGCCCGTACTGAAATTAGATTTTCTTCCTCTGCCTCCAAAGAACTAAAGGGCGCTTCGTTCTGCCCGGTCTGTTGGTAGAATGTATCCAGCAGTATAGCATCAATCCAGTTATAGGCATTGGTATTTACCGTTGGCGCACAATGCTCTGGTGCTTCTGACGATACATTTTCGCTTAACATCTTCTGGCAACCATTGGCATCTGTAATAGTCAGCTGATAGACTTCGCTCTCACTAACAGATAAAGTAGAGGTTGTAGACCCATCTGACCATTGAAAACTATACGGCGGGAAGCCACCATATACAGACACTTCAAGATAATTAAGAGAATCTGCATAGGTAATATCAGCCCCGATAGGAGTGGGGCCCTCTAATTCAATTTGTCCCGTGGCAGTACATCCAAGCACATCGGTTACGGTAAGTTGATAAGTCCCTGCCCCCAGGGCAGTAGCCGTTGAAAATTGACTCCCATTGCTCCAATCATACTGATATGGTGGATATCCTCCGATTACAGAAGCAAAAGCCGCGCCGTTTTGCGTGTCCGAACAAGTCGGCATATCACCGGCCAGGTATAACGCGAGGGGGCTTGCATCCAGAACCTGAGCAGCAGTCGATACGGAGCACCCTTGGCTATCATAGACCGTCACACCATAGCTGCCAGCCGGTATTTGTTGTAGCTCCTGCGCTGTAGCTCCAGTGCTCCAGTAAAATTGATAAGGCGCTGCACCACCGGAGACCATTGCCCTCACCATACCTGTGCTCACCGTGCCACAGCCTGAGTCTTCTGTAGCTACGACAACACCTAGCGGAGCGGGCTCAGCGATAACAACGCTGGAGGTTACGCTGCTCACCTGATCAGAGATGGTCACGCCGTAGGTCCCGGCAGACAAGTCCTCAATCTCCTGTGTAGTGGTGCCATTACTCCAGGCAAAGGAATATACACCCGTACCTCCAGATGGATAGGCTACGGCCCAACCATCCGCTGCACCATTACAACTTACGGTTGCTGCGGCTGTGGCAAAAGCCTGAAGAGTAGGCTGATTGGACTCCATACAAAAATACGCCGTACCGTTACCACCGAAGTGGCTGCCTTCCGCCAACTTATGTCCTAACTGATTAAATAATTCATATTTACCGGCACCATCTTCGCAGCAAAGTCCGTCATTACCACTATCCTGAACGGAAAGGGTGAAGCAGCCATCCGGCAGGCACAAGGGGACCTCCAGTACCTCACCAGCCATGTAGCCGGGGTAAGGGCCTGCTACCATTAATTCCATGCCGGCTTCGTCCACAAGGCTCCATGTAGTCTCTTCTGGTTTATCGTCAAGGTGCAATTTTAGTAATCCCTGATTGTTGCAGGCTGATTGCCGGTAGAATTGCGCGCGAGCACGGGGGCCAATCGCCTGGCTGCCCATTCTGGCTCTGACACTAAACCAATTACCGGTACCCTGCGTAACAGGAAATTCAAAGGAAGTTTCATTGGTCGTGCCTATCACTTCCATATATTGGTCCCCCAGGGCATAGACCTCATAGAGGGTAGCCTCTTCGACCGGTGCCCAGTGCATCGCCGCTTGTTGAAGACCAGACTGTGTAATAAAGAAGCCAGGTTTGGGCAAAATAGTAAAAGCTTCAGAGGTTGCGGTTTCCTGACCGTTGCTCAACTGGATCTCAAAAGTGCCGGACAGCAACATCGGCACAGTCCAGTTATACAACCAATTATGCCCGGAGATACCTGTGGCAACAGGAGTCCAGTTCACCGCCCCAACCTGACGGTAAGACATCGTGAGAAGCTCTCCTGTACCCCCTTTGTCCCATACTACTTTTAGTACATCGCCGGGAGCAACGGCTGTTGAAGCCGCAGGGTGGCGAATAACCAACCTGGATTCCTCAAAACGATACACTACAAATGCCGATTGCGGTCCTTCTGGAACAAGAAAACCCTTGATTTTAACGGTATAATTCCCCGGAGTTGGCGTAGCAATGACAACCTGTTCTGCATTATTTAGCCGATCTACGCCGGGTTTGGCAATGGCAGTAAGGCTGTCAGGGTGTGGAAAACTTGACAGCACCATCGGATAGTACAATTGCCCCTCAGGGCCCAGTACCCTTAGGTCCAGGTCATTGACTAATGCTTTATCAGCGATGGGCGCTCCTGCAGCGTCGTGCCAAACCAGCATAATCTTTGCTGTTTCCGTCCCCTCAGGAATATGAATATTGAAGGTGCGCTCCGAACCATGGCTGAGCTTTGTCGGAAAATATTGGTTGTTATTAATCATTTCAGTAGCGGCATGGGCATCTGCCAATCCCCATCCATGCTCGAAGTCAGGTCCGGGGCGCCCCAAATCTCTGGCTCCGTTGAGCAGTGCGCCTTTGAGCAATGCCGAAGGGGGGTCCTGCCCACCGTGGAGCTGACGGTATGCTTCTGTCAGAAGAGCAAGAATACCCGCTACAGCAGGTGCTGCAGCAGAGGTCCCCCCTGCTTTGACGTAGCTATGCCCAGGACCGTTGGCCAACGCGTTTTGACCGACTGCCACTACATCTGGTTTCAGGCGGCCATCTTCTGCAGGGCCAACGCTGCTGCCTGGTGCCAAAATGCCGTCTGTATCCACATTGCCCACCGTGATCGCGTTTTTAGCAGCTTTCCGTCCGCCAGTAAGATTGGCAAAGGGGCGTGCCATCTCAAACTCCAGCAATGCATAAACTTCGCTACAAGTACCCCCTCCCTCATTGCCTGCTGAAAAACAATGCATTAGCACTGGATGCTGTCGGATTTGATGATCAAGTTCGGCAGCCCGTGTGTTATAAAACCCACCACATCCATCACCATAAGAAGTCGAAGTGATGGTAACCTTATACTGATTATAGTTTTCAACAGCCGAATTATGGTGTAGATAGTCCAGGATAAAGGTGAGGTGTATCTTCGCGGCGGGAGCGAGGCCTTGAGCTTCAGGAAATAAATTGCCAGCGCCGGCAGCGATACTCGTTGTCATTTCACCATGACTGGTCCCAAAATCATTGGTTAAGTCTAGGATTAAGCGGTTTTTCAGATCCTTGTGGTAGACATTACCATCATCAGCGATACCGATGACTACATTTTCACCCGTCAGATGATTTGCTCCTAAGCTATGTAAAACGGCAGCCCCCATGATCGCACCGCTGCTAAACCCTTCCGGGAATGGCTCGACCTCAGCTGTCTCAATAATCCAGACACCAGGGTTTTCAGCTATTTCTTTTATACCCTCTACACTTGCACTCCCCTCCAGTTGCATGGAATTTCCTTTGACGGGCCTGAAGCCCGATGGCAATGAAGGGAGCAAGGTTTCAGCACTCACCCCGGGCATGGGGCGTATAGCGATATCAGTAGTTCCGCGGGCTCCGTTCCGGTTGATCTGAGCAGCACAGTCCCTCGTCAATTTAAATGACCCTAACAGGGGAAATACGATAGGAAAAGGCAGGTCTGATGGTGACATTTGGCTGGGTAACGCTACAAGGTAAGCGTGTTCGGGCAGGTACTGAATAAACCGTAGTCCTTTCGCCTTCCAGGTTTTGCGCTCCGCAGCCGAAAGGAGCGTCTGAAACTGTACAACAAAATAAGTTTCTCCCTGAAAAGTATAGTTTTGCCACGTTGTTGCCTTTTCGGTACGGTTGCTGAGCGCAGCAACCGCCTCGGCAGAAAGTGAAACCGCCTGCAGCCGGAGGGGCGCAGCTTCCTGAGCCTGACAAAGGGTACTTATCAGCAGTAAGAATACTAGTGATAGTATGCTATTTTTCATGTTTTTGTGCAATTTTCAAACCTTCTTTATAGGCAAAGAAAGTCTGCCTTACAGGAAGGGTTAGTCCTGTAAGTGTTTAGGTCATCTTCAATAAATCCAGGTATTTTGGCTTTTGGTACCTTTTTAAACTGGGGGTATTGATCTTCTCATGGCCTACAAGTTTTTATGGCAGGGAAGGTTACCTTCCTGCTGTTTGGGAAATGTGGTTTTCGAGTGTAGTGTTGAGGAGAAGTGTTTGCCGGAAAGCTGTGTTATGGGGCAGGAGTATTACAATTCAATAAAAACAATGTTCAGTAATACTGCCATAAATATATTTAAAATATAAATACGAACCAAGTACACGAACGCTTTTTTGTTAAAGTGCTGCTTGTAATCCACTTATTCAACTGTATACAATGGAGGGTTCAATCTCTGTCCCGCTAGGTTTTTACGCGCTGAGCTGCTCATTTTCCTCCTGAACATTCTTGACTAATTTGCCAACCGTTAGTCCCTGAACGATAATGGAGAATACAACTACAATATAAGTAATAGTAAGTATTGGCGTCCTGCTCATGTGTTCAGAAAGTGACAGGGCAAGCGCGATAGAAATCCCACCACGAAGCCCACCCCAGGTCATGATCAGGTTGGTTTTAGGAAAGAAATCCAGCCGTTTCCGGAATAGCGCTATAGGTGTAGCAAGGGCAGTGGCCCGGCACAATAGGACCATAGGAATTGCTATTAAGCCCGCTATAACGTATTGCTGATCAAACTGTAGGATTACAATTTCCAAACCGATGAGTACGAACAAGACCGCATTGAACAATACGTCCATCAGCTCCCAGAATTTATCCACATAACGCTCGGTCTGTTCAGACATTGAAGAAGTGCGGAAGCGCTCATGGCCCACCATCAACCCGGCAACGACCATAGCCAGAGGCCCGGAGAAATGTAACGCACTGGCTAGCAAATACCCCCCCATTACCATCGCGAGCGTGACTAAAACCTCTACTTCATAATCGTCGATAGTTCGCAACATATAGTAGCTAAGGTAACCTAGCCCCAGGCCAAGCGCTATACCGCCACCAACCTCTTCCAGAAAGAGGAAAGCTACTTCACCAACTTCAAAATGGCCCGCTCCCGACTGTACCAGCTGGTAGATCGTGATAAAAACGACTACGCCGATACCGTCATTGAATAAGCTTTCGCCAACGATTTTGGTTTCAAGGTCTTTGGGGACGCCCGCTTGTTTAAGTATGCCTAATACAGCAATCGGGTCGGTTGGAGAGATTAGTGCGCCAAATAACAGGCAGTGCAGAAAAGAGATCGAAATCCCTAATGCGTTAAACAAAAAGAAGGATAACGCCCCAACCAGAAAGGTGGAAGTGACTACACCAAGGGTTGCAAAAAGCAATATGGGCCAGCGCATGCTTTTAAGAGACTTAAAGTCAACGTGCAAGGCCCCTGCAAAGAGCAAAAAACTCAGCATACCCTCCATGAGCACCTTGTGAAAGTCAATCTGCTCCATCAGGCTTTTTTCCCACTCGAAAAGCGCCGGGTAAAACTGGCTCACCGCCATAGTCAGCAGAGAAAATCCGAGAGAGATGATCATCAGTCCAATCGTTACAGGTAACTTCAGGAAGCGGACATTAATATAGCCGAAGATCGCAGCTACAACGATTAGAATAGTTAAAATAGTAAAGAGGTCCATCGTCTTTTCGTTTTGGATGCATTGATGCGTAGAGCAAAGATAGTACGAGCTGATCACTTTCAGCAACTGAAAAAAATAAAACCCGGTACACCATAAGATTTGATGCATTGGGGATCATTGCAGGGTTAGAGTATGATGATCGACCCTTGTACGATACGACTCCCGATTGGTCATTTGAAAGTCTAAAGTTTTGGCTTGTCAGCCATCCGGTTTGGCGATAACCCTAAATCAACTTACTTTGTAAGCTGTTCCTCACCAACTTAAAACAAGATGAAGAAAGCACTTTCATTACTATTTATCCTTACCTTATTTCTCGTATCTCCGCTTTATGCTCAGAAGAAGCAAAAAGACGAAAAAGAAAAACACTATCTGGAAACAGCAGCTCTCAGCGGCCTGAAGTTCCGCAATATCGGCCCGGCACTTACCTCTGGCCGGATTTCTGACTTCGCTGTCCACCCGGACAACCGCGCCATTTACTACGTGGCTACCTCCTCGGGCGGGGTTTGGAAAACCGAAAATGCAGGCACCACCTACGAGCCTGTCTTTGACAGTCAGGGCTCCTACTCTATCGGATGCATAACCCTGGACCCGAATAACCCAAGCGTCGTCTGGGTGGGCACCGGCGAAAATAACAATCAACGCTCCGTGGCCTACGGCGATGGCGTCTACAAATCGGAAGACGGCGGCCAGAGCTGGCAACATATGGGCCTAAAGGAATCCGAGCATATCGGCAAAATCATTGTAGACCCGCGTGATTCCCGCACGGTTTATGTAGCAGCAATCGGCCCGCTTTGGAGCAGTGGTGGTGAGCGTGGCGTTTACAAGACTACCGATGGAGGTGAAAGCTGGACGCTCATCCTGGAGCTCGACGAGCATACCGGTGCGACCGACCTGATCATAGATCCGCGCGATCCGGATGTGCTGTACGCAGCCGCACTGCAACGGCGGCGCCACGTCTTCACTTATGTCGGCGGCGGCCCTGGCAGTGGTATTCACAAAACCACCGATGGCGGACAGAATTGGAGCAAAGCCAACAAAGGCTTGCCCTCCGGCGATATCGGTCGCATCGGGCTGGCTATCTCACCGGCTAACCCGGAATACCTCTACGCGATGGTGGAGGCCACCGGCGATGGCAGCGGCTTCTACCGTTCCGACAACCGCGGTGCCAGCTGGAGCAAAAAGGATGACTATTACACCCGGGGCAACTACTACTCCGAGATCGTGGCCCACCCCACTGATCCTGAAATGATCTTCGCCATGGATACCTACATGCACTACACGGATGACGGCGGCAACAGCTTTCAGCTTGTCGGCGAGCCCAACAAGCACGTCGACAACCACTGCATGTGGATTGACCCGGCCCGGCCCAATTATTACCTGGTAGGCTGCGACGGTGGCATTTACGAAAGCTTTGACGCGGGTGAAACCTGGAATTACAAACCGAACCTTCCAGTGACGCAGTTTTACAAAGTGGAAGTGGACAACGACCTGCCTTTCTACAACGTTTACGGAGGCACACAGGACAACTTCAGCCTGGGCGGCCCGGCCCGCACCCGCAACAGCACCGGCATCACCAACAGCGACTGGTTTGTCACCCACGGTGGCGACGGCTTTGAATCGGCCATCGACCCGGAGAACCCCGACATCGTCTACGCCCAATCGCAGTACGGCGTGCTCGTGCGCTACGACCGGGCTAGCGGAGAGGAAATGGGCATTCAGCCAAAGCCCGGCAAAGGAGAAGATGCGTTCCGCTGGAACTGGGATGCGCCCCTGGCCATTTCCCACCACAACCCTACCCGCCTGTACTTCGCTGCTAATAAGCTCTTCCGTAGCGACAACCGTGGCAATTCCTGGGCCACTTTGGGCGATGACCTCACGCGTCAGCTCGACCGTAACACCCTAAAGGTGATGGGACGTATACAGAGCATTGACGCGGTAGCCAAAAACGCCAGTACTTCGCCCTACGGCACCATCGTTTCCTTCTCTGAAAGCCCAATCAATGAAAACCTCTTGTATGTGGGCACCGACGATGGCCTCATTCAAATCTCCGAAGACGGGGGCGGAAGCTGGACTGAGATTGATGTCAACAATATCAAAGGTGCGCCTGACCGTACCTACGTCAATGCACTGTTGGCCTCTCAACACGATGAAAACGTGGTCTACGCTGCCTTCAACCACCACAAGTACGGCGACTTCAAGCCCTACGTCTTCAAGAGCACCAACAAGGGCCGTACCTGGACCTCCATCAGCAATAATCTGCCTGAGCGCGGCTCTGTCTACAGCCTGGCGGAAGACCATGCAGACCCTGGCCTCTTGTTCGCAGGGTCCGAGTTTAGTTGTTTCTTCAGCCCTGACGGTGGCGCACACTGGAAGAAATTAAGTGCCGGCCTTCCCACGGTAGCTGTCCGCGACATAGCGATCCAAAAACGGGAAAATGATTTGGTGCTGGCTACCTTCGGCCGCGGATTTTACGTACTGGACGATTATTCACCGCTCCGGCAAATCAGCGAGGAGCAACTGGAAACAGAAGCGCATATCTTCCCCGTCAAGGATGGGCTCGTATACATCGAGCGCGATCCGCTAGGCTACTCTGGCAAAGGCTTTCAGGGCGCAAGCTACTATACCGCAGATAATCCGCCCATTGGAGCGACCTTCACTTACTACATCAAGGAAAGCGCTGAGACGCTAAAGGCCAGGCGGCAAGAAGACGAAAAAGAAAAAATCAAAACCGACGAGCCTATCCGCTACCCAACCTATGAGGAGTTAAAGGCAGAGCGCGAAGAAGAGGCGGCTTATCTGCTGGTTTCCATCATGGATACCAAAACGAAAAAAACAGTGCGCCAGCTAAAGGCCTCCGTCAGCAAAGGGGTACACCGCCTTACCTGGGACGGCCGTATGCCCGACGTATCTCCCATCCAACGCCCCGGCTCGCCCAACGATGACTCCGGGATTCTGGCTGCACCGGGCGATTACCTGGTGGCGTTGCACCAAGTAAAAGGCAGTGAGCAAACGGAACTCGTAGGTCCGCAGCCCTTTAAACTAAAGAGCCTTGGCGGTGTCACCCTGCCTGCTGAACCCCGTGAAGCGCTCCTCAACTTCCAGGCGGAAGTACAGGAAACCAATCGCCGCCTCGACGGTGCAGCCACTCGCTTAGGGGAAACCGAGGAGCGACTGGAAGCCATCCGTCATGCTCTTTTCCTCACGCCAAAAGCCAATCAGGAACTGCATGAGCGGGTGCTAAATGCCGAACAGGGACTCAAAGATCTGCGCCGGGAGCTGTATGGTGACAACATCGCCGCCACCCTGGACCAAGGTACGCCCATGACCATTATGGACCGGCTCGGCTGGCTCACCTACGAGATGTGGGGCTCCACCTCTGCGCCTACGCAAACCCAGCGCGATGCCTTGTCCATCGTGCAGGAAGAAGCGCAGCCCATTCTCAAACGCATGCAACAGCTAACGGAGGTGGAAGTCAAAGCCATCGAAAAAGCACTGGAAGAGGCTGGAGCGCCTTATACGCCGCAGCGGCCGATTCTAGTTGGAGAGTAAACGATTATAGTAATTTCATCCCCCCAAAGTCCGAACCCGTAACCTAAACGGATTCGGGCTTTGCTTTTGGCGTTAGAATCCGGGATAACTTTTCAGCGCCTTGCTGTGAAGCCTGCTTTATTTCCAGTATCTTTTGCAACGGATAAAACACAGTTATGAAACATCTGCCTTTGACCCTTTTGCTGGTCGCCAGCCTTTCACACCTTGCGACTGCCCAGTGTGACGATACGGAAGTGCACATCACCACGACTACCGCTGCCTGGGGCGCTGAGGTCAGCTGGACGCTGCTTGATGGGTCTGAAATCACCATAGCCAGCTTTCAGGCCGATGCCGACAACAGCACCTACGATACTACCCTATGCCTGCCTGATGCCTGCTACACATTGAACGCCATGGACTCCTACGGCGATGGCTGGAATGGTGGCTCGGCCAGCATCACCATTGGCGGGGAGGTACTGGAATATACGCTGGAAGAAGGGGAGGAAGGCTTTTTTGCTTTCGGCGTCAATACGCCTGGCTGCGAGATCGAAATCCACGGCTGTACGGACCCTACCGCTGTCAACTACAATCCGTTGGCGACTGTAGACGATGGCTCCTGTATGAGCATACCTGAAATACTGGATCAGCAAAGTATCACGATGCTGCTGGAAAGCGGTCTCAAAGACAACCGGATCAACTGGGCGATCCAGAACCGGGGTATGCCTAACCCTGGCAATGCTTTCACCGATGAAGCTCAATTTGTCGGAATGCTGCAGGACAGCCTGGTGCCCACTTTCACACCGGGCAATATCCTTGAGAAGGAGCCCTACGCCCGCTACCGCAACTTTTTCAACTTATCCGCCTGGTGGTGGCCGGATGCCCCAAGCCAGGAAACCGGCTGGAGCTGGGCGATACTCAAAGGTATACGTGACCTCCATTTCCTGCCCTGGGCAGATGAGGATCATGGGTGGGCGACGTTGTTCTCCATTTCCCGTACAGGGGGTGGCGGTGGTGCCGGCGTGCAGCCTGAAACGCGGACCGGCGACGGTCTGATGTTTGGGGTGGGCTGGGAAACCCTGCTACATGAATTTGGCCACACCATGCCCCAGGTGCCCGACGAGTATACGGCTAGTGGCGAATGGTCGGGCGGTGACTGCTGGGAAAGCGCCAATACCACCCGATTTACCATAAGGGACAGCATTCCATGGCGTAAATGGATTGAGCCGGAGACCCAACTCCCTACGCCCTATAATGGGGCCAATTTGAATAATATTGGGGCTTTTGAGGGCGCACTGACCAACTACTTCGGTTGCCACCGACCCACCGCCCGGGGCTGCTACATGGGTGCCGGAGGATTCGGCTGGGGCTATGGGCAGGACCTTTGCCCGCCCTGCCGACAGCGGGTGGTCTGCCACCTCTACAAATACGTGGATGTCATTGAAAACCCAGTGCCTGCCACCGACGAGGTCGAAGTCACTGGCAATACCACCCTGACCTTTTCCGCCGACATCATCAAGCCCGAGCCTAATACACAGGTGTATACCTGGCTACTGAACGGTAAAGTGATTGCCCGGGGCACGGAAGAAATAAGCGTCAACTTCAGTAGCTGCGATACCTATGAGCTTACCCTGACTGTAGAAGATACCACAAACTGGGTACGCTATGATGCCCACTTCGATGACATCTACCCCCGCCCATTTGAGTCGCATACCTGGCGTATTGAGCAAACGGATGTAGACAGCTATGACCTCCTGGCAATACCTTCAGCTACACATGCGGACTGTTCCGGTATAGCTAATGGATCAGTGGCCTTTGGCTTCAGCGGAGGGGAAGGCCCCTATGAGGTGTTTTGGAATGGTTCGTCCGTTGGTACAGCGCATACTGATCTGCCTCCCGGCATTTATGAGTATTGGGCAATAGATGACAATGGATGCGGCGTAGAAGCTTCTGCCACGCTTGAAGCTTTACCCCCGCTGGAAGTTGATCTTTGCACCGCCTTCGACGATCAGTGGTCGGTGTCTGTTTCCACTTCAGGGTACCTGGTGGAAGACTTAAGCTATCAATGGTCTACCGGAGCTAATACGGCTGAGGTGACCGGCCTGGCTGACGGAGCCTACACCCTCAGTGTGACCACTGCTGATGGATGTACCATTGAACAGGACCTTGACCTTGAAGCTGCACAAGAGCCCCTGACTGTTAATGCCGAATACTTTACCACTTCTACCGAAGAAAACACTGGCGCCATTTACCTGACAGTAACCGGTGGCCGGCCAGACTATAAAGTCTTTTGGTACGAAAAAACCGTACAGGACCTGACTGCTCCAGGTGGAGCCTCAATGGCCAGTGGGCATAACTTCGGCCATCTACCAGAGTATGCCTTCGACGACGACCCGTTTACCAAGTGGCTGCAGTTAGGGGGTTCAGACCTATGGCTGAGCTACTATTTTCCGGAAGGGCGTACCATTCAGCACTACACGGTCACCTCCGGGGATGATGTGCCCGGGCGCGACCCCACGGACTGGCGCCTAGAAGGGTCAATGAATGGCGTAGACTGGGAAACGATCGATACGCGGCAGGACATAGACTTCCCGCAGCGGCGGCAACAGAAAGGGTTCCAGATCAGTAACGAAAATGCCTACTCCTATTACCGGTTTTACATTGCCGCCAATAGCGGAGCTGATGCCGTGCAGCTTCAGGAATTGGAATTTATCGGACTGGACCCGGATGAGGATTGGCAGTACAATCCCGCCGCCGACAACCAAACGGTCCGCCGGGAGCTGCCCGCCGGCGCATACCGGTATAGAGTGAAGGACCAAAATCACAGCTGCGCGGAAGAAGATTTACTAGTCGAAACCGCAGCTGCCTTTGTCGCCTCCAACCTCCGCGTGGTTCAGGAAAGCAGTTGCCAGGTCGCTATCGAAACGCCCCAAACCGGTATGGCCTATTACTGGCTTGCCGATGAACAGGCTTCGGAAATACTAGCTATTGGCTCTTCCTTTCAGCCGCCTGCACCGGGAAACTACTGGGTAGCCGCTGTGCAGCAAACCACTGGGCTTATGAGTAGGAATCGCCCGGGGTTCTCCGTTACCATGCCCGCCCAACCGGTCGTCAGTGAAGTGGAGGAAGGGACCCTGGGCGTGGAAAACCCGGACCTTGATCTTATATATTACTGGTATGATCAGTCCTGCGGAGGAACGCCGGTGCATGAAGGCACCACTTTCATACCCGGCCCCGAAGCCATGGACTATTGGGTAGCAGCCTGGTGGGCAGCGCCCTTCCCGGAGCCGATAAACCCAATGCAAATACCGGGCCTGATGGTCCGCATGGATGCTTCTGACCTCAATGGAGACGAGCAAACGGACGACCCGGCCCCGGTTTCCAGTTCGCTTTACAACTGGGCCTTTACACCCGAAAATGGCTGGCAAAGCGATAATTGGTTTGCCTTCCGGGGCAACCAGCAGAACGGGCTGGGGATTGCTGATTTTGCCACCATCTGGTTTCAGTGTATTCAGGAAGGGTTTTCAGGCTACCAGACGGTGGTCATGGCTTACGAAGAGAATGCTTTGTCCTGGCGGGGCAGCGCGCCGTTCTTTGGGTTATCGGAGGTAATGCCCTATTCCGCCGCGCCTGCAGAGCGGCTGTATGCCGAGGATACCCCTGGTACTACACTCAACGGGCAAACCTACCTCAACGGTAAAGCGGTTAATCCAATGGCTATTGCCAATCCGATGGAATTTAGTGTCCTCGCGCAAACCTTCACGGAACCGGCTGGCTGGACCGACTGTACCGACACTCACTGGGAAGGCAGCATAGGTGAACTGTTGTTCTACGAAGGCGCACTAAGCGAAGCTCAGCTTACCGGAATTTCCGAATACCTGAGGCAGAAATGGATCAGCACGGCGGACTTAGAAAGTGTGCGTACCGGGGTGTCGTGGGATGGGATGAATACCCGCACATTAGAGCGCACTTCCAGTGTTGCGTTACAAGTGACCCCTAACCCTGCTACGGATCATGCGACCCTACTGGTAAATGGTTTGGGGCAAGAAGTCGTTACGTTATCCCTCAATGCTACTACGGGTCAGCGACTTTTCCAAAAGCAGGTCGATGCCAGTCAACAACCCATATCTCTTGATGATTGGATGCAGCAAATCCATAGTGGTTTTTTCATCCTTACTGTACGAACAGAAAACGGCCTGCAACGGAGTATCCCATTGATCAGGCAGTAGCTTTTGGACTGTTATCAGACTTGATGCGTTGGGAATCATTGCGGGGTCAAAATGGCTCTTTTCTTCCCACTACACTGACCCAACGCATCAAGTCTATTAGGGAAGGTTCAGAACGTCAGCGCCTTAATTTTATTCATATACCCACGGCTCACCCTTACCACATCGCCATTCTGCATCTTCACATCGTAACTGCTGGCATATTTATCGACGCTTCCGATGTACTGGATATTGACGATAGAGGAGCGGTGTACGCGCAGGAAATTCTCCGGGTCAAGCCTTTCTTCTATTTTGCCGATGCCATAATTGCTGAGGTAAGTTTGGTCGGCGGTGATAAGGCGGGAGTAATCACCATCCGCTTCAATACGGATGATGTTTTGAACGGCCAGGTTGATGAGGCGCCGCCCGGACTGCACAAGGATGCGCTCGGGGTAAGACTGTTTTTCCTGGAGTAAGCTCTCAGCGAGCGGGCCTGCGCTATGCGGTCGATCTGATTCCATAATCCGCTGCACGGCCTGATGAAAACGCTCCCGGGTATAGGGCTTGAGCAGGTAATCCACGGCATGTACTTCAAAGGCCTTAAGGGCATACTGATCGTAAGCTGTGGAGAAAATGATCTGCGGAATTTCGTTCAGGTGGGTGAGCACCTCAAAACCCGTCATCCCTGGCATTTGGACATCCAGGAAAATCAGGTCCGGCTGAAATTCATTAATCACTTTAATAGCATCAACCCCGTTGTTTGCTTCCCCAACCAGTACCAATTCCGGATAAGCGTTCAGGTATTGTTGTATAAGCTTCCGCCCGGCGGACTCATCATCGACTAAAACGACCTTTTTCATATACTGAATTCAATCTTTAAACCTCTGGGTTGATTGTCACTAACCCGCAATTGACTACCGTACCCTTTTTCCAGCCGCAAGCGGGTATTTCTCAGTCCTACTCCGCCATTGTGGAATAAGTACTTGTTATCCGAAACGCCCACCCCGGTATCGGATACTTCAAAGACCAGTTGAGCACCCTGCTCCCGAACGCGAATCAGCACCTGCCCCCCTTCAATGAGACTGGAAATACCGTGCTTCACGGAGTTCTCCACCAATGGCTGCAGTATCATTGGCGGTACGGGGCGCCCCCGCAATTCGGCGGGCACATCAATGACTACCTGCAAACGGTCCTCAAAGCGGGCTTTTTCCAGTGCCAGGTATTTTTCTACAAAATCAATCTCCTCCCCCAGGGGCACCTTTTCTGTTTTAGACGCTTTGAGCTGATAACGGAACAAATCAGACAGCTGTGCGATCATCTCCCGGGTCTGCTCCTGCTCCTGCGGCACCGATGCGCTGATGGCATTAAAGGTGTTGTACAAAAAATGGGGGTTGAGCTGAGCTTTTAGCGCGGATAATTCACTCTTGAGGGCGGCTTCGCTGAGAGCCGCTTTGAGCTGAAGGTTGCGCTGATTATTCCGGTAGTACTCATAGCCATGAAAGATACCAAACTGAATAAAGTAGAACAGGGCGGGAATATAAACATCCCAGACCTGCCCCCAGCCGCCAAGGTGGCCATAACCCCGCTGTTCAGCCAGCCAGTAATAGCCCTTCCAGCCCACCAGCACAAAAAGGGGCAGCCCGACCAGGTGCAAGAGCAAACGATGCTTCAATGCCCAGTGTTTAAGGCCCCGGAAGATGACCCACCAAATGGGCAGTGTGAGCAGGGCCATACACAAGTACTGCAGCCCTGCATTGTCCATAAATTCGGTAAAACCCCAAAAGCGCTCTCCCTCTTCCCTGAAGTCCGTACCATTCAACCAAAGCGTAAGATGGTAATTGAAAGCAAAGAAAAAATAGACGCCAAGTACAATCAGGTACTCCCTAACGGAAATCCCAAGTATTCGATACTTCCAGAAATTCGTGGGCTTAGGGTTCATTGGTTAGCTTTGTCGTTGACGCTCTTTTGGCGGACCACGGTGCAATAAACGCTCTTTCCGGACAATACGTTTGCCCGTGTAGCACTTTTCCATCAAACCGGGCGGTATGGAAATAGGTATGGTTCCGATCCCTGGTCTCAAATGCTAAATGTACTTCTGCCCACTGATTGTTCAGCAGCCCTTTCCTAAACTTAGATCCGTAAAACTGACCGGAAAATATTTCGCCTCCATTGGTCTTGATCTTAAGGGTTTGCCAATAGGGCGGTGCATCCGGAGTGGGCCTCAGGTCGACCTGCCATTCTCCTTGCAGTAATGCAGGGTCAACCGAAGTTCCCTGCGCATTTATCATTTGCACGGCTTGCCAATTGATTAAAAACAACACAATTACCAGGATTCTCATGATTTTGAATTAGAATAAAAGTTGAGTAAAAGGTGCAGGGTCATCTGTTAATAAGACGGCTCTTCTTTAAGAAAAACCCAGTAGCTTTTACCGGTTTCCGGATTGAAGCTAATTTTAGCCGTGCCGAGATTGGTATGCACAATGTATTTCCCTTCCACAATTTCATGGTGTGGTTTTGATAAAATTCAATCGGGTGATTTCTTACACCAACAAATATGAACATTTGTCCCTCGCTTGTCCACCCTTTACCGATGAATGAACATATAGGCCGGTGAGCGGAGATATAACCAAAATCGCTATTCTGCTCAGCGTTCCCTGCGGGCAACGGCAAACATCCCCCTTTCCTCCGATTTTATAGCCGACCCAAACAAATGGTAGAAATGCTCGTGCCATATCAAACCTTAAACCCGAATTAATAAGTCCAGCTCATGAGTAAATCTGATTTCACCAACCGCAACACAACGTTTATGACTTACAATTTACTCCATCTGTCCAAAATGCTAAAGGATAACGCAGGGTATCCTTCCTACGGTAATTCTTCAAGTGCCCGGAGTGAAGGAAAGCGATGGGCCTTTGAAAAACCACAGTAAGGTCTATCTCAGCTTTTTTTGATTTTCAACCTAATTAGCTGACGAATACTTATCTGACCAACTACAAGATTGAGACCAGTTAAGAACATTCATAGTCTACCAATGAGCCAAAATTGAAAGAGGTAGTAAAAATATCACGATCAATAGCAGCGCTAAGTGCACCTCTCGTACCGTCCGGGGCTGTTTGCCCCAAAGCACCCTTAGAATGTCCAGCTCTCTACCTGATGGGAAATAATCCAGATCTACGACACATGTAGTAAAGTCAACACCCTCAAGAAAAAACACCAAACCAAGCACCAAGAAATCGGTACAAATTGCCCCGGCTGGGACAAAAAGCCCCATACCCACGCCCGGTCACACCTCAACAAACCCCTGATAGTCAACAAATAAGCATCCTGGCACGCGAATTGACTGCTCTCCGTTAATACCTAACAAAATACGATGGCGATGATGACAACAGGGAAACGACTAATGGACAGCAGAGAAGTGATGGTACTGGAAGGAGTGGCCATGCTGGGATTAAGTGTGGTGGCGTTATGCTACACAGTGGAGCAGCGTTTGTCTTTGCTGGTCCCCATGGCCCTGTTGCTAGGGTTTAGCGGTATCACCCGGCTGATCATCAGCGCCTGGTTTTTCCGGCGGGGCAGTGCGTGGCGGCGGCTGGTACAGCAAAGTGCGCTGACCGACCTTTTGGCTGGTGGTGCAGCCTGGCTGTTCCTCTTGCAGGGCAGCAACCGAATTGTCCTACTCTTAGGGCTGTGGCTGGTCTTGTCCGGCTATTTCCAAATCAGAAGGTATGCCTACCTCCGGCAACAGTGGCCCGCCTGCACGCCCGCCGGGCTCACCGGCATGTTATCGGTGAGCATGGGCGTATTCCTTCTGGCCGATGGGCAGACACATTGGCTGAGTGCTCCCCTTGACTTATCTATTCCGCTTGCCCTGATTGGCTTGTTCAAAATTTACGCTTTCATCAAACTCGGGCGTATACGCCAACGTTCTTCTACCAGTGCGGCCACCACACCTCAGGAACCTTTTCCACCTTACTCCACACTTAACCTAAACTGAATATATGCCCGAAGCCAGCCCTGACGCTGTACATGCGCTACAGGAACGCATCAAAGAGCTGAGCTGCCTGTATGAAATTTCGAATATAGCAGCTACTTCTACTGCCCCTTTGCCGGAAAAACTGCAAGAGGTGACTCAGGCACTGCCCAAAGCCTGGCAGCACCCCAGTCGGGCTGTCGCAGCACTTCAGCTCGATGACCAGCACTATCGCTCCGGCGTTTTAGCCCTCAGGTATGAGTCTCAGCAGCACCCTATCATCATCCGCGGGCAGGAACGGGGGAGCCTTGCCATGCATTACAATCATAAGGAAAACCCGCCACCCCCTTTTTTGCACGAAGAAGCCCTCTTGCTCAAAACCCTTGCCCAGGAAATCGCTGGTATCATTGAGCGGGACGAACAAAAGGCACGGGAGACCTTGCTGCGCAGGAAGTTTGAACAAGCAGACCGCTTATCCATTCTGGGAGAAATCACCGCGGGCATTGCGCATGAAATGAATACGCCTTTGGGCAATATCCTTGGTTTTGCCCAGCTGATACAGGACCGCACCGATGACCAGCAGGTGGAACAAGACGTGGAAAAGATCATCAACTCTTCCATGCATGCCAGAGAAGTGGTCAAAAAGCTCATGTTCTTCTCTTGTGAAATACCCCAGCAAAAACACCTCGTTGATGTGGGGCTACTCATTGAGGAGGCCTTGCAACTCCTTCGGGTCACCTTTGAGCAAGCTAAGGTTGTGCCCCGGGTTTCCATGCCCGGGCAACCGGTCTTGGCACAAGCCGACCCCATTCAGCTAACACAGGTGGTTTTCAACCTACTGATCAATGCGCTCCACGCCTCTAAGGCTGGGCAAGAGATATGGCTGACGCTTATTCAAAATCAAGACCAAATGACACTCCGGATTCAGGACTTCGGGCACGGGATTGAACCGGATATCCGGGAGCGCATCTTCGAACCATTCTTCTCTACCAAAGCGCCGGGCGATGGCTCCGGGCTGGGGCTCAGTGTGGTGCACGGTATTATCAAAACACACCATGGGCAGATCGATGTGGACAGTCAACCGGGACAGGGTACTTGCTTTACCATCCGCCTACCCTTAACTTACGAGCCATGAAGAAACGCAGCATACTGCTTGTAGATGATTCTCCGGACATGCTGGAAGTGCTGCGCCGGCAGCTGAGAGCTATGCGGTACAATACTTTTCAGTCTACCTCCGTCACTGATGCCATAGATATGCTAAAGCATGCCAGGGTTGACCTACTGATCACGGATATGCGCATGCCGGGGCTTGATGGCATGTATTTGGTCAAATACGCCAAGTCTAAGTTCCCTGATCTGCCTGTTCTGGTCGTTACGGGTTTTCCGTCCGTATCAGGTGCGGTAGAGGCGGTAAAGTCAGGCGCTATGGATTACCTGTCCAAACCGTTTACTACTAAAGAACTGCAACAAGCCGTGGCGCAGGTGCTCGAGCAACGCTACGGAAGTGCGGAAAATCCGCCGCCCGAAAAGGGGGAGGCTGGCTCATCGATCCATTATCATGGCATCATAGGCCGGTCGGAGGCGGTCAGGGACCTTATCGACCTCATCGAGCGGATAAAAGATACAAAGGTGACCACCCTCATACAAGGCGAAAGCGGTACAGGTAAAGAACTCATTGCACGGGCTATCCATTACAGCGGCCCGTACCATCAGGCTCCGTTTGTAGCAGTCAATTGCGGCGCTATTCCGGAAAATCTGCTGGAAAGTGAGCTCTTTGGGTTCGTAAAAGGCGCATTCACCGGTGCCTACGAAACCCGGCCGGGCTTTTTCCACGCGGCGAATGGCGGCACCATATTTCTGGATGAAATCGGTAATGCTTCTCCTGCCGTGCAGGCACGCTTGCTAAGGGTGATACAGGAAAAAGAAGTGAAGATGGTGGGCAGTAACGAAGCAGACAAGGTGGACCTCCGCATCATAGCAGCTACGAATAGCGACTTGCACGCCATGAGCCGGAAGGGGCAGTTCCGGGAAGACCTCTACTACCGGCTCAATGTGATTGGGTTCAACACCCCGCCACTAAGAGAAAGGCGAAGTGATATCCCACTGCTCGCCAACTACTTCCTGGATAAGTTTGCCAAAGCTTTTGACCGGTCTCGACCAGTTGTAGATCAGGAGGTCATGCAACGGCTCAAAGCTCATGACTGGCCGGGCAACATCCGGGAGCTGGAAAATACCATACAGCGGGCATTAATCATGAGTGATGGCATTATTCGGGCAAAAGACCTGCCGGGCTATATCCATACGGCAGCAAGCGATCAGGAACGGCTGGTACCATCTACCGGACTGCTCTCGCTTGCAGAAGTGGAGTACCGGCATATACAAAAAGTATTAGCAGCGGTAGACGGCAACAAAACGGCTGCCGCCAAAATTCTGGGCATCAACCGGAAGACCCTCCGGATGAAACTGAGACAGGGGGATAAGGAATCCTGACCCCTTACTCCAGGAACGTTTTGATCTCCTCATTGACGGCCGCGGCTTGCTCATAGTGTACAAAGTGCCCCGCCTCGTCTATCATGTGCAGGGTGGCATTTGGCAGTTGCTCCACTCCCTTTTTTCCTATACTTTCTGTGGTGCCACCGTGCAGGAACCGATTGGGAATGAGGTTGTCCTCTTGCCCAAAGAAAACTATTACCGGCTGCTCAATCTGCGGTAGGTAATCAAAAACCGGCTCATCCACCATACCCTTTACACATTCCGGGATAATGTAGCAATAGCCATCGAAGTCTTCAGCATTCCGCATGGCGATGCGGTCGGTTATCATAAACTCGGCATCTTCCGGCATATCGTAAAAATTCCAGGCGATATTGGTTTTGATCTGGTCTACTGTGGTTAGTTTGACCGCTGTAGGGCTCAGGACTTCGCGGAACCACTCCCGTTCGCCTTTGTGGAAGGTTTCAAAACCCGCAGGAGCTACTAATATTAGCTTTTCTACCTGATCCGGATAAGCCAGGGCAGCCGTCATGGCAATTTGCCCGCCCATGGAGTGCCCCGCCAATACTACTTTTTCCAACCCAAGCTGCTCCATGAAGTCTTTGACAATGGTAGCGTAATAAGTCATACTTGCCTCGTACTTGCCCTTGCTCGACTTACCGTAGCCCGGCAGGTCTAATGCAATACAGCGGTAGCGATCACTCAGCCCTTCGATGCTCTTCGTCCAGGCCGGTGCATAGCTGCCCAGGCCATGGAGGAAAATAATGGGGTCGCCCTTGCCTTCATCAAAGTAGGCAACCGTTTCACCACTCTCCAGTTCCACCTTTTGGGTAGGGAAAGGATAAGGAATATCATCGAACGTTTGCACTGTGGGCACCTTTTGTGACCAGCTGCAACTGCTCAGGAATAAGAGGCCGAGGAGGAAAAGCGTATTTTTCATCGTGACTTCTGTTTTTTAGAATAATTTTAAAACATCAACCATTTGAAAACGACAAGAGCAGTGTAGGGATCTACCGGGCGTACATCTACGCCACCATTTACAGCCGGGCTGTCGTAAAAATCGCCCAGCCACAAGTAGGCGCCGTGGAGTTCTATCTGCATAAAAGTGCCCAGTGTATAGCCTACTTTGAAGTTGCCTTCCACTCCCATGAACTGTCCGCCCCGGGCGGGCGCAACATTACTGATGGCCGTAGCCATGCCCACTTTGCCGTTCAGCTTGTAGGGTATAAAGTCCCGGCTGAAGTTGACAGTGCCCCCGGTCAGGCCAAAGCCCATATTAGAGATATCCGTTACGGCAGCTACATAGCGGTTGACCACATTGGCGTGCGGGAATAAGAGATAGCCCCCGTGCGCCACATTGAGCCCGCCGGGCGTTGCCCAGGTATTGCCGGTCATCACGCCGCTGTAGCGGTCATCACTAAGCCCATTGTCGTCTCCACTGGTGAACATTGCATCAGCAGTAATGGCATCGTTTGGTGTTTTGCCGTAGCGGTAGCCCAGGCGAAGGTTCGCGCCCAGCCCGCCGATAGAGGGGCCGCTTTCCCAAACATCTTCTTCCTGTAGTTGGGTGCGCCCGAGGTTGTAATTGACGTAGCCCGACAGGAACCAGGTATCGGCCATCCGGCTGAGGTTATAATCAAAGTAAGTGCCGAGCCAGGCAACGTCTGCCCGGTAGGGTGTACCCCCGAATGGAAAACGGTAGGTGCCGTTGTAGAGGGTAAGGGTACTGTTGAGCCCCTGCCCGAGGATAGAAGGCCCGCCCTGCCCGTTGGACCGGTCGCGGACGTAGTACAGCGAACCGCCCCAGTGCCACTTCGTACCCAGCGACTGCTGATAGGTAAACTCGGCCATGTGGACATCGTCTACCCGCTGAATGCTATTCTCATAGAGCTGGAAAAAGCCGGCTTTCCACTGATAGTAATCAGCATTTCGCCGTAAGGTGACCCCCACGCCGTCTGTGCCCCAATAGTTGAGGCGGTAAGCGGAGTTGAGCATGTCGTCGAAGAAAGTGCGGTAGGGATTGTAGGGTGTATCGTACATCCGCTGCAGGCCCAGGTTGATGGCCCAGCCCGGTGCGGGGATATATTCCAGCTCCAGGTTTTGCGTTTGCAGATTGACCTGATCACCGGAAGGTGCCGAACCGGAGTTTCCGCCGGTACCATAGGCGACATCACCCCAGGTATAGTCAATTTCAAATGAAGCCCGCAGAATGACGCGGTTGTCGAACAACTTGGGTTTGTAGATAAAGAAAGGAAGGATACGCTGCTCAAAGAAAGAAGCGGTCAGCGAGTCGGAAGTGGTGGTCGTATTCTGACCGAAAAGCCGCCCGATAACCTGCCCCTTGAGGAAGTCATTGGTCGGATAAATATTGCTGTTGTTGTAGTGGTTATAGAAAAAGGCAATGTATTGGAATTCCTTATTGGATTCTTCCGGGATTGCCTCTTCGAGTTGTTGAAAGTAAGGGGGGATCTGTGCCGATGTGGCAAAGGGCAGGCACAGCAGTAGCAATAGCCAAAGTTGCCGGTTTTTCATGGTAGGGTCGGTATTGGTTCTTTACTGGTTGGGAAAAGAGAAGGCGCAAGACGATTGCTCTTCCTGCGCCTTCTCGGGAAGCCGGTTCTGGCTTACTCTATTTTCTCGTATACCTGAATATTAAGGTTGCCGAACGCACCACCACTGGTACTGCCAAGGCCATCGGCTGCAGTAGGTGGCGTTGCGCCAATGTCTGGTTCCGTCTGTACAATCTCGTATTGCATGGTTGTACCATTGATAGAGAAAATACCTACTGATGTCAGGGCAGCCGGTGTGGACTGATTGACGGTAATGTCCCAAATATCAGCCGTGCCGCTTTCGGTCTGCTCGTAAGTACCTTCCAGGGTCAGTACTGCACCGGAAGTATCGTACTGCTCAACCAAATAGGTCAGGTCTGTGCGGAATGCAGCGTAAATACTATCTGTACCGAAGAGGTTGACCAGCAGCGGTGCCACATTAGCGCCGGAGCTCTGCCACTGTCCCTGAATACCTACTTCACAAGGGTCACAGGTGCCCCCGCAGTCGATACCAGTTTCGTCACCATTTTGGATGCCGTCGGTACAGGTTGGCTCGGGTTCGTTGTCCCCATCGTCATCACAGCCCTGCCAGGTCACCATAGCGCCGGTAAGGGCGAAGAGCATCAGCAAAAATTTAAAATTCTTCATAGCGGTAAATTTGATTTTAGTCTGGTTTGCAAAATTAATTTTGGAAAGCGCTGGCCTTTTCGAAAGACCCTTATAGTAAAGCGAATGTAAGAAAGCCTAATATCGGGAAGATTCAAATGATAAAAATCAAAGTGTTGACTTAAAAATAAAAAATCGTCATTTTTTATCTAAACCCACTGCAGACCAACTACTTAACACCACTATTAAAACCTCTGACTTAACCCAAACCACAGTGCCCTGCAACATAACGCCAACAGCTGAGTTGTCTTTCTCAAAAGCCATGTCACCCACATTGCACACCCTTACGGTCAGAAACCTCGATGGCAGACCGGAAAGCTTTCAGGCGGAAGCCGGCACCAATCTTCGTCAAGCCCTATTGCAACGGGGCATCAGTCCCTACACGGCCTACACCCGCCGTCTCAACTGCGGCGGCAGGGGCCTGTGCGCCACCTGCGGCGTATGGATCACTAGTGATGCCCCTGCCCCTGAGCATTGGCATGATAAAGCGGCCCATCGCTTCGGCTATCCCCGCCTCAGCTGTCAGGTGACGATAGACCGGGACCTGGAAGTGGAACTGGTGGAGAAGTGGATTTGGGGCGGGCGGCGATAAGGAGTAGGTGGGAATGGGCGATCAACTCCACACCAGCCTTCGACACCATTCTTTAAACCGTGTGCAAGGTGAAGACCAAAATAATAGTTTCCCAAAAATTCTTTTTTCCAAAACTTGCATAAGCACTGAGATGCGCCTACATTGTAGCCATCACGCGTTCCAGCGCTCGCTAGAATGCGCCTCCTGTAACTAAACACCGTATTATATGAAAAAGCTACTTTGGGCTGTATTGCTACTATGGTGCGGTTTTTCCTTTGCACAAACCACCACTTTTAACAAAAGAGTAGATACAGGCTATCCTTTTTTGAACCTGACAAAAATACTGCCAACAGATAGCTGCTACTATGCTGTGGGAGCTATCACAGACACTACAGGCGGAGCTACTGTTGGCTGCCTTTTCCTGAAATTAGACCTTCAGGGGCAAATTATTTGGCAAAATCCGTTGGGCTCGCCTCATAAATTTTTCCGCTCATGGGGCTCTGGCCTGTTTGCTGTCGGTGATACCAGTTTCGTGACTATGGGCCATACCACTGACTCTATTAGTAAAACGGTTATCTATAAATACAACCTGGAGGGCGACACCATCTTCACCAAAGAGTTTTTTAGCCCTTTCCACCCGGAAGAAAATTTTATTTCCGCAGCGAATTCAATAAATCCAGTAAATGACACTTCCTTTTCAGCCTTAGCTGGCGTAAACGGAGTTCCGGGAGGTGCAAACATTGAAATCTACTGGATCAGATTGCATGAATCTGGGCCAATTATCGAAAGTAAAATTTTCTCAGGCCCTCTTCAAAACATACCCATGTCTCAGGTCATCAGGAACGGCGAAGAAATAATTATTGGTTCGGGAAAAAGCGATTTTGGACAGATATCTGAGAATTTTACTTCTCAGTGTTATTTGCTCAGTATTGACCTACAAGGAAATATAAACTGGCAGTACACCACCCCCTGGAATGACTTATATGACCATGCCAACGCCCTCCTCCCCACCCCCAACGGCGGCCTCATCGCCGGCACCGGTAAAGGCGTGGAGACGGCCATCAACAGCAGCAATGGCCGCGTAGACTGGAACCCTTGCTTCTTCAAGCTCAATGCCGATAGGCAGATGGAGTGGGTTAGGGAGTTTAGGGGGCGGACGATGGGACCCATTTACTCTATTGTGAAAATTGCTCAAGCCACGGACAGCAGCGGCTATCTTGGTGTCAGCCGGATTGCCGACTTCGAGTCTGCCGAAGAACCCCTTAATGGTATGTGGGCCATGAAGGTGTCCAATGCAGGCGATAGCCTTTGGGCACGGCACTTCACACTCATCGACGAAGAGCCCGGCATGCCCGAGCCCATGGACCTCAAAGCCACCCCCGACGGCGGCTACATCGTCTGCGGCGCTATCGACCCGCCCGATGACGGGGATGTGCACCCCCTGCGCTACGGCTGGCTCCTCAAGCTCGATGCGCACGGCTGCCTCGTGCCCGGCTGCCACTTGCCCAACAGCACGTCCCCGGAGCCCGGCACTGCGCCACGTCTCGCCCTTTTCCCCAACCCCGCCCGCGATTTCATCAACTTTGAGCTGCGCGGTGCCCGCCCTGCCCCCGATGGGGCTTTCCGCATCCTGGATGCGCAGGGGCGGCTTTTGCAATCTATCCCGGCCCGGGAGGCACTGGGCACGGTCGTGGTGCCCGTGCATGACTGGGCGGCGGGGGCTTATGTGGTGCAGTATTTGGAAGGGGGGCAGGTTAGGGCGGCGGAGCGGTTTTTGAAGGTGGATTAAAACATAAAAGTCAGCAGTTTTCGAACGCCAGGCCTACACCCCACAACCCGGTGCCCGCCAGTCCTCCACATCCTGCCGCAGTTTTTTCAGGTAGGCGGTGATCGCATGATTTCCGGTGACGACTTTGTCCTGCTCTCTAAGTTCTGGCTCTTCCAGCTCGGGCAATGCCTCCAAGCGGTAGGCCACGACCATTTCCCGGAGCTGGTTTTCCCAGTTCTTCACCTCGGCATCGTACTCAGTGTAGCGAATAAGGATCATTTTTCGTAACGTTTTGAATTGGGCATGTATTAAGGAAGTGAAGAATAGGTAGATGTCTTAGGAGTGCCGCCGGGGGGACCAGGCGGTGCTCCTTTTTTTTTAGAGCGTATTGGGACTTTAGTAATCAGTCTGTCCCGGTGTACCGGGACACTTTTTTGATTGTACTTCGTTCCGTAAATCCTTCCCGCAATGCTGCGGGACAGGCTATTTAGCTATGGCTAAACTCCGGTTTCCGTGCCTCCTCTGATCAAAAAATTGCAAGTTTTCGATCAGAGGACCAAAGTCCCAATACGCTCTTAATTCAAAAACCGCCAGTTGATACCAATGCGGAAGACCGCCCGATGATAAGGGTAGAGTGCGGTTTGGTAGAAATAATCATCCAAAAAGGCAGCCGTGCCATTTTCCCATTTAAAAAAGGCCCGGAACCGGGTGACCTGCATCAGGAAGAAGGCATCCGCAGCGGGATAGAACGGTATGGTCTGTTCGTCTTGTAGCTGGAACTGCCCGGTGATGGGGTTGTAATAATTGGCGCGGAAGGCCTCGTTGTAGCGTAGGTCAACGCCCAGTTTTACATCCAGCACACGGAACCATTTGCCCGCATAGTAGAAGCTGTGCTTCCCGAAAAAAGTTGGTAAGCGCAGTATGTCTTGTGACGATTGCTGCAAGGCAAAAAGGTTGTCGAGGTGCAGGTTCCAGAACAAGTTGAAGTTTTTCTCCACAATCAACTGCCCGATGCTCACAGGCACGCCGGTTTGCTGCGGCAGGCCATCCGTACCAAAATAGATGTAGTTATTGAGCAGGTGGTAGCGTGCTCCGGCACTGAACTGAATGCCAGGTAGTCTATATTTACCCTGTAGTGTGGTGGCCAGGGTTTTATCAAAACTATTGCGGTAGAGCTGCCGCTCGGAAAGATACGTGCGGTGCTGCATGAGGGTCGGGCTGTACAACTGACTGACGCCCTTTAGCTCCAATTGGCCGAGCTTTTTAAGATCAAAAAACAAGTCGCCGCTCACCCGGTAGTCACCTGCATTGGCCAGCAAGCCGAGATGCGCCCGAAGGTCCACCAATAGCCGTTCATTAGGATTGAGGCGGTAACGGCCGGTCAGAAAGACGTTATTCAGGGTGGAATCTCCGTTGGTCTGCACCAACTGATGCAAGGTATGCACTGCCCCCACTTCCAGAAGGTCCCGCTGTTGCACTGCTTCATTCCTGCCTTGGCCACGCAGTTTGAATGTCGCCAGTTTAAATTCATTTTCATACTGCCGGTGGCGCAGGTAGAACCGGGCGCCCCGGGGATCAATCAGAAAGGCCGGAAACCGGTTATAAAAGCTATCAACTGCAGGATTGTAGGCATCCGAATACTTGTAAAGGCTATTTTGAAAGCGGGCTTTGTGGGTGATCGTAAATGCCCGCCGGGTTCCTTTTATGGAATCCTGCCCGCCCCCAAAACGGTAGTGATGCGTATAGGAGATCTCCCGGTGTGCATGGCGGGTCCGGGCGTCGTTGAGATAGACCTCGGCTGCACTGGGACTACTGAATTCTCCGCCTATAGCGGGTTCTTCCAGCACACCGCCGTTGTTCTCCTGCTCCATGGTGTTGGCGGCGACGCTGAAGAAGGCTTCATACCTGCCATTCGGATGCTGGAACCAAAGACCGTTGTTGAACGTGGTATTGCGTATATTTTGGTTAGGGTACTGGGTATTTTCCCCAAATTGGGTGATGCGGTCGTAGTCTAAGGTAAAATTAAGGCCGTTGGCAAAATTGCGGGAAAAGTCTGCCTTGGTATAACTGTCGGCCTGCTCTGAGCCCAGCGTATAGCCAAAAAGCGAGAAGGGCTTCTCCAACCGATAATAGCGCAACTGATCACCGTTGGACATGTAGAGGTCGTACTGATGCTGCCCGATGTCAAAGCCCCGGCGCTCGGGCACCTCGAAGACAATAGGCTCATGAGCAGACCCCAAAATACCTAAATGCCGGTAGTCGAGCCGCCGCTGCCGGGTAGGGTCGTATTGCCGGTAGAAATCGTCGAGCGTCGTATCAGAATACGGAATTTCAAGGTTAGGATTGTCAGCGTAGAAATAAAATACATCGAAGGTGTCCAGAAGGACATCCAACTGATCCAGTCCCTGCTGATCACCTTGCTGCTGTTGCTGCCGGTTGGCACCGGGGAACTGCCCCCGCACCATCTCAGGCAGGGCCAGCATTAGCGTAACAATAAGCAGCAAAGGCAGAGTTGGCTTCATGCGGATTTTATTGAATCGGCAAAGATAGGAAGAAAACGCATGTAGCGCAGTATCGATACACAGGAAGCCAGAGCTTAACGTTTTGTTGAGTTTTGAGGCAAGTAGGACAGGGTGGGTAAGGTTTGCCACACCCTGTCCTGATACTTCCTATTGCAGGAGCACTTTAAGCGAATGTGCGCCGGTTTTGCTCTCTATACGCAGCGCATAAAGCCCACCGGGCAGGCTGCCGGGTCGGCTGAATTCAAGCTGCTGTGCGCCCTTATTCAACGTGTGCGTTCCAAAATCAGCCACTTGCTGACCACTCAGGTTCCACAGGGAGAAGTGAGCCTGTGCTATAGCTTCTGGTAGTTGGAGATCCAGGCCGATTAGATGTTGTGCGGGCTGTGGGTAGACAGCAATTTGTGCGCCTTCCAGCAGTTCGTCTACACTTACCGGGTTAAGGCAGTCGAGGTTAACGGGCTCTAATTGCTGATTAGCAGCACAATTATCGCCCATGCCTTCAAAGATAAACAGGCCCTCCTGCATGTCAGACACCAGAATGTTGCCGGAAGGCAACAGTGGGTAAATCCCCCAGGCACCTTTGTAGCTTGTCCCATCAGGCTCCGTGGAAGTATCGTAGTACAGTACTTTCTCCGGATTAGCAGGGTCAGAAATGTCATACACCACTATCCCGTCGTAGTAATACGATACGTACAAGTAATCACAAGCCACAATCTGATTGTGGGTGATGCTAGTCGGGTTGTTCGTTTCTGCATCAAACGTCCCGGTGACCTCTGGCTCGCAGGGGTCGCTCACATCGATGGCTTTGATATCATAGCCGTGGTTTTCGTCGGCCATGTAATAGTACTGCCCGTCATCCGTCAGCCAGCCCGAGTGGTTATAACCCCGGAATGGATAATCGGTGATGGTGCTGATGGCTTGCGGGTTGAAAGGATCGGAAAAGTCGACCATAGCGAAGCCTGAGCCACCGGCATTAAGAAAAGCCACGCCATCGCGCACATAACCATCGTGTATGTGACTGACATTGAGCCCACCGAAGTTATTGTACTCTCCGATGTAGTCGAGATTCAATGGGTCAGAAATATCATATACCCGAAGAGCGGAGTAATTTTGTGGCCCACCGGTCATGGCAAACCCGTACAGCTTGGCCTGAGCGGTATCAATAAAAATATTATGGGCGGTTTGGATGCGGGTTGGTGCATCGTAAGCGACAATAACGGTATCCGGCAGCTGCCTAATATCCATAATTTGCAGGCTGCTTTGCCCCTCATCGCATACGGCATAGAGGTAGCCATTGTAGTCGTGGTAATCCCGGTGGATGATGACCGGCCCCTGCGCTGCGCCCGCCACAAAGTGGGCTTCAAAGGGCTGGTTGGGGTCCGTGACATCTATGAAGTGCGTACCGGCAGTGGAGCCCAGCACTGCGTATTCATGCCCATTGACTGCAAGGCCCCATATCTCATTGTAGATATTATTGTAAAAGGCGGAACCGACCAGACTGGGGTCGCTCCAGGTGCTCAGTAGATTGGCTTCTTCCTGCGCAGAAAGGTTAAACAGACTCAGCAGCAGAGTCATAAACAGTAGCTTGATCTTCATACTATTTGCAATTTTAAACGAAAGTAACAATTTTGCGCTCGCCTATCGGTCAACTTGCTGACAGAGTGTGGCTACCGTTCGGGGAAATCCGGAAGGTACTGCCGCTCCCGCTCTAGTTCGTACTGATATAGTATACGCCCGATTTGTGCCAGTACCGGAAAGCCGATTGTATCGTACTCATAGACGCCATCGTTGTAAATCTTATTGGCATTTACATGGATGTTGGCCGCCAGGAAGAACTCCACCTTGTTTTTGTAGTCCACCACGTAAGCCACATCGGTCAAAAAGCCATAGGCGTCGCCCACTTTATTAAAAATCCGGATGTGGTCAGGGATAGGGATTTTGGAATCACCAAAAATAAAGAACTTCACATAGCTGTCCCAGTTGGCATACTGCGGATAAGCCGGGGCAGTACTTTCCCGGGGTAGCATACTCATATACTTCCGTAAAAACTGGTAATCTGCCTGGCTGAGATTGAAGCGTCGGCGAGCGGGTACCGCTTCAGGGAACACCACCGCTTGCAGGATATCATGCAGATCCTCCAAAGCGACATAGTTTTTATCGCGAAAATCAAATGGGGCCGGTACGATGCGCCCTGCACTATCCATATATCCTTTGCCACGTACTTCTTCTCTCAGCTGCAGCGGGCTCTCAAAAGAGCTGTACACTTCTCCCTGATGGTACAGCAGCGTATTGCCAGGATCTGTAAAGGTCACCGGATTGGTGTATCGGTTGGAAGCCACATCGTAGCCGGGAGCAGAGAGCCGGTGAATAATACGGGTGCGGCTGTAGCCTTTCTCCCTCAGTTTTTCATTGAGGTACTCTTGCCCCAGAAACTCGTACAGCCGGTTGTAAGCATCGTTATCGCTAACCAGGAAAATTTTCTTGATGTAATGAGCTACCGAGGGCAAACCACTCACTGCCGAGGTATCAGACAGGACGCTCGTCTGCGGGGCATGTCCCTTTCCGGTAAACAGGGGGGTCTCTGCATTGAGCCCGCGAATGCGCAGTTCATTGAGTTTCTCAAGTGCCAGAAAAGCAGCCGGCATCTTCACCGTACTCGCCGGATAAAAATAGAGGCTGGAATCCACCCCCAGAAAGTGAGTGGTAAAGGCAGGCTGATTATCCGCGTCGCGGTCAATTTGGGTATAAATCAACTGCAGCTGAAATTGCTCCGGTGCAGCGAGTACGGCCTGCAAAGTGCTGTCCCCGAAAGTACGCAGCAGCTCTTGCAACAGCGCACTGTCGGATTGAGCATAGCCTCCCTCCCAGCATAGCAAAAAGGCAAATAAGAGCATCTTTTTCATACTATTGATTTTGGTCTTTATAATTGCCGTAGTGCAGCGCCAGTACCATTCCGGTCAGGAAATACTACGCCCTCCGGTCTCACTTCCACCCCAATAGCCGGGTCTGCTTTTAGCAATAGCGCTCCATCCATATCCACATAGTCCAGCAGTGGTAATAGCTGTGCAATAGCTGAAATGCCCACCGATGATTCGGTCATACAGCCTACCATGACTTTCAGGCCGAGGCTGCGGGCGTGTTCGGCCATACGGCGCGCCGGGGTGAGCCCGCCGCACTTCATCAGTTTGATATTGACGCCATGAAAGAAGCCATAACACCGGGCAACATCTGCTTCACTATGGCAGCTTTCATCGGCTATTACCGGGAGCTCGCACTCCGCGTATACCCGTTTCATCCCCTCCCAGTCATCGGTTTTAAGTGGCTGTTCTATAAACTCCACGCCCAGTTCTTTCAAGCGCGGCGCGTAGGCAACCGTCTGTTCAGCTGTCCATGCCGTATTGGCATCAATGCGGAAGACGGCATCAGTCTTTGCCCGCAGCGCTTCTATAATCTCCAGGTCATGATCTGTACCCAGTTTTATTTTGTAGAGTGGCCAGGGCTGCTCTGTCATCTTTGCAGCCATCTCTTCTACACTGGCGATGCCGATCGTGTAGTTGGACCGGGGCGTAGCGCTGCGTTCCAGCCCCCATAACTCATAAACCGGCATGCCGTTTATTTTCCCAAACAAATCGTGAAGGGCTTCGTCCAGGGCACAGAGCAGGAAGGGCGCACCCTCCAAATGAGGCTGTAACTGGTCCCAGAGTATTTCGGGCGATCCTATGGGAAGCCTTTCCACCATCGGCCGCAGGGCTTCCAAACGATCGACCATTTTATCTAGTGAAATGCCATAATAACTAATCTCTGTAGCTTCCCCGAAACCGGAATACCCCCCTTCTGTAAGCTCTACTATCAGGCTGGGAGTCGCGTCACGAGAACCGTGTGCTATAGAAAAGGTGTGTTTGAGTGGCAGTTGAAAAGTGTGTATCCGAAGCTTCATACAATGATTATTTTGAATTATTTTGTTTCTTTTCTTAGCTTTTTTGTTTATCTTTATTGCTCATCTACTAACGCTATGCTCCGAAAGATCAGAAAAGATATTCTATGGAAAGGCATCCTCGAGGACTGTTTTGAAGATTTTTTTGCCTTTTTCTACCCGGATGCGGTTGAGGACTTTGACTTTTCCCGTGGTGTGACCTTTCTGGACAAGGAACTGGAGGCACTTTTCCCGGAAGCTGAAGAAAAGGACAGGGTAGCCGATAAGCTGGCTAAAATTTTCACCGCTGATGGGCAGGAAGAGTGGGTACTCATACATGTGGAAGTGCAAGGCTATAAAGACGAAGAGTTTGCCCAGCGAATGTTCACTTATTTTTACCGGATATTTGACCGTTATAAGGTACCTGTACACGCTATTGCTATCCTTACAGACTCCAATAAATCCTACCACCCTAAAGCATTTGAATACAGTTTTTTGAATACCCGCTTGCAATATGCGTTTGATTCCTTTAAATTATCGAATTATACGGTTGCAGATTTTCAAGTTGCCCCAAACAATCCTTTTTCAATAGCCCTGGAATTGGCATGGGAAAGCTTAAAAAAACGACCGGACCAGGAACTGTTAGCACTTAAACTGGCGTTAATAAAGCGTTTACTTCAAGCCGGGCACAGCCGACAGAAAGTCAGCCGTGTACTGGACTTCATTAAGTTTTACCTAAGTTTTGAGCATATGGAAACGGAACTTCAGCTAGACCACCTCATTGACTTAGTCGAAGGCAGAAAAGAGCCTTTCGGTATTCGCGAGCGCGTACTGACCGAACTAGCCCGGCAGTATAAAGAAGAAGGACTGCAGGAAGGGCGTGAAGAAGGGCGTGAAGAAGGGCGTGAAGAAGGGCGTGAGAAAGGGCGTGAAGAAGGGCGGCAAGAAGGGCGGCAAGAAGGGCGTGAGGAAGAACGCTTGCAGCTACAACAAACCTTTATTACAAAGCTACTTGCCAAAGGTTATACCGTGGAAGAAGCTGCTGATTTCCTGGACATCGCACCAGAAGAAGTAGAAGCAATCCGGCGCGTTATTGATCAAAACGAAGAGTGACGGGGTTTCAAATCAACATCTAAATAAGAATCACCATACTTTTACTTTCGGATATTCCGGAATTAAACGACTTTTGCTTCCGCTAAAGAATCACAGCTTGCTACCACACTAAAAAAGTAAGCTACCTAACCAAATCAAAACCATGGAAGCAATCAGTGTCTTTGATATGCTCAAGATAGGGGTGGGCCCCTCCAGCTCGCACACCCTTGGTCCCTGGCGTGCAGCGCAGCGCTTTTGTAATACCATTTCCCAACAAGATTGCTTACCCCAAGTTGCCAAAGTAGAATGCCACCTTTATGGCTCGCTTGCCCTGACGGGGCGTGGCCACGGTACAGACATTGCTGTCATGCTTGGCCTTAGCGGTAAAGACCCCGTTACTATTCCCATTCCTGAAGTCAAAGCCGAGCCCGATCGTATACACGCAGAGCACCTGCTATGGCTGGCAGACCAGCACCAAATTGGTTTCGACCCTGACCAGCACATTATTTTCCACTACGCCGAACGCCTGCCAGCACATGCCAACGGCATGACTTTGATTGCTTTTTCGGAGCAGGGCACAGCACTCCTTGAAGAAACTTACTACTCCGTAGGAGGTGGCTTCGTGGTAAAGGAAGGCGAGGCGATAGAAGCAGATGAAGTACAGCTACCCCACCCGATCACCTCTGCCCGGCAGCTAAGTCAGTACTGTGCTAATAATGAAGTGGGCATCTGGCAGGTTGTATTGGAAAACGAAAAAGCATGGCGCAAGGAAGACCAAATCAGGCAGGATTTGCTAACCATTTGGGGGGTCATGCACAACTGCGTGTACAGAGGCTGCCACGAAGAAGGCATACTGCCCGGTGGCCTCGAAGTCACCCGACGCGCACCAGCACTTTTCCAAAAATTAGTGCTCCCGTGCGAATACAACAATGCCAATGAATGGTTGAAATGCCTGGTGCAATGCGATTTCAAATTCTCAAAAATTCTGAAATGGATTGGCTGTTTTGCCATGGCCGTAAATGAAGAAAATGCCAGCTTTAGCCGTATTGTTACCGCTCCGACCAACGGAGCAGCTGGCGTGATTCCTGCAGTCCTAATGTACTATATTTGCTTCTCTGAAAAAGAAAAAGTAACCGAGGACGATATCGTCCGCTTCCTGCTGGTGGCTGGTGAAATCGGCAGCCTGTTCAAAAAAGGCGCAACGATTTCCGCAGCAATGGGCGGGTGCCAGGCAGAAATCGGGGTGTCTTCTGCAATGGCAGCTGCCGCCCTCACCGAAGGACTCGGCGGGACTGTCGCGCAGGCGCTCATGGCAGCAGAAATTGCTATGGAACACCACCTTGGCCTAACCTGCGACCCTATCGGTGGCTTGGTACAAATCCCCTGCATTGAACGCAACAGTATGGGGGCCATTAAAGCGATTACTGCTGCAAACATTGCCCTTGAGAGCGACCCCGAAAAAGCAAAAGTCCACCTTGATGAATGTATCAAAACCATGTGGGAAACCGCTCAGGACATGAACCACAAATACAAGGAAACCTCACAGGGCGGACTGGCCGTTAATATCTCTATCAAAGTCCCGGAATGCTAGTGAGTGCCCTAATTCTCCTGGTACAGTTTGCTCCCGGTGCAACAAACCAGCGCTGTGACTGTATAGATAAGTACTAGATCAGAAAAGCGCAAATCCATGAATAAGATACCACTCCGGATATTAGGTCAGGCCAAAAGTGACTCTACCCCCGAACACTTCATCATTATACTTGAAGATGGAAAAGAATCTCGCCGGCTACCCATTGTTATTGGACCTTATGAAGCCCAGGCGATTGCTATTGGCCTGGAGGGCATTAGCGTAGGTCGACCTATGACGCACGACCTTTTGAAAAATACGATCGCCGCCTTTCAAGGGGAGCTCAAGGAAGTAGTCATCGACCGTATTGAAGAAGGCGTTTTCCATGCGCGATTGCAGTGCGAAGATGCTGCACAAAAGCAATTCTCGATTGATGCCCGCTCCTCAGATGCGATCGCCATGGCGGTACGCTTCGACTGCCCCATCTACACCTACGAACCGGTACTTACGGAGGCGGCACTGCCTGCTGAAGATACAGAAATCATCTACGAAGAAGGCGAGCCAGAACCGGAACCGGTGCCTACCCGCCCGGATCCTGAAAAAGCCTTGCATGAGTATTCAAAGCAGGAACTGGAAACCTTTTTAGACAGAGCACTGGAAAGGGAGGACTACGAAAGCGCTGCTAAACTCCGGGATGCAATCAACAATAAATCAAAAAACTAACATACCTGTACCACGCGCTCCTCAGCTAGTACGAAAACGTAATCGCCAGCCTCTGGCCTGACCACTGCTGTGCCGGTGAAAGCTCCAAAAGCGGGCATCAAAGCCTGACTTTTACCAAACCAGAAGCAGGATAATCGCATCCGCTGTCGGCCCATACCTTCTAGCAGCACACCGGGGTGGATATGCCCGGCTAAATTGTAATAACCCTCCGGTACTTTTTCCATTGGATGGTGCGACAACAAAAACTTCCCTACGGGGTAGGGTTCATTGTGCACCTGCAGGCGGGCAGCACGGTAAGCATCAGGAGAGAGGATATCATGGTTCCCTTCTACCAGCTCAAAACTGATCTGCTCAAACTGCTGAGTAAAGCTGATCAGCTCTTCCCAATCGGTATTGTACTCGCTGTGAAAGAGGTCACCCAAAAACAGAACCCGTTTTGGCTGAAAGTCCCACAACAGGCTGATCAGGCGGTCCCAATTTTCCTGCCCCACTGATTCGGGGACAGCAATACCTGACTTTCTGAAGTGCTGCGCTTTGCCCAGGTGCAAATCTGCAATCAACAAGGCGCACTCTTCCTCCCAGTAAACCGCTCGGAAAGGGTGCAGCCACAGATGCTGATCCGCTAATTTATGCCGTTGTACTCCTTCAATCTGGCTAAAGTCTATCCTCATTATTTTAGTGAATCACAATACGCTTCCGGACAGGTGCCGCCCAATTATCCACAGCACGAAGATCCAAAACATAAACGCCCGCTGGCAGTGAAGGTAAATTCACCATCTCTCGGGTACCGCCCTGAATACGCTGCTGAACCACCTGCGCTCCATTCAGCGTAAATACTTGCAGATTCAACTGACCAGTATACCCCTCTACCAAAAGTTGTAATGTTTGGTTTCTGGGCACTGGGTTAGGGAAAGTCTTGGCAGAAAAAGAAAGTTGCGGGGTTTTCAAGGTGGAAAGCTCACCACAGATCTGATCGGCAAGGAAGGTAGCTGTCGCCGTTTCCACTTCCGCCTGGTATAGCCCCGCGTTATTGGTGAAATAACTCACATGCCCGCCACCCGGGTAGGTAATCAGGCGACTCTCCACACCAACAGCCTGCGCCTGCTGGTCCATACTGAAGCTGCCTTCCAGATAAACCAAAACAATTGGGCCAGCAAAAATCAAGCCATTACCGTATACGACGATACCGTCGCCTTCATCGTGCACACTGAACTGCGGCGGGTCATTCTCATCAATAAAGCTGGCATCTTTGAGCGCTCCTGAGTAGTTCACAAGTCCGGCCACGGTTGAACTATACTGATAGTTATCACTGCTATTTCCTTCCAGCCCACCGTTATTGGCGATGATATTTTGCAGGTAATTAGGGATCTCATCCGACGCATCCAGGTGAGCGACATGGGCAGCTGTAATCGCCCCCGCTGAGATCCCCCCTGCAAAAATTAAATTAGTATCAACACGGAACTGATTGGACGTAGCAGCATCCTGACGTAAGTACCGGATAGCTGATTTCATATCACCAATCGCTTTGACTACTACATCGTGCATCTGATTGGAATCTAGAGGAAGACCAAGGTCGAAGAGACGATAATCAATAGTAGCCGCAACGTATCCTTTACGGGCGAGGGTCCTACATAGGTCCTGAAGGTCTTCCCGCTGCCCAACCACAAAGGCACCACCAAAAGCCAAAACTATGGTAGGCCGAACCTGAGCAGTATCGCCGGCCGGCTCGTAAACGTCCATAAACAAATCTTGCGTATTACCACCGATCGTGGTGTTAGAGCCAAATTGTATGGCTGTTGTTTCATCCACTGCATTGAATACATCACTGCGGTAGCGCTCGCCGTCACAACTTGAATACTCCTGTGCGTAAGTGAAGACCATGCTGGCCAGTACCAACGCGCATGTAAGTAGAATTTTGTCTCTCATATCGTTAATATTTAGTGGGCTAATTGGACATAAAGTTAGTGTTTTTTATAAGCATTGGCCGCTTTTAATTATGACGCCATAACGTCCAAAGGCTAGTCTTTTATGAGCTGTAACTTCATTCGCTTGATACGGTCTTCCAGTTTTTCGCTACTTAACCGCTCTCTGAGGCGGTCCACGATAATAGGGAAAGCAAAAGGGGTGAACCGGCCTGGCCGGGTTAGCAGAATTTCCTGGTTTCCAATCCGGTCCAGCGCAGTACGCAATCGGGCTTCCTCCAGCTGAAATGCCATCACCTCTTCGTACGCCTGCAGCAATAGCAGATTTCCAGGCTCGTAATCATTGAAGACCTCGAAGAAAAGCTGTGAACTGGACTGCAGATGGCGCTCCTTCTTTTGCTTGCCAGGGTAGCCTTTAAAAACCAACCCGGCAATGCTGGCAATATCACGGAAACGGCGCTTGGCCATCTCTACAGCATTAATGCTCGCCTGTATATCTTCCCTAAGATTGGCCGTACTGAACAGTCCGTCTTTCAGCGCTTCCTCCACCGGAATTTCGTGGTCAGACAATAGCTCAAAACCGTAGTCGTTCATGGCGATGGAAAAACTAATAGGCATCAGGCGCGAAATCCGATAAGCAATCAGTGCCCCCATGCCCTCATGTACAAACCGTCCTTCGTAGGGGTATACCAATAGGTGGTGCCCCTCCCTGCTGGTAAAATACTCCATCAGCAACTCCCCTTCCTTTGGCACCCGGGAACGAGCATTCTGAGTTTCAATGATTGGGGTGAGTCGCTCCAGCTCTATATCGGTCAGCTCCGCCCGGCTCAGTTGTGCCATTTTGAAGCGCAGTGAGGCCGACAACTGAGAAGATAAAGGCAACCTACCCCCTAGCCAGGCCGGTATTTTACCCTTCTTTTTCTTACTTTTCCTGACCTGCACCAGCATATCTTTGATCCGAACCAGCTCCAGGCTCCGCCCGGCAAACCAAAAAGTATCACCAGACTTTAGTTGGCTCACAAACCACTCCTCAATGGTACCGATAAACTTACCGCCCACGTATTTCACTTTGAGCGAGGCATCGCTTGTAATCGTACCGATTTGCAACCGGTGCCGCATCGCCACCCGGCGGCTGTTGACTTTGTACAGTCCGCCTTCGACTTCAACCTTGTTGTACTCGTTATAAGCTTGCAGCGCCTGCCCGCCCGAGCGGATGTAGTCGAGGCACCACGCCCACTCTTCCTCCGTTATACTGGCATATGCGAAAGTGCCCTGTATTTCCGGCAAAATCTTTGCAGGCAGAAACCCATCTGAAACGGCTAGTGTAATCAGATACTGCACCAGCACGTCAAAGGAACGGATATAAGGAAGGCGGCTTTCTAATTCGCCTTTATTAATGGCCCGGCGGAGAGCCGCGGCTTCTATAAGCTCCAGCGCATGAGTGGGGACAAAGTAGATCTTACTTTTAGCCCCGGGCTGATGGCCGCTCCGACCCGCCCGCTGCATGAACCGCGCCACCCCCTTCGGGCTCCCGATTTGTATAATAGTCTCCACCGGCCGGAAATCCACCCCTAAGTCAAGGCTCGAGGTGCAAACCACCGCTTTTAGCCGGGCGTCATGCAAGGCATTTTCCACCCAGTCGCGCAATTCCCGGCTAATGGAGCCATGGTGCATGGCGATGATGCCCGCCAGTTCAGGGGCAACGTCCAACAGCTTCTGATACCAGATCTCGCACTGTGCCCGGGTATTTGTAAAGATGAGGGTGCTTTTGCTTTGGTTGAGAATAGGGATGATCTTTTCCACCAGCTTAATGCCCAGATGCCCTGCCCAGGGAAAGCGGTCTACCTCGTCGGGCAACACTGACACAATTTCAATAGCTTTCTCAATATTGGACCTGACGATTCGGCACTTTCCGGGAGGGGTATTTCCCATCAAAGCGGCTACGGCTTCGTCCATATTGCCAATAGTGGCCGAAATGCCCCACACTTTGAGTTCAGGAAGGAAGCCTTTGAAGCGGGACAGTGCGAGTTCCATCTGCACCCCCCGTTTGGAGCCGATCAGTTCATGCCACTCGTCTACAACTACAGCTTGCAGGTTTCCGAAGAAATTAGAATAGCCTTTGCTAGCCAGCAGCAAGTGGAGGCTTTCCGGAGTTGTGATCAGAATTTGCGGGGGCTTCTGTTTCTGTTTTTTCCGGGCTCCAGAGCTCGTATCTCCGCTCCGCACAGCCACTTCCCAATCCAGCCCTAAATCCTGTACCACACGGTTAATGGCTGATTGGATTTCTTTGGTCAAAGCACGGATAGGCGTAATCCATATCGCTTGCAGCCCTTTTTGACCATACTCCGGATTTTCAGATTGCGCCCGCAGGCATTCCAGCAGGATCGGAACAGCCAATGAATAAGTCTTACCACTACCGGTAGGTGCATTCACAACGCCACTATAGCCTTCGAGGTAGGCCGTCCAGGCTTCCAGCTGAAAAGGAAAGGCATTCCAGCCTCGCTGAGCAAACCAGCTTTGTCCAATATTAACCCAGGGGTCATTTCGCATATCCAAGAGCTAACAGCGGATAGGCAAGATGGTTTTATGCCTACCCAACGATGCCAATGATGAGGTATAAAAGAGCCGCTATCCCACCCGCTGTAAGCGCATAAGGCAACTGGGTACGCACATGGTCAATATGGTCAGTGGCGGAAGCCATACTGGACAAGATCGTTGTATCAGAAATTGGGGAACAATGGTCTCCAAAGACACCGCCGCCCAGTGCTGCAGCTATCGTCATATAAACATCCGCTTCCATGCCTTTGGCCATAGGCACCGCTATGGAGATCATGATAGCAAAGGTGCCCCAGGAGGTCCCGGTGGAGAAAGCAATAAAACAACTCACCAGGAATATAATGAAAGGCACAAAATTTGGCGACAGCCAGGTCTTCGCCACATCGGCTACATACTGCCCGGTCCCCAGTTCTTTGCAGACCGCGCCAATGGCAAAAGCTAACATCATCAGGAGCGCCAGGGGCATCATCCCGGAGATCCCTTTCAGGGTGAGGTCAATCATCTCTTTCCACTTCATGATACCCTGCGCCCGGTAAAAAACCATCGCAAAGAGCGTGGAAACGATCACTGCGATCAACACTGAGGTCGAGCCGGAGCCTTGTCCGATCGCATAGGTTACTTTTTTGAAAAAGGAGGCTTCGGGCATTTGCTCCATAGCCGCCTCCCACCCCGTTACGGTTAGCATTATTGGCATCATGAGGACCATGAGGAGAATGGGCAGGACCATATTGTAAGCCCTTGGCTTGACACCCTCTACTGTTTCCACATCCGTTAGCTCATCCGAAATCATTGGTTGTGCCCCGTCGTTGAGTAGCTTGCCTTCCTCGCGCGCCCGTCGCTCTGCTGCGCGCATGGGACCATAATCTTTACCGGAAATAACAATAATCAGCACCAATATAAGTGCCAGAAAGGGGTAAAAATTATACCCCACCGCCCGGACCATAGTTGCGAAAGGGTCCGTAAACCCTTCCGCTACGAGCAGGGACATTATAAACGCGCCCCAGCCATTGAAGGGGATAATAATACTTGATGGGGCAGAACTGCTGTCCGCTATATAGGCGAGTTTTTCCCGTGAAATGCCCAACTTGTCAAATACCGGGCGGTACAGGGCCCCGACTGTCAGAACGGAAATGCTGGATTCCACAAAAATCAAAAGACCAGTCAGCCAGGCCAGGAGCTGTACGATAATCCGGTTGCTGCCACTCTTTTTTTTCTCGTAATGGTGCAACAGCCGGTTGACATGCCTGATGAAGCCTTCTACACCACCGGACCGCTGAATAAAAATAATCAATGCCCCAACCAGGGCGCAGAACATAATAGTGCGGGTATTGCCCGGCTCTTTGAACACATCAACCAGTGCCTGTACCGTATCAAAGCTACCCTGGAGCGGATTGAACCCGTCGATGATCATCCATCCCAACCATATTCCAAAGAGCAGGGAAACATAGACCTGTTTGGTTCGTATGGCTAAAATGATCGCAATTACCGGGGGCAAAAGGGAAAGAAAACCGTAGTCGCTGGTCATTTTTAAGGGGAATATACGCCCGTTGACCGGCTTTAACAAATCAGAAGTTGTCCCGGATATACTCCAGCACCTGCTGCATTTCCTTTTTGACCGGTGCGGTGCCCTGAATGTAGTTGTTGTGCATAAAGCTAAAAATAAGCTCCCGCCCGGTGTTGGTAACGAGGTAGCCGCTCAGGCAGTGCTTGTTACTCAGGGTGCCGGTTTTGGCAAAGACATATGGCTTGCCATCTGCTCCGGCGTAAAGCTTTTCAATAGTACCCGACACTCCCCCCGCAGGAAATACGGTATGCCGCCAGGGCTTTGGTTTTTCTTGCCTAATGAGTTCCAGTATGCCCACCATGGAACGCGGAGTGAAAAGATTGTAGCGGGATAAACCGGAGCCATCGCGCCAAAGCAAACGATCAGGTAGGGAAGCGAAAAGACTGTCCTGAGCATAGCGGATGGCATCAGCCGTGCTTTGGCTACCGAACAGCTTTTCTGAACACGCCAGTAGCAATTGCTCCGCGATAAAATTATCGCTCTCTTGCATGAGCTTGCGATAAAGAGTGTCCGGCAGGGACCGATGGTGCGTTTTTACCACCATGGGCGACAACTGGGACAAATCCAGGCAGCCTACTGGCTTTTGAAGTGTATCGCTCAATAATTGAGCGATTAGTTTTGGAGTGACATTGAAGGGGCGCAGGCGGTCGAAGGGGAGCCCTGAGAGCCCCGGGTCATTAAATTCAAAAATATTGTTGTGCTCTTGCCTGAGAACACCTGGCTGGTTGCCGCCCATAACTGGATTGTACACCAACTTGCGTTCAAAAAATGTTGGATAAGCAGCAATGCCTTCACCGGTTTTAGTCCGGTAGAAGTGAACCTGATTACCATATAGCGGGAAAGAGGACTTCTCCGGTTGATAACTGTAGCCGTAATCGTCCCAGGCCCAGCCGGGACCAAAGCGATCGTCATTGTAATTATGCCCACTGAAGAACAACTGACAGGTAGTGTCCTGCAACAGTGCAAAGCCCAGTGTATCCGCAGGTAGTTCAGGGTGTAGAAACATGGGGTCGGCAGTGCCCCAAATAATCATGGAGTCGCCGCTGACAGCGTAACGGAAAGCCGGAAGAGAATCCCCCAGCACTTTCAAGGCAGAATAGAGGGTCAGTATTTTCGTGTTGGACGCCGGCGTAAAGTATTTTCCAGCATCTTTTTCCATCAAAAACCGCTCCTGAACGGGATCATAAAGGGCAAAACCAGTGAAAATTTCACTAAATACCTCAGACTCGTGCAGCATTCGGTAAAGGATATCCAGGCTTTTGTCCTCGGCTTCCGGTTGTGCCATCAGCGAAGTGGAAAGAAAAAAGAAAAATATGGACAGGTATTGCTTCATGGGAATTGGAATTCAGATGTGTACTTTTGTTGGCGCACATTAATATTACAAAATATAAAGTTAAATGCAACGGGTACTTCTACTTGCCTTTCTTTTTTCTGCACTGCCGTTATTGTTGGCCGGGCAGCCTTCCAAAGACCTGAAAGCCAGCCTTTCCTTCAAACGAGCGGAACAGGCCACCACGGTTTTGATCAATCAGGAGGAGCTGCTGCCCCTCAGGCGGCTGGATACCCTGCGTATCGCCCACCTGAGCTTTGGGAAGTTGCAGACCGGGCCTTTTCTCGAGACCCTGGGTAAATACACTCGGGTAACCCACCTCGAAACACCTTTCAATATAACGGATGAATGGCTGGCTGAACAACGGGACCGCTTCGACTTATTTATCCTTGAGCTCGAAGATATTTCTGTAGCCGGTCAAGTGCCCACCATTTACGACCGGGGCCCGGTTTTAGAGCCGATCATAGAAAACCTGCCCACCCTGGCGTTCATCAACGGCGATGGCAGTATTCTTCAGGTCATGCCTTTTTTGAGGAACGTGGACGGTCTGATCATCACACCTTCTCACGAAAACCTGGGCACGGTGGTAGCAGCGCAGATCATCGTCGGAGCGGTAAGCGCCCAGGGCAAACTACGGGGCAGTCTGCGGGGCACCAACCTGCGTACTGGCGATGGCTATACTTATCCTGGTGGCGAACACCTGCGCTACACGCCCTATGATTATGCTGAAATCAAACAGACCCTCCTGGAGGATAGCATAACAACTATTGTGGAAGAAGGTATCGCCAAAGGCGCCTATCCCGGAGCGCAGGTTTTGGTGGCACGCCATGGCAACGTAGTTTTCCATAAAGCCTTTGGGTACCACACCTACGATAGCACCCAGGCCGTAACGACCGATGATCTTTACGATCTTGCCTCCGTCACAAAAATCGCGTCTGCCCTGCCTGCCTTAATGAAGCTACAAGGTGAAGGTACGTTTAAACTGGATGCGCCACTTCAGCAATACATGCCCGAGTTCAAAGGCTCCGACAAAGGAGATTTGACCTTCCGGTCTATGCTCGCACATAATGCCCGGCTACGCCCCTGGATTCCTTACTGGAAAGGGACACTGAGGGGGCACAGCCGCTACCCCTGGCAGAAAAAATGGGATAATGAGCGTAATAATGATCGCCGTTTCAGGTGGTTTACTTTCAAAGCTGACTCCTCCAAACGCTTCCCTATTTATGTGACAGACAACTTGTGGCTGCACCGCAAATACAAAAAGCGCATCTACAAGGCTATCAAAAAGTCGCCCCTGAACGAAGAACCAGGCTATCGGTACTCCGGGCTGCTATTTTACCTGTTGCCCGAAATCGTAGCGGACCTGACAAGCACAGCTTTCACTCAATACCTGGACCAAAACTTCTATCATCGCCTGGGAGCCTTCACCCTTGGCTATCGGCCTTTGGAGGAGTTCCCGAAAACCCGAATCGTACCCACTGAGCAGGACACTTTCTTCCGCATGCAGCAGCTCCATGGTTATGTGCACGATGAGGGCGCAGCTATGATGGGCGGTATTTCTGCCAATGCCGGCTTGTTTGCCAATTCCAATGACCTTGCTAAGCTAATGCACCTGTACATGAACGATGGCCGGGCGGCAGGAGAGCAATTGATCGACTCCACCTCTGTTGCGGAGTTTACCCGCTGCCAGTACTGCGATGAGGACAACCGCCGGGGACTTGGATTTGATAAGCCAATGATCGAGTACGACTCTACGAGAAGCTACGTGGCGGAGTCAGCCAGCCCGGCGAGTTTTGGCCACAGCGGCTATACCGGCACCTTTACCTGGGCAGACCCGGAAAGTGGTTTGCTCCTGGTTTTCTTGTCCAACCGCGTCTTCCCGACCCGGGAGAACCGGAAACTTTACGAGCTTAGTATCCGCCCCCGTTTGCATGAGGTGCTCTACCAGGCAATTCTGGAGGATTAGTGCCCGGACCACTCCTTTCATTCGACCGGAATTAAAAAAGCCCCCGCCAGCAAACGCTGACGGGGGCTTTTTTAATTCCGGTTCGGCAGACAACCTATAGATCAAGCAGCATGCTCACCGGATCCTCAATGTACTCTTTCACCTTCACCAGGAAGGTCACGGAAGTACTGCCATCGATGACGCGGTGGTCGTAAGACAAGGCCAGGTACATCATCGGACGGATTTTCACTTCGCCATCAATTGCCATCGGCCGGTTATTGATACCATGCATACCCAAAATGGCGGATTGCGGCTCGTTGAGTATAGGTGTGCTCAGCAGAGAACCAAAGATGCCGCCATTGGTGATGGTGAAAGTGCCGCCTGACATTTCCTCGAGGGTGAGGTTGCCATTGCGTGCCTTTGTTGCCAGTTCCTTGATCTTGTACTCGATCTCCGCAAAGGATAGTGACTCGACGTTGTGCACCGGCGGTACGACAAGGCCATTTGGTGTGGAAACCGCGATGGAAACATCAGCATAGTCATGGTAAACCAAGTTATCGCCATCGAGCTTTGCGTTGACATCCGGCATTTCTATGAGGGCCTTCGCACAGGCTTTCGAGAAAATTGACATAAAGCCCAGCTTAATGCCATATTTTTCCACGAAGCGTTCCTGATAGGTCTTACGCAGCTTCATCACTTCCGTGAGGTCTACCTCGTTGAAAGTGGTCAGCATTGCCGTTTCATTCTTAGCGCTCACGAGGCGCTTGCCAATGGTACGGCGCATGCGGCTCATCTTCTTGGAAGAGGTCTCCCGGCTGAAGCTTTCAGCGGAAGAGAAAACCACCTGCTTCGATCCTTCCTCTTTCTTTGATGCCTCTTTGGCAGGGGCGGGGCTTGGGGCTGGTGCCTGCTTTTTTGCTTCCACCGCTTTGTGGGCATCCTCCTTGGTAATACGACCTTCACGGCCCGTGCCCTTTAACGTCTTAGGATCAATATCGTTTTCCTTCAAAATCTTAGCCGCTGCGGGAGAGGGGTGACCTGCAGCATAGCTTTCTTCACCTTCTGGTGATTCAGCAGGAGCTGGCTTTGAAGCTTCCTCTTTTTGGGGCTTCGTTTCTTCCTGAGCAGGCTCATCGTCCTTGGGCTTATCGCCTCCACCGTTTTCTTTGCTGACACTGGTGTCAATTTTAGCTACAAGAGCGCCGATTTCCAGGTCATCTTCTTCTGCCGCAACATGGATTAGCTTTCCGGATGCTTCAGCCGGAAACTCCAGGGTAGCTTTGTCCGATTCAAATTCACAGATAGGTTGGTCGAGTTCGACATAGTCGCCGTCCGCGATAAGCCATTGAGAAAGCGTCACCTCTGTGATGGACTCTCCGATGGTTGGGACTTTCATTTCTACTACACTCATAAGGGCCGTGGGTAATATTGAGTTATCAAAGCGTTTTCTATTCTTGCTCCGGGCTGTTACCGATGGGTGGAGCTGCAGAGCAACACAATAATCCGGGAAATACAGGACTTAAACAAGCTCAACGCCCCTTTTCTGGCATTGACTTATATAGTTTGCTATATATTTTGGAATAACATCTCCAAAAGTCGGGAGGTTCTTAAGATTCGGTTCTAATTCCGAGGTTTATAGTTGAACCGGTAGAATTTCGGGGCTCCGCCTTTGCCTTCATTAGACAAATATAGCCCGCCATTGGGGTCGAAACAGAGCCCTTCCGGCTGGGGGTGCACCTTTTTGCTGAGCTTCTCAATATGCAGAATGCGCCCGGTGGTATCCAGTACCAGAAGCATTTTACCTACAGAAGAGGTGATATACAAATGGCCACTCAGCGGATGAATGGCAATAGCAGAGGGGCTAAAGCCAAATGCTTCATCCGGATCAAAAAACGCTACTAATTTCTCCAGCTTCCGGATGCCAGGGTCTTGATCCAGGTAATGCCGCACGGAATCAGCATCAACGAAGTATACGGGCTGCTCTTCCATGACTTTTTTACTAAGGTCGAAGGCATAGATACCTCTCTTGTGCGGGTATTCTACCTCATGCCCAGCTTGGGCCTTGCAGGCCAGCAGCAGGCGGTTATTCGCTTTGTCATACGCCAGCCCTTCCACATCGTTGTCGTCATTGAGGAAAAAATTGTACTTCTCTACTTCCTGCTCAGCATGCGCCGGATTGATGACTTCGTAAATCGTTCCGGTGCTTTTTACGACATAGATCGTATTGCCGACCCACTCCACGCCTTCGTAGTCACCATCTTTCCAAAATTTCGTTTCTCTGATGACCTCCCCGTTGTAAGGGTTGATAAAGAACAGTATGCCGTCTTCATCCTGCACCGCGACAATCTCCTGCCCGTCTTCGGAGATACCGAGCCCGGAAATTTCCTCCAGTTCGTTGGGGAGGTTAAAAGCCCAATCCGGATCATCAAGGCGGTAGTTAAAGGAAAAATCCGGATCGAGGGTAAGACCAGTGGACTGATCGATTGTTCCATCATTGGCAGAGTGGCAACACAGAAGCGTAAGGACGAACCCCCAAAGCATAGGTACCATGTCATATTTTTTAAAAATCATATAGTGATTATTCATCTAAGCCTCTTAACTCTCACAAGTTAATCAGTATAACAAAGCTAAAAAAGAATTCTCTTTTATGTACCTTTCTGATCGCAACCGGCTGAGTTCAAAAAAGGTGCTAAAGTATCTATGCTGGTTCGCATTTCCTTTCTTTAGGGTCTAAAGTCAAGGTACTTGAGTAGCCTACACAAATTGAACACTAATGCAGCAAGTAATTTTTTCCCTTACCCTCATCATCTGCACGAGCCTTGCAGCAAATGCCCAAAAAGTTGAAGATCAGGTTATTCGAGAGCGTATTGCCCAGTACAAAAATGCCCCCCGTGGTCCTTACAAGGATATCCGCTGGTTTTGTAAAGATGGTACGTTTGCCTTGCCAAAAGAACGTTGTGCAGAGCCCGGGGCTGTTCAGCGGGCCCGTTACAAAGACGAGGTAGTTGCCCTTGCCAGGTCCAATCATATTTTCTTGGGACAGATATTGTCTACGACGCCCAGGGAAGACTTTTGGGACAGCCCGAATTATCATTCCCGGCTCAAGCAATACCAGCTTGAAAAATTCCTCAGGGCTTCGGACGATGGGTGGATACTCCGGAAGGGGCAATTTTACCGCGGTGCTTATCAGGTGGAAGATGAAGAAGCCTGGGGCATTGACTTTTTCACCTGGCTGCTGAGTAAAGATGCGCCCTTGCAGCAACAATACTATTTACTACGGCAGGCCGTTAGGGATATCCCGCACAAAGGGGATGACAACAAAACTCTGAGTGTACGTGCCGTTTCGAAGGCTATTTCGGATGCCTACCCGCCTTTTATGGACCTCAGAGTCAAAATCCACGGGCAGCCGGAAGCAGCAGACGTAAACCGCGTCAGGGCATTCAGGGAAAAACATGCAGACCGGCTGAGCCCGGAACTGCTACGGCAGTTCGATATTTTGCTGTCCGACATGAAAGAGGTGTATCAACCCGCTAACCTGAGTATCCTCAACCGCTTCCTGAAAAAAATCCCTAAGGAAAGCGCCATCTATAAGTCCCTGGCCACCTATATCAATCAGTACAGGAATGGAAGCTCCGGGCCTGACCGCGTTGGGGCTACTGCCGATATGCTACTGAAAATCAGACAGGAGGTCACTAACCTTAGGGGAGGCACTGCCCGATTGGCCCTCCTGGATATTTCCAATGCGTTGGAAACGATGTTGTTTGCAGATGCCAATGCCTGGCAGCCAGGCACCCTAAAAGCCACTATGGAAAAAATCATAGATCTGGCCCGGGCAGCCGTCGGTACCGGTCTGATCGAAATGTGGGAATGGGAACAATTGCAACCGATCTTTGCTTTACCGGCAACCGACCAAACCAGCCTGGAAGCCCTGAACCAGTTTTTGGACAAATCGCGCAGCATCATAGAATGGGGTACGGGCATGGTGAATGGCACCTACAAAAATGTTGTTTACCTGTACAGCGGTTTCGAGCCTCTAGCTTCCGGTTTCTTTGATGACAGGATCCGGAGCTCCGTTTTGTTGCCGCTGGGCAATACCGTAGGGACCCTGGGAGAAGCCGTAGCCCGGGAGTCCAACTTGACCAACAAAGTCGTAGCGGTCTCCAACCCTGCTACTTTCAGAGGTTTAAATCCAGGCTATGCAAAAGGAGAGCTGGTGGTCGTAGCTGACAATGAGGCTGAAATAGAGGTAAGCCGGGACAAAATTTACGTGTTTTTCCATCCGCCCTCCGACCTCAAGCCCGTTGCAGGGATTCTTACTGTTACGGAGGGGAATATGGTATCACATGTGCAGTTACTGGCTCGTAACCTGGGCATTCCCAACGCGGTCCTCTCGGCGCAGAACATGTCAGAACTCAACCGTTTTGCCGGAGAAATGGTGTTTTATGCCGTTTCAAACCGTGGAACCATCGTACTGAAACCAGAAACAGAAATGACCGATGAGGAGCGTGCGCTGTTCAAAGTGAAGGCACGTAGCGAAGACCGGATTTCCGTTCCCGTTGAGCAGATTGACCTCGGGCAGCAGTCTGTCCTAAACATGCGGCAGGTAAATGCTGCATCCTCGGGCAGGATTTGCGGTCCAAAAGCGGCCAATTTAGGGCAATTAAAGGCGCTATTCCCGGATCATGTAGTGGAAGGACTGGTCCTACCCTTTGGAGTTTTTCGGGTCCATATGGACCAGGCCATGCCAGGGCAATTCATGTCCTATTGGGCTTACTTAAACCAGTCTTTTCAGCAGGCGAAAAAGATGATGGAAGAAGGGAAAAGCGAGGCGGAGATTGAAACCTATACCTTAAAAGAACTTGGAATACTCCGGGAAGCTATTAAGAAAATGGAATTAATGCCTTCGTTTTTAGCTGATCTGGAAGCCAACTTCCGTAATGCCTTTGGCAATACTTTAGGCAAGGTGCCGGTTTTTATCCGCAGTGATACCAATATGGAGGACCTAAAGGACTTCACCGGAGCGGGCCTCAATCTAACCCTGTTTAATGTCGTAGACCGGAATAAAATCCTTCAGGGCATCCGCGATGTCTGGGCTTCTGCCTATACCGAACGTAGCTTCAAATGGCGTCAGCGGTACCTGCTAAATCCCGAAAATGTCTTTCCGTCCATCCTCATTATTCCAAGCGTCGATGTCGATTGTTCCGGGGTGCTCATTACAAAAGGTATCCCAACCAACGACCCAAGAGACCTGACGATAGCCTTCAGCCGTGGGGCAGGAGGCGCGGTCGATGGGCAAGCTGCTGAATCCTACTTGGTGCACCATCAGGGAGAAAACCGGTTACTGTCGCCCGCCCGTGAACCCAGCTACCGCCGTCTTCCTACCAGCGGGGGCAGTACCATGATGTGGGCTACATTTGAGGAGAGAATTCTGAGCCCCGAGAACCTGAAAGCCCTGCGCTTAATGGCCGGCCAGGTCCAGGAACGCATTTCAGGTGCCGCAGGCGTTGAGAGCGATGGGCCCTGGGACGTAGAGCTGGGCTTTAAAGACGATAAGATTTGGCTATTTCAGATCAGGCCTTTTGTGGAGAACAAAAATGCGGTTAGCTCGACTTACCTGGAATCAATTTCGCCCCAGATTGTTAGCGGTAAATCTATCAATCTGGAAATGCCTGTTCAAGAATAAAACCCACATAAACCATGTTCCGTAAATTACTTTTACTACTCCCTGTCTTCGTGCTGAGTGCACTTGCATTTTCTTCTCCCTATCCCATTGATGGATATGAGCATTCCGGTATACGCCGGCTGCTGCGCCTTGAGATGATTTTATCGGGGGAAATCAAGGATACGCCTCCCATTCCGGGGGCCCGCAGACCCTTTGAAAGTATCAAATTGAACCTGCATGGTACAACAAAGGCCGACAGTCTGGCCACTCTGCCTTCCACAGACCCCGTACTGCAAAAGAAACTAAACGCCCTTTTCCCCAATCTGGACCAGAGCTATTCGGTGGCGCTGCTGGATATTACCCCAGGACGGGCCGTTCGTTATGCAAAGCGACAGGAGAACAGGGGCTTTCAACCCGGCAGCGTGGGCAAACTGGCGGTGGTCACTGCCCTTTTCTGCGAACTGGAAAACATTTATCCGGATGCTTTCGAAAAGCGACGGGAATTACTAAAAACCAAAATGGTCAAAGGAGGCACCTGGGCCGTCTACGACGAGCACTCCGTACCGTTCTTCAACCCCCAGACTAAGAAGTTTTTCAAACGGCAAGTGCAGCCCCAGGATGTCTTTTCCCTTTTTGAGTGGGCAGACCACATGCTGTCGGTTTCCAATAACGGAGCGGCCAGTGTGGTGTGGCGGGAAGCCATCCTCATGCGAGTTTTTGGCCAGCAATATCCCAATCTCACGGAGGCAGAAGCCGAAGCCTATTTCAAATCCACTCCCAAAAGCGAGCTGTCCAACCTTGCTACTGCCGTAGTAAACGAGTCTCTGTCTGCGCTGGGCATTTCCAGTGACGAATGGAGGCTGGGTACGATGTTCACCCGCGGAGCCACAGGGATTATTCCCGGAAAAGGAGGAAGCATAGGCACGCCGGTCGGCCTGATGAAGTGGATGGTAGCCATGGAAAGAGGCGCAATTGTTGATCCGGAATCCAGCCTTGAAATCAAACGGCTTATGTATATGACGGACCGCCGAATCCGTTACGGGGCCAACGCACGGCTCACAGAGGCTGCTTTGTATTTCAAGTCAGGAAGTCTCTACAAATGCGACAAAACGACTATGCCGGATTGTGGAAAATACATGGGCAATGTGTACAACTACATGAACTCTGTAGCCATTTTAGAGCATCCGGACAGCACGACCTATATGGTAGCATTGATGACCAATGTACTGAAGAAGAACTCCAATATTGACCATAATGTATTGGCCGGCAGCATTGATAAGTTAATCCGGTAACCCGTTTATTCCATAAGGGAACGAACTGCAGCCTTAATGTCCTCGTCGTCTCCGGATAGCAATAGCTGATAGCATTCTGCTTCTGCCGGCAGCTTTAACTTCATTTTGCGAATGGTTTCCTCTGAGGCCATATCTATTAGTGCGTTCTCAACAATGGGGATAAGGATTTTCTTCAGCCCGGAATCCAAGAGGTTATCCAGGTATTCAATAGCGTTGAACCGCAAATCAGCCTGTTGGCTTTGCAGACTCTCATAAAGCGATAGGATATGGTCCGGGGGGTATTTGAGCCCAAGCAGACGGAAAATAGACTCCAGGTTGTTGTCCAACCTCGCCTCCAATAACTGGATAAGGTGACGGCGGTGGTCAAACTTGTCCAAAAGCCGAACACCTTCGTTTTCCGTCCTATGGTTGACAATCTGGTTTTGAACGTACAGAATGGAAAGGGTATCCTGAAACAAATGGATTTCCTGCAAAAGGTACTGAATCACCCTTTTGGTATGAAAATTCAGATAATTGTGCCTGGATTTCAGTTGGTTTAACGAGCGCAGTGCAGCCAGGCGAATACCGCTGTCCGGGTCTTTCAGCAGCTCGAATAGCAAATCAGCAGATTGTTGATTGCCAAAAGCTCCGAATACCGCTGGCAAGACCCTCCAAACCTCTTTTTGCCGGGGGGTAGACTTCATATACTCCGACAGGTAATTGACAACCTCTGGCCCGTAAGCAATCAAGGCCTGAAGAACAGGCTCTGACTTTTTAGGGTCCTTTAGGAACTGGATAAGCATTGGAAGAAAATACGGATGCATGGTTTGACCGGCGGCCAGAATTGCCTGTCCGGCAACCTTTGGATTATCATCGTAAAAAAAAGACTCGATCATGGGGAATAAGGCCGGTATTTTAGCCATGCCCAATGCCCTGAGCAGGCCTTCTTTATGAAAGTCCCTTCTTCCCTGAGGACTAATTGCCGACAGTTGCTCCTGTAATTGCTGCAGCCGTTTCTCCAGATCAAATCTTTCTTTCAGCATCAGGTTGTCCCGGCTTTCCTCCGCCAAACTGACTAGGGCAGCCAGCTTGATCTTATAGTCCGTGTCGTTCAGGTAGGCTTCCATAAATAAGGCAGCGTCCTCTTTGGCGTGCGCGATGAGGTAGTCAAATGCGGCAATTTTCACCTGCTGAGACGGATAAGTAATAAAGAGTCTTACTTCCTCTATGAAGTGTTGGCCACTGACAAAGTATAAATTGCGCAGAGCGCTCTCTTTTACTTTATCGGAACTATGTTTCAATAGGTGCAGGAAATCAGGGGCAAACCGGTTGTCGGGCTGACGGTTTAGCTTTTTTAGCACGAACAAGATTTGACCTTCCCCTCCTTTTCTCAAAACCGCTCGTAAATCACTGATCACTGATTCATTGCTCAGATCGAGCCGGTCTTCTCCCTTCTGACTGACACTCTGGATATTAAACTGGAAGGAATTCAGGTAGGTTTTTTTAACCCGGAAGGCAAAGTAGAGCCACCCCGCGATAAAAGCGATAATCATAATACTGATCATTCGGGCGGAAAGCTCCAATCCATGCACCAGAAAGATGAGGATTAATCCACTAATGCCGGTGGCCAGGCTATCCACCACCACGTCAATGAAGGTTTTTGTCTGGTTTTTTATCTGAGCGGGCACAGGAAGAGCCAGAAGCTCGACCGCGGCTTTATTGATTGATTGCTTAAGGCTGCCATCGTTCATTTTAACGAAAACAGCTGCCCACAGTTCAGGAGCGAAAAGAACGGCGATAGCGCCAATCAGTACTCCAATGGGCAAAAACAGCAAAGAGCTCCCCACGCCCAGGGTGCCTACCACTCTCCGGGTCAGTAGCAGTTGTACAAGCAGCGACATTACATTGAAATTGGAGAACCAGAACCCAAAAAAGGCAGTCAATTCGTCCGGGTCCGTAATCTTTGCTGCAGCAATGGCGCTAAATTGGTAATCCACCAGCTTGGCGACAATTACACTGACCCCAATAATCCCCGCAAGGTTGACCAGGTGAGGAGATTTTTGGATCAGGTGGAAGGGGTGCTCTGTTTTATTGATCTTCTTCCGCCGCTGAAATTTGGACTGCCCGGGCAGTACCTGCCGGTGCCAGACCGCGGTTGTTAGGGGTATGCAGATAGCAAGAAGTCCTGCGGCAATCAGAATCAGGTTTTCACTGCCCACCCTTTCAGCCAGCAGGGTAGTCAGGTAGCCTCCAAAAATCCCCCCCGCAATGGCTCCTGACCCTATAAAACCAAACAACCGCTTGGCTTCGCGGGCATTGAAAACTACATTGGCTAAAACCCAAAACTGAGAAGCGGACAAGACTGCAAAAATGGAAACCCAAAGGTAAAAGGCAAACAAAATCCATCCCCCAACTACATTCAGCCGGAGCAGAAGCCCAAACAGCACAAACAAGGCTACCGAGATGAGCAGTGTGGTCAGAATGATGCGGTGAAGGCTGAGCCTGCCCAAAAATCGGGTGTACAGCGTTGATATAAGCGCAGCAAATATAGCAACCAGCACGAAAGCCAGCGGAAGCCATTCTATGCCAATTTCCGAAAGGAAGAGTCCATTTACGGTAGGTTTGACAATAAGCAGGGTGGATATAATGAAAAAGATGTTGAGCTGCATTAACACCGCCCTCATCGTTTCGCCTTCCCGGATATCAAACGCCTGCCTGAGCAACCTTTTAAAAACAATGGTCATGTTCCCATGAATAAAATATTATTGGTCGTGCAAATTTAACCCTTTTTGGATACATCAGGTCCACCCTGAACTTCTTCAACACTCATTCCCCGGTGTCAAGGTTTTGGCCCCAATCCCTACTTCAAATCAGGTTGAATCGACAGCACCTTTTCGGCAGCCCTAATCAAATCCCGGATAATCTGTTCTCCGTTAGGATCATCGACCAAAGTCACTAAAATATACCGGCGCTTCTTGTTTTTGCCCCAGACCAGCACAGAATCGGAGTGAAAGCTTTTCCAGGATCCTGATTTTCTGAACACCCTGGCCTGTGGGGCAATTTCATCCAGGGTATTGACGAATTTATGATGAAGAGCAGGGTCATCCATAATCTCCAACATCTGTTTGGACCGCTCAAAGGATACCAGCTCGCCCATGGCCAGCAAGTAATAAAAACGGCACACCTGGGCTACTGTAGCCGCATGGCTCAGTCCTTTGATCGGATCCGGATACCGGGCACCGGATGCAGCGTATCTTTTCCCCACCCAAATGCCGCCACCGTAGTCTTCATCGTAAAGCTCATAACGAGGGTCGGTAAGTACCTCCTCTATTTTTTGGTATCCCAGTAAGTCGATCATCCTGGTGGAAGCCTGATTGTTAGAATAGCAAATCATGGCCTGCAAGTCCTGCAAAATGGAACTGGTTTCTTCCAATTCGCCTTTCTCAAAGGCGTCTATCGCTGCCAGCAAAATAGCTATTTTGGGTAGGCTGGCCGCATACATCATCTCATCACCATTAGAACTTGCATACCGGATTCGAGCCGGGTCTTTAAGATCAACCAGGCCTACGGCCATCTTATTTTCCTGAAGTAGCCTTGACCACTCGGGGTTTTTTTTCAAAGTCTGGTTTAGCTTAGCTTGGAGCGTTTCATCAGTCAGGCTTCTTAATGCCTTTACCTTACCATTTTGGACCCTGATCGGCAAATCATTCTGGGCCCAAAGAGATACCCCCATGATCATTAGTAAGGAAAAAATCAGCACTTGCTTTCTCATTTTTTTATTTAATGTGAAATTGAAATTCCTTCTTAAACCACCCGGAGAATTTCTGATTTTCAAATTTTTTCAGACGCCAAAATGGTAAAAAAGTCACAGAGGCTAGTACACTGTAATCTAAGTTCTTTACTGTTTTGGGATGGGCATTTTGGTGAAAGACAAGGCATGAGGAGGGAGGATAGCCGAAGCTACCTGACTGATCGATCAACGCAGCATTTCGCCAAAAGGCACTGCCAAAATGGGAAGTTACTTATTTTACAGTGTACTTAATACTACTTTTGGCTTCCAGCCTGTCATCAACTTAAGCACCAACTATCTTTTCTTCTAGAAAGGGGTACGAAATGAGACCGCCCGCTCCGGGGTCCTTAGACCTTGGAACGGGCGGTTGTTATCGGTGCTTGTCGTTTATAGCTTACATGTCAACATTCGCGTACTTCGCATTCGCCTCAATGAAGGCGCGCACTGTGCGCCGTTATCTTAACGCACTAAGCTTCAAGAAACGCTCCAGCGCCAGTCCTTATATATCAACGTTCGCGTACTTCGCATTCGCCTCGATGAAGGCGCGCACTGTGCGCCGTAATCTTAACGCACTAAGCTTCAAGAAACGCTCCAGCGCCAGTCCTTATATATCAACGTTCGCGTACTTCGCGTTCGCCTCGATGAAGGCGCGGCGAGGCGGCACCTCATCCCCCATCAGCATAGAGAAGATATCGTTGGCCACTTGAGCATCATCGATAGAGACTTGCTGCAGGATACGGGTATCCGGGTCCATAGTGGTTTCCCAGAGCTGCTCAGCGTTCATCTCACCAAGGCCCTTGTAGCGTTGTACTTTGATACCGCTATCGTTGCCATCTTTAGTATAAGCCGCAACCGCTTCTTTGCGCTCATCCTCCGTCCAGCAGTAGCGGAACTGCTTGCCTTTCTTAACCATATAGAGCGGTGGGGTGGCGATGTAGATATTCCCCTGCTCCACCAGTGGCCGCATGTAGCGGAAGAAGAAAGTCAGGATCAGCGTCACAATGTGGCTACCGTCTACGTCGGCATCACACATGATGATGATCTTGTGGTAGCGCAGCTTTTCCATATTCAGTTTACGCTCACCATCTTCGGCTTCCTCAATGGACACCCCAAGGGCGGTAAACATATTCTTAATCTCCTCGTTCTCGTAAATTTTGTACTCCATGGCCTTCTCCACATTGAGGATTTTACCCCGCAGCGGGAGAATCGCCTGGGAACGGCGGTCACGGCCCTGCTTAGCGGTTCCGCCCGCCGAGTCGCCCTCCACCAGGAAGAGCTCCGAATCATCCGGATTACGGGAGGCGCAATCAGCCAACTTGCCTGGCAGCCCGGTACCGGTCAGCACATTTTTGCGCTGCACCATTTCGCGTGCCTTGCGGGCAGCGTGCCGGGCGGTAGCTGCCAGAATAACTTTATCGACAATTTTCCGGGCAGAGCGTGGGTGCTCTTCCAAATAATGCCCCAGCACCTCGCCCACACAGCGGGAGACAATACCAGTCACTTCAGAGTTGCCAAGCTCCCCTTTGGTCTGCCCCTTGAATTGCGGTTCCTGGACTTTCACAGAAACCACAGCGGTCAGACCTTCCCGGAAGTCTTCCCCGGAAATGTTGAACTTGAGCTTTTTGAACATCCCGTTGTCTTCGCCGTACTGCTTGAAAACACGGTTGACAGCGCGGCGGAAACCATTGACATGGGTACCGCCCTCCCGGGTGTTGATGTTATTGACGTAAGAGTAAATGGTCTCTGTGTAGGAAGTATTATAGTGCAGGGCAACTTCCACTTCTACGTCTTCCTCTTTTCCGATCACGTGAATAGGCGCATCAATCAGTGCCTGCCGTGATTTGTCCAGATTCTTAACAAACTCCTTGAGCCCCCCTTCTGAGTGGAAGGTTTCCGTAGGGTGCGCGCCCTTTTCGTCTGTAACCCGCTCATCGGTGAGGGTGAGCGTAAGGCCGCTGTTCAAATAAGATAACTCGCGCAAGCGGTTAGCCAGAATTTCATAGCTATACTCCCGCATGCTGAAAATCTCCGGGTCCGGCTTAAAGGTAATGAAGGTACCATTGCGGTCGGTAGTCCCGATTTCGGCGACATCGCCCTGCGGCTTGCCCTTCTGGTAGTTTTGCTCGTAAACTTTACCGTCGCGGTGTACTTCCGCGCGCAGATCTATCGACAAAGCATTCACACAAGACACACCTACACCGTGCAATCCACCAGAAACTTTGTAAGAGTCTTTATCAAACTTACCACCAGCGTGGAGGACCGTCATGACCACCTCCAGGGCTGATTTTTTCAGCTTGGTGTGCATGTCCACCGGGATTCCCCGCCCGTTGTCCTTTACGGTAACAGAATTATCCTCACGGATAATGGTCTCGATAAGATTGCAGTAGCCCGCAAGGTGTTCGTCAATGGAGTTATCAATAACTTCCCAAACCAGGTGATGAAGCCCTTTGGTGTCTGTACTTCCGATGTACATACCCGGGCGCTTGCGCACCGCCTCCAGTCCTTCAAGTGCCGTGATATTCGAGGCACCGTAATCTCCCTTTTGGGGCTTTTTTTGTTCGCTCATATTTTCTGTGCTCATGCTGCAAAAATACGCAAATTTTGCCGTTTATTCTAATGCAAGAAGCCCTTCCAGCTGCTTTTTGAGCACACTTAACGCTTTCTTATGAAACAGGTCCGGGAGTTGGTCGAGAACGCTTAGCCAGGCAGCTCTTAGAAACTCCATTTCAAACGAAAGAATACAGCCTGAAGTGGGCTGCGGTAGCCTTCTGCCTCCTGATCAAAGGCGATCTGCCCGATAAGGTCCAAATCCCAGTTGGCGCGTATAGAATACGTAAGCGTGGGATTAAAAAAGAGCGCATGAGCATCAACCGGGCTGTAAATCGCGGCAAGCCCGGCATTAAACAGGGGCGTAACCGGGTAAGTACCCTGCACAAATAAAGCGTGCCGGTAAGGGTACAGGTTACGGGCAGAAAGCTCAAAATCGAATAAGCCTGTGACGCTGTTCCTGCTGCCCCCTTCACTATTGTACAGGTAGCCCAAACTCGCATACAGTGAATTGGAAAACGAGTAATCCAGGCCCAACGTTGCTGCAAAAGCAGGCTCACCAGTGTCCGCTCCTACGGGCAGGAAATAAGTAAATTCCCCTTTCAGCCCGGCATCGCCCAGGTTACCCGCCCAACCGCCGCCCAGGGCCAGGTCGCCCCGGGTGTAGCCTGCCAGTACCTGAAAGTCATAGGTCCACTTGTGAAAGCGCCAGAGACCGGCCAGTGTGGCCTCATCAAAATCATCGAACATGCCCACCGCAACCTCCACACTTGAGGCAAAGCCGGTATAGTACTTCACCCGCAGCGCATCGCTACCGGGCCGCTCTTCGTAGTCAAAGTCCGTAAATGCAAAGGCGTTGAAGATGTCGTTGGGGTTCCATACCGTACTGATGCCCCAGTTGATGCGCTGCCGGCCCAGGCGTACTTCCAGTTTATCGTTGACATACTCCAGGTAGAGGCGGTCAAGCATCGTATGCATCACCCAGGCGTTTTCGTTCAGAATAACATGGGAGAGGTCAAAATAATCGTTATTAACGTCATCTACCAGGTTGCCGTAACCGGGCGTTGACTGAACAAAACTACCGTAGAAAATGCGGGTACGCAGATCTGCTCTCAGGGTCCATTGATCCCCAGGGTACCAACGGAAATTGAGCCGGTTGTGGATGAGATTGTCCTGAAAAAAGGTATCCACTAGTTGCCCCTGTGACAAGTCTGGATAGGCATCGTTAAAAAACAACAAGGTTTGCATGTTTTTCAGATAGCCGTTGACCGTCCAGTTGCGTGTTTCTTCCTGCGCCTCCAGCTGGACCAGGCTCAACCCCAGTACTATCAGTAGCAGTAAACGTGTCATGGTGTATTGCAGTTTTAGGGTTCAGAGAAAAATAAGATCCTCATTTCAGGCGCGCTATTTTTGCACCAGGCAACGCGCGAAGAACGAGCACAGCCTGGCAGCCTGTCGGAGAGGCGCTCAATGGTCTACGAACGGCAAATATTATTCTTCGCTGGACCCTTAGGTTTTAACTATTGGCGTACGTCCTTGTCTACCTTCCCATCCACCAGGGTCACCACCCGCCGCGCCCGGTCAATCACCCGCTGATCGTGGGTAGAGAAGACAAAAGTGATCCCTTCTTCCTGATTGAGGCGCGCCATAATATCTAGCAAGTTGGAGGTAGACTCGGAGTCAAGGTTGGCCGTAGGCTCGTCCGCAAGTATAAAGGTAGGCTTTGGCGCCAGGGCCCGGGCTACAGCAACGCGCTGTTGCTGCCCTCCGGAAAGCTCCGCTGGCCGTTTATTTACTTTGTCTTGCAGACCAACGGCTTCAAGCAGCTCGTCTGCACGGGCATGACGCTCAGATTTTGAGCGCTTTTGCAATAGCATCACAAACTCTACATTCTCCCTCGCGGTGAGCACCGGAATGAGATTGTAGGCCTGAAAAACAAAGCCGATGTGCTGTTTTCGGAAGTCGATCAGCTCATTGTCTGACATTTTAGCGATGTCTTCGCCCCCCACTTCCACGTAACCCGCAGTAGGGCGGTCCAGCCCGCCAATGATGTTCAGCAGAGTGGTTTTACCAGAGCCTGAAGGGCCTACTATAGCTGTAAATTCGCCAGCTTCAATTTCGAGGTCCACGCCCTTAAGCGCTTTGACCGGTATTTTATTAGGGTTGTAGACTTTTTCAACGCCTTTGGTGGTGATGACAGCCATTTTCTTTGTTGTTTTTTGTGGTTAAAAACTATGCAGAGCGTCTACCGGCTTCAACCGTATAGCCTTGAGGGCCGGATAGATGGCCGCCAGAATAGCCGTAAGGAATACGCCAATTGCCATTTCGGTATACACGCCTGGCTCTATATCGAAGTAGATGACCTGGGACAAGCCATAACTAGCCATCCCTTCACTGTAGGCTGACATATTGATGCCGTTCTCCCTTACGTAGTTGATGGTTAGATAGCCAAGTAACAGCCCGATGGGCGTGGCCACCACACCAAGCATGATGGTTTCAAGGACGATCATGGAAAACACCCGCAGTTTATTCATGCCGATTGCCATCAGCATACCGAGCTCTTTAATGCGTTCCAGCACTGCCATCAGCATCGTATTGATGATACCGAAGACCAGAGCAAGCAGGATGACCACGAGGTAGATCATGGACACATTCTTAATCTGTGATTCGTACAGTTCCAGATCCGGAGAAACCTCACGGTAAGTTTTAACTTCTTCTTCAGGCAGGGCTCGCTGTAGTAAGGCCGCTGCCGTATCTACCTGATCGACATCCTGCAACAACAGTGCCGCTTCATATACCAGATCTGATGGTACAGTAGTGGTGTCGGTTTGGGGTATGATCAGGCGGTTAAGATCTTGGCGCTCTACAAAGACGGTACCCCCATCAAAGGGCGTATTGCCGGTATCAAAAATCCCAACTACGCGGAAAGCCGCCGCCGTAATTTCACGGTCCAGGCCCTGGAAGGTCAGCACCAACTTGGAACGCAGCCTGAGGTTCAGTTTTTCAGCCAACTCCTGCCCGACCAACACAGCGTTGCCCCTCATTTCAGGGAAGAACTCACCTTCCACAAGCTTTTCCTTAATGGCGCTTACGGTGGCTTCCTGCCCGGGGACTACGCCCTTGACCACCACTCCCCGTACACCCTGACTGGAGGAAGCCATACCACTAACTACCGTGCGCATACTATAGGCTTGCAGTTGGGGCAGCGCCTTCAGTTGCTCCTCCAATGCAGGTGCAGGGGGCAATTGGTATTTCAGGTCATATTCTTCGGTAAACCCGGGGGCATGGATTTGCAAATGCCCCACACTATTTTCGATGGCGCTGTTGACGTAGCTCTTCATCATACCGGTGGCAAAGCCGGTTAGGGAAAGCGCCGCCCAAATGCCCAGCGCGATTGCAGAAATGACTACCCAGCTCCTTGTAGGGCTGCGCCAAACGTTCCGCCATGCCATTATTGGTATCATATACTTTTTGTTTTGATAAAAGGGTTATCCCCTCATCGCCTGTACGGGCTGCAACTTCCGAATCTTAAAGATCGGATACAACGCCAGCACCGCTGTCAGAATGAACACATACAATGCCTGCATCAGGAAAATCTGCATATCGAAAGTGGCTGGGAAAACGGGCTCAAACCCAAACTTTTCCAGCGAACTGGCCATTTCACCTCCAATCCGAATAGGGTTAACCTTGAAGTAGTACACAACCGGCATGCTCAGAAGGATGCCCGCGAGAGCACCGGTCAAACCGAGCAGGATGACCTCAATCCAAACGGAAAAAGCCAGCTGCCAACGCTGTAACCCTATAGAAATGAGCACACCGAACTCGTACTCCCGTTCCTTGCTCATCATCAGGATAGTACCGAAAATGCCAAAGGCGATGATCATGTACAAGATGAAGTAAACAATAACATTACCAGCGGTATCCAATTCCCTGGCCTGTACCAGGTCAGGCAACAGTTCCTCCCAGTCCATTACCTCGTAGGCACTGGTATCCAACTGGGCACGCAGGATACCTACAACCTCTGGGATATCTTCCTGGTCGTCTAGCTTTAAAGCAAGAGAGGTCACCATGCCGGGCGCACCGTAGAAATATTGCGCAGCCGGTAGCGGCAAATAGACCATCTGATTGTTGAGGTCCGGAGATCCAAATTTAGCGATCCCTTTGATTGGGTACTTTCCGGCAGCATTCACCCCGTGGTAGCCCTGACTGATGAGGACCAGCGTATCGCCCAGTTTGAGCCCAAGCTTCTCTGCAACCCCACTGGCCACCAAGACCGCTTCCTCTTCTTCCGATAGGTACTGGCCTTCTACAAGACGATTTTTGAGGTCAGTCATCCCGTTTTCCACCTCCGGCTGGATTCCCACCACCATCACACCAGATGTAGTCTCTCCAGCCGCCGCCAGGGCGAAGGACTCCAGTCGGGGCAGAACAGCGCTTACGCCATCTACCATACCGATTTGCTCCAGTGAATCTGCTAAAGAAAAAGCTTTATCGATGGACTGCTCTTTCCAGTAACCGTCCTGGTGTACCTGTACATAACCAAAGTAGTAGTTGACTACGTTGCTGATCATGTTATCCCAGGCGCCACGCTGCAAAGAGTCCATAAAGGAGGCAAACAGCACAGCAAACAGGATAGAAGCAGCGGTGATGAAAGTGCGCCTGCGGTTGCGCCAGATATTGCGCCAGGCAAGTGTGAATAGCATAATTCAATTATTTTACGCGCTTCATATTCTGAGTAGAGAAAAACGAAGGATTGATAGGCTCGTCGAATTCCAGACTAAGGTATTCCAGCCGCGTTTTATGCCCTTCCTCATCGGCAGGCACAACTTCCAGCACAGAAGGGATCAGCCGGCTGCCCATTTCTTTGACCTGCTTACCGAAGATGGTTTGTACCAAGTAGCCGTCCTCATCGTAAAATTCACTCTTCAACTGCAGGTACTCCTCCTTGCTGATCCAGGTGACAATCTCACCCCAGACCACCGGTGCATCCGGTTTGGGTATCAGCTTGATCTTGTAGCAAGCCAGGTTTTCTGTAGTATCCATTCCCATTAGCTTATGCTCGTAGTCGGTTACGATACTCGACTCCCGTACGAGGTCATCATTGGTAAAATCAGAGCCCATCCAGGACTGCATCATCATAGACGGGGGCATCTTGATGGTCCGGTCTATGGTCGGCTGCCAGTTCCAGATTTCCTTTTCACGTTTGAGAAAAGCAGTGCCTTTATCGCGGGCGGGCGATGTCACCAAAATCAAAGAATAATCCGTGCCCTTCGCCCAGCTCTTGAGGATCATTTCCCGCTGCCAGGAAGGTCGGATAATGCTCATTTTGATGGTGGCAATATTAGTCTCCCCCCGCATCTTTTGATCCGATTTTTGAATAATCTCTTTTGCAGTCGGGTCATTTTGGGCGGTAAGAATACCAGCCAGGAGCGGCATTAAAAATAACAGCAGCAGTATACGTTTCATTGATGTAATTTTTTTCTTTGATTACAGGCTCGATACGCCGCAAGACACTGCAGGGCCAAAATCAATTCCCCCCTTCTGTATCCTGGTACATCAAACCCTATTTATGAATGTACCGTTGGAGTACCATGTCCTTCATTTGATCCAGTGGATAGTTATCCGGCATCTGTATAAATTGCAGCGCTATGCCATCCATTACCGCATTGTAATACATGGCTTCGTCTTCAGGTTTACTAAAGCCCAATTGCTCGAATACAGCAATGATTTTCGCCATGGCGGTCCCTTGTTTTTCAATCAGTTTAGGCATAATACCTTCCAGGATATCTTGCTGAAAGGCCAGCGCGGTTAGGATTCGCCAGAATACGGGGTCCTGCCTCAGCAAGTCGAGGGTGCCCACGGTGAAGGCCTCGAGTTGTGCCTCCGGGCTTTCCTGTGCTGAAAGCGCCCGCTCTAGCAGAACCTCCCCTACCTCTACTGCATGAAGAATAATAAAGTGCAGCAGCGCTTCTTTGCTTTCAAAGTAGTTGTAAAGCAGCCCTTTTGATACGCCTGCTTCCAAGGCAATCTGGGCAATGGAAGTACTGTGGTACCCTTTCTCCCCAAAAAGCCGGAGTGCGGCGTTAGCTATATTCTCCATGCTTTCATGCCGAATGGCTTCAAACTGTTTTTTGCTGCGCGGCGACATAAAGTAATTCCTGTTTTCTGACTAAATATTTTTTGACCAACCGTTCAGTCAAAAATACTCCAAACTTCGGAATAAATCAAAAATTCCACGGCCAAACTGCCCTTAAACCCGGCCAGGGGCCGGAGGTGATCGATAAAAGAGCAGACAGCCTTGGTCAAAGCAGCAGGTCTTGCCCGTCAAAGCCTTGCAACTTTTCAGCTTATGACACAGATATGTGGCATTTTAAAAGCTTAGTGCTTAAGTTTGCCCTGTTTTTGCGATAGCGTACCAGAAATCCAAGCATGAAAGTCACAGAATACTTTGAAAAAGCCAATGGGCAAACCCTGATTTCCTTTGAGGTCCTACCTCCGCTAAAGGGTGGTAGTATGCAGGCCATTTTTGACACCCTTGACCCCCTCATGGAGTTCAAACCGCCTTTCATTGATGTGACCTACCACCGGGAAGAGTTCATTTACAAAATGCGCTCCAGTGGCTACTACGAGAAGACCGCCATACGGAAGCGGCCCGGAACCGTTGGGATCTGTGCTGCTATTATGCACCGGTACGGTGTGGATGCTGTCCCTCACCTCATCTGCGGTGGTTTCACACAGGAAGACACCGAAAATGCGCTGATCGACCTTAATTTTCTCAACATCAACAACGTGCTTGCCCTGCGCGGTGACGCCCGCAAGTTTGATGGCAAGTTCATTCCGGAGGAGAAAGGCCACAGCTACGCCATTGACCTGGTCAAGCAAATTGCAGAAATGAATGAAGGCAAGTATCTCGACTCCAACATCGACAAAGGCGCAAAGTCAGACTTCTGTATTGGCATAGCCGGTTACCCCGAGAAGCACTTCGAGGCACCAAATATGGATGCAGATATGGAGTTTACCAAAGCAAAAATTGAGGCTGGAGCGGACTACATCGTCACACAGATGTTTTTCGATAACCAAAAGTACTTCAACTACGTCGATAAATGCCGGGCGAATGGCATCAATGTCCCTATTGTGCCTGGCTTGAAACCGATGACAAAGAAGTACCAGCTTAACGCCCTGCCCCGTATCTTCCACATTGACCTGCCCGACGACCTTGTGAACGGGATACGGAATGCTAAAGACGCCGAGGCCCGGCGACAGGTTGGCATTGAGTGGTGTATACAGCAGTCCAAAGAGCTGAAAGCAGCAGGTGCACCCTGCCTTCATTACTATACGATGGGGGACTCCAAAACCATCCGTCAGATTGCAGAAACCGTTTATTAGAATTAAGACGCAACTCTGAAGCCGGAAAGGGACCGCAAAGGGTTCTTTCCTACTTCGCAGAGCCGCTGCGATGGAAGTGGAAACTGAAATCAGGTTGTCTGTAGCTCTTTTTTAACCCAAAGTATAAAGCCCGAGGCCGCTCCAATCAACCAGCAAGTGGAAAAATTAGTAGTTTTGCGGGCTAAAAGATAAAAATTCAATCCCGCATGAGTTCCCGATTCCTGCTATTTACAGCCGCTTTCCTGCTGCCTGTTTTCCTGAGTGCCCAATTATTGTCGCCATCTGAATTCCTTCCACATCAGCATGGTGAGCAATTCACACCACACCATAGGGTAGTCGCGTATATGGAGCATGTTGCTACCCAAAGCCCAAGGGTACAACTCCAGCAATACGGCACTACCAACGAAGGGCGCCCGTTATTGCTCCTGGTCATTTCTGCTCCCGGCAATCTTACCAACCTGGAAGCTATTCGAATCAACAACCTGCGCCGAGCTCGTCAATTGGGCGGCGGACCACCTGAAGACCAGCTTGATAAAGCCATCACCTGGCTAAGCTTTGGTGTACACGGCAACGAGGCCGGCGCTACCGAAAGCAGCATGAGTGTTCTTTATGAACTGGCACGGGAGGACAACCCGGAGATTCAGCAGTGGCTGGCAGAGACCATTGTGCTGCTGGACCCCGCCATCAATCCGGATGGCTATGAGCGCTACACACATTGGTACCGCAGCGTTGCTCCTGCTATCAACACTCCGGAACGCGCAACGCTGGAGCACCAGGAGCCCTGGCCAGGTGGCAGAGTCAATCATTATCACTTTGACCTCAACCGGGACTGGGCCTGGCAAACACAAGTGGAGAGTCAGCAACGCATGAAAATCTACCAAAAATGGATGCCCCATATCCATGTAGATTACCACGAACAGTTTCCGGACGACCCATACTACTTTGCACCAGCTGCGCCGCCTTTCCATGAATACATTACCGACTGGCAGTCCGACTTTCAGTACGAAATCGGGCAAAACCACGCCAAATACTTCGACCAAAAAGGCTGGCTTTACTTTACCCGTGAAGTATTTGACCTCCTATACCCCAGCTACGGTGATACTTACCCCACTTTTAATGGTGCCGTGGGTATGACTTACGAGCAAGCCGGACATGGCATTGCCGGCAGAGGGGTCCTAATGGAAAACGGAGACACCTTGACGCTGAAGGACCGCATTGCGCACCATACCAAGACCGCACTTTCCACAGTTGAAGTAGCTTCCCGTTCCAAAGCCGCTCTGCTAGAGAAATTTGAAGCCTATTTCGAACAAGCCCTGAGCAACCCACACGGCGATTACCGGTCCTACATTATCAGTAAGGACAACCCCACAGGCAAGCTAAAGGCACTACTCCGGTTGCTCGACCGCAACAACATCCAGTATGCTACGGCTACAAGCAGCCGCAAGCTTTCTGCGTTTGACTATCAAAAAGGCGAAAAGGTAAGCGTATCCATGAAAGAAGGTGACCTCGTCATCAGTGCCTATCAGCCCCAGTCTACCTTAGTGCAAGTGTTGTTTGAACCCGCTCCGATGCTCGAGGACTCCCTGACATACGATATTACGGCTTGGGCCCTGCCTTACGCCTACGGATTGCAGGCCTTCGCCAGCAGCGAAAAAGTTAACGCTGATACGGGTTATACCTTCCCTGCCGTAAAGCCTATCACAGATAGCCGGCCTTATGCTTATTTATCGACCTGGACTTCCGTAGCTGATGCCCGTTTCCTGGCCGCATTGCACCGCGAGGGCATCAAAGTACGTTCGGCCATGGCTTCTTTTGGTATTCAGGGCAAAGATTACAAGGGCGGCACTCTGGTGATTACCCGCGCTGACAATCGCAAAACACCCGATTTTGATGTAAAAGTAAAACGGATCGCTAAAGCCTATGAGCAACCGTTGGAACCGCTAAAGACAGGCTTTTCAGATGAAGGTTTTGACTTGGGCTCTGACAACCTGAACTATTTGAAACCGCCTAAAGTAGCCCTTTTTGCAGGCAGCGCTATAAGTGCTGCCAGCTACGGCGAAGTCTGGCATTTCTTTGAGCAGGTGCTGGAGTATCCGGTTTTCCTTTTAAAAGCCAAACAGCTTACTTCCTCAGACCTTGATGATTATAACGTTATCATACTAGCCGAGGGACGATATAAAATGAACGAAAGTACGATACAAAAGCTGCAAAAATGGATGCAGGGTGGTGGCCGGCTTATCGCCCTGGGCAGTGCCAACGAGGTACTCTCCGAGTATTCTGATTTTGGTATTACCAAAAAAGAGCGGGAACCGGATACTACAGAACCCACAGACCCTGTGCCTTACGGAGGCAATAGCCGCAGAGCTATTTCCAACTATATACCTGGGGCGCTTTTCCCTGCTAAGGTTGACCGCACCCACCCCCTTGGGTTTGGGCTTGGTGAGACCTACCACAGCCTGAAAACTTCAAGCAGTGCTTTCAGCTTTCTCAAAAAAGGCTGGAATGTTGGCTACCTCGAAGACCCCGTTGCACCAATTGGTTTTGCCGGCAGCAAGGCGGTAGAGCACTTAGGCGGCACGCTTGTTTTTGGTATTGAAAGCAAAGGCCGGGGCGCTGCGATTTACCTGGTTGACAACCCTTTGTTCCGTGGTTTCTGGGAGGAGGGCAAGTTGTTGTTCTCTAATGCTTTGTTTCTCGCAGGCCAGTAGTATATGTCGGCAATTGAGCCAACTGGGAGGAACAAATTGCCTGCTATGGGGAAATGTAGTACATTGCTGGAAGTTGGCTATGCTTAGGCTTCAGAGAAAAATAAGCCCCTTATTTCAGGCGAGCTGTTTTTGCACCAGGCAAGGCGCGATACATTCAAGAATGGGATGAAAGGGACCCATTCTTAAATCACATAGCCTAGCTACGTAAGTGACACTGCCCGTGTCTCGTCGCCTGTGGGCTTTGGCCACCGGCGACCGTACTTAAGTACTAAGGCAGGCGGTGTGAGCAACGAAGGCTGGAGTAAAATAGCCCTATCAAATGGGGAAGTTATTCTTCGCTGACCCCTTAAAGTAACTAGACTTTGGACGTGCTAGAGGTAGATTTTGAAAAGACAGAACAACACCGGAGCTTTGGGTTGTGAAAAAGAACAAAGCCACCGAGTCGTTCTGCCACTCAATATTACAACTGGAGGTTGGA